>Ga0306926_10000144_pt1 | contig 57750 bp, 52 predicted proteins | sample flu12Cox44000178_FD_203759 | JGI IMG/M metagenome (GOLD analysis project Ga0306926, IMG submission 203759) | Lab enrichment of tropical soil microbial communities from Luquillo Experimental Forest, Puerto Rico - flux8day.12C.oxic.44.000.178 (v2)... | ecosystem: Environmental > Terrestrial >... | reverse complement strand
CAGCCAGTCCGTCAGGTACGACTCCCAGCCAATCCGCACCCGCGGCCGGTTCCGCTCGATCGCGCGCACGATCACGCGCGCGGCCCGCTCCGGCGAGCGCGAGAAGCGCGCGAACAGGTCGATCGTCCGCGTCTTCTCCTCGGTGTCGGCGGCGCTCGAGGTGCGCGAGGCGCGCACGATGTTGGTAGCGATGCCGCCGGGGTGGACGCAGCTGACACCGATCCGTGTACCCGAGAGCTCGGAGAGCAGCGTCTCGCTGAAGCCGCGCACCGCGTACTTCGCCGAGCAGTAGGAGATCTGGCCGGGGATGCCGACGAAGCCGAACATCGAGGAGATGTTCACGATGTGGCCTTCGTCCTCGGCCAGCAGCGCCGGCAGGAACAGCTTCGAGCCGTAGACCACGCCCCAGAAGTTGATGCCCATCAGCCAGGCGAAGTCGTCGAGCGAGTGGTCGGCCAGCGCGCCGATCACCGACACGCCCGCGTTGTTGACCACCACGTGCACGTGCCCGTGCGCGGCGAGCACCTCGCCGGGCAGCCGCTCCATGCGCGCACGGTCCGCGACGTCGGCGAGGTGGGTCGAGACCTTCGCGCCTCGTGCGCGCGCCAGGTCGGCGCTCTCGCCGAGGGCGCTGTCGTTGCGGTCGACCAGCGCCAGCGCACAGCCGCGGCCGGCGAGCTCCAGCGCGAGCGCGCGGCCGATGCCGCTCCCCGCGCCCGTGACCACGGCGACCCGCCCCGAGAGACGTCTCACGCGGGCCAGGATAGAGGAATCGAGGCCGTTTGATTCGCGTTCGGGCCGCTGGATATCATTTCCGCATGAACTTCGATTTCTCGGAAGACCAGAAGCTGCTGCAGAAGACGGCGCGCGACTTCCTCGCGGAGCGCTCGCCGCTGCAGGTGAACCGCGAGGTGCTCGAGTCGCGCAAGGACTGGAACCCCGAGCTGTGGAAGGCCACCGCCGAAATGGGCTGGCAGGGCGCCGCGATCCCGGAGTCCTACGGCGGCGCGGGCTTCGGCCACCTGGAGCTCGCGCTCGTGGCGATGGAGATCGGACGCTCGCTCGCGCCGATCCCGTTCGGCCCGTCGGTCTACCTGGCGACGGAGGCGATCCTGCTCGCGGGGAGCGATGCGCAGAAGCAGAAGTGGCTCACCGCGCTCGCTTCGGGCCGCGCCGTGGGCACGCTGGCGCTCGCGGAAGGCCCCGGCTTCCCCGCGCCGGCGAGCCTCAAGACGACCTTCTCGGGCGGCAAGCTCAACGGCAGGAAGGTCGGCGTGCCGGCGGGACATCTCGCCACGGTGGCGGTGGTGGTGGCGCGCTCCGGCAGCGGCGTCTCGCTCGCGCTGTGCGACCTCTCGAGCGGCGCGGTGACTCGCACGCCGACCGAGTCGATCGACCCCACGCAGCCGTGCGCCGAGCTCGTCTTCAAGGACGCGCCCGCCGAGGCGCTGGGCGGCGAAGGTCAGGGCCAGGCGCTGCTCGAGCGCGTGCTCGACCGCGCGGCGGTGCTGCTGGCATTCGAGCAGCTCGGCGGAGCGGAGCGCGCGTTCGAGATCACGCGCGACTTCACCATGGGCCGCTACGCGTTCGGCCGGCCGATCGCGTCGTTCCAGGCGCTGAAGCACCGCATGGCCGACGAGTACGTCGCGGTCGAGCTCGCCAAGTCGAACTGCTACTGGGGCGCCTGGGCGCTGTCGGAGAACGACCCGGAGCTCGCGCTCGCCGCCCCTTCGGCGCGCGTCTCCGCGACGCAGGCGTTCGAGCTCACCAGCGTCGAGATGGTGCAGATGCACGGCGGCGTCGGCTTCACCTGGGAGTACGACTGCCACCTGTTCTACCGCCGCGCGAAGCACCAGGGTCTGGTGATCGGCACGGCATCCCACTGGCGCGAGAAGCTGGTGCAGCGGCTCGCCGCGAAGCACGCGGCGTAGGAGGTTCCATTGGACTTCAACGACACCAAGGAAGAGGCCGCGTTCCGCGCAGAGGCGCGCGCGTTCCTGTCCCAGCACATGAAGCCGCTCCGCTCCGGCGAGAGCAACAACATGCTCGCCGAGCGCGACGATCCCGACACGATCAAGCGCGCGAAGGCGTGGCAAGCCACCAAGAAGGACAACGGCTGGGCGGTACTCACCTGGCCGAAGGAGTTCGGCGGCCGCGACGCCACGCCGATCCAGTCGGTGATCTGGAACCAGGAAGAGGCGAAGTACCGGGTTCCACCCAACATCTTCGGCATCGGTCTCGGCATGCTGGGCCCGACCATCATGGCGCACGGCACGAAGGAGCAGAAGGACCGCTTCATCGCCAAGATGGCCCGCGGCGACGAGATCTGGTGCCAGCTGTTCAGCGAGCCGGCCGCCGGCTCCGACCTCGCCGGCCTGCGCACCTCGGCGCAGAAGAAGGGCGACGACTGGATCATCAACGGCCAGAAGATCTGGACCACGGGCGCCCACTTCTCGAAGTGGGGGATGATCGTCACCCGCACTGATCCGACCGTGCCCAAGCACGCGGGCCTCACCTACTTCATCGTGGACATGGAGGCGCCGGGCATCGAGATCCGTCAGATCAAGCAGATCAACGGCGGCAGCGGCTTCAACGAGGTGTTCTTCACCGACGTGAAGGTCCCCGACTCGCAGCGGCTCGGCCGCGTCGGCGACGGCTGGCGCGTTGCGCTGACGACGCTGATGAACGAGCGCGCGTCGATCGGCGGCGGCGGGGGCGGCATGCGCAGCGAGGACCTGATCCGGCTCGCGCGCGAGTCCGACTGGAACGGGAAGCCCGCGCTCGAGGACGGCCAGGTGCGGCAGAAGATCGCGGACTTCTACATCCGCTCGTCCGGTCTCAAGTACACCGGCTACCGCACGCTGACGGCGCTCTCGAAGGGCACGACGCCCGGTCCGGAGAGCTCGATCGGGAAGCTCGTCGGCGCGCCGATGGGCCAGGAGCTCGCCGCGTTCGCGATCGAGCTGCAGGGCCTGACCGGCAGCGCGATGGGCGCGGCCCAGGAGGCGTATCTCGGCTCGCCGGGCCTGCGCATCGCCGGCGGCACCGACGAGATCATGCGCAACATCCTGGCCGAGCGCGTGCTGCGGCTGCCGCCCGAGCCGCGGCTCGACAAGGACACCGCCTTCCGGGACGTCCCGACCGGCCCCGCCACGAAGTGATCCGCTCGCGCGCGTGATCGTCGCCGACGAGAGCGCGCGCGAGCTGTCTCTCGGCGTCGAGGACCTGATCGACGCGGGCGAGCACGGCGCGGGACCCGCGCCGCTCGCCGGGCCCGAGTCACTCCCCGCGGCACGTGCCGCGCGCATGGCTGCGCTCGAGCGCGCGCGTGCCGAGGGCGCGCGCACCGAGCTCGAGCGCGAGGTGCCGCTCACCTGGCGCGACTGGACGCTCCAGGTCGCGGTCTCGGCCGACGTGCTGCGCCCCGACGCGCGCGGCGCCGCGCTGGAGCAGATCCGCGTGGTGCCCGACGCCGACCCCGACGCCGGCGCGGCGCGCGCGCTCGAGCGCGCCGGCTTCGCGGCGCTGCTCTTCGACCTGGCCGGCGAGCCGATCGCGCGCGTCGCCGTGGTGGAGCTCTCGCTCGAGGGCGCGCGGCCGCTGCGCCGCGACGTCGCCTTCCGCCGCGACGCCTGGCTCGTGCTGTTGCGCGCGCGCCTCGACGAGCTCGCGCACCGCGCCGAGCTCGAGCTCGGGCGGGCGCAGCGGCGCCGCGCGCAAGAGCCCCCCTTCCCGTTCGGTGCGCCGCGGCCGGTGCAGGCGGAGCTCGCGCGGGAGGTGGCGGGCGCCGCCGCCTCGGGCCTGGTGCTGCTCTGCGCCGCGCCCACGGGTGTCGGCAAGACCGCGGCGGCGCTCCACCCGTTCCTGTGCGACGCGCTGCGCAGCGACCGGCGGGTGGTGTTCGCCACCTCGCGCAACTCGCAGCAGGCGCTCGCGCTCGAGACGCTGCGCCCGATGCTGCCGCCGGGCGGCGCCGCCTTCGCGCTGCAGATCGCCGCCCGGGAGCGGGTCTGCCCGCAGGCGCAGCTCGGCTGCGTGGAGCGCCGCTGCCCGTTCAACCGCCGCTTCGTCGAGCGGCTCGCTGGCTCCGGGCTGCTCGACGAGCTGGCCGAGCGCGGGGTGGTGTCCGGCGTGGAGCTCACCGATGCCGCGCTGCCGCTCGAGCTGTGCCCGTTCGAGGTCTCGCTGCGGCTGGCGCTGCGCGCGAGCGCGGTGGTGTGCGACTTCAACTACGTGTTCGATCCGCGCGTGGCGCTGCGCCAGCTGGCGGGCGAAGGCAGCGCGCGGAGCCTGCTCGTCGTCGACGAGGCCCACGACCTGCCGGAGCGCGCGCGCGCAGCGCTCTCGCCTGCGCTCGAGCTCCCGCGGCTCGTGGCGCTGGCCGCCTGTCTCGAGACCCTGCCCGAGCCCGCCTACGCGCGCGCAGGCGAGCTGCTGCGCGACGTGGCCGGACACTGCGCGGAGATCGCGCAGCGCCTCGGCGAGGAGCGCGAGTCGTTCGCGCCCTGGGTGGAGCCGCCGGCGCGCGGCTTCTGGGAGCCGATCGCCCTGCGCACCGCGCTCGCGCAGACCGAGACGCAGGCGCTCACCTCGCGGGACGGCGCGCGCGACCCGCGGCTGCTGCCGCGGCGCGAAGGCCGCGACGCACGGCTGCGCGATCCGGTGCAGAGCGCGCTGGCCGACGTGCGCGAGTTCGCGGAGACCGCCGACGGCGACCCGGAGCGCTTCGCCGCGCTGTGGTCGCCGGAGCGCGCGTCGCTCGCCTGTCTCGACCCGGCGCCGTGGATCGGCTCCCGCGTGCGGGCCTTCCACGCCGCCGTGCTGATGAGCGCCACGCTGGCGCCGCTCGAGCACCACGCGCGCCTGCTCGGCGTCGACGGCCCGCGCTGCGTGTCGCTCGACCTGCCCTGCCCGTTCCCGCGCGAGAACCGGCTGCTGGTGGCAGTCGACGCGGTCGAGACCCGCTTCAAGGTGCGCAGCGACAACGCCGCGGAGATCGCGCGCACGATCGCCCGCTGCGCTGCCACCCGCCGCGGCAACTGGCTCGCGTTCTTCCCGAGCTTCGCGTTCCGCGACGAGGTGGTGCAGAAGCTCCCGGCCGGCGAGCTGCGCGTGCTGCTGCAGCTGCCCGGGGCGCCGGTGGAGCCGCTGCTCGCGCGGCTGCGCCAGAACCGCGCCGAGACGCTGCTCCTGTGTGGCGTACACGGAGGTGTGTTGGCGGAGGGCGTCGACTACCCGGGCGAGCTCGCGATCGGCGTGTTCGTGGTCGGCCCCGGGCTGCCGAAGGTGGAGCTCGAGCGCGAGCTGGTGCGCGAGCGCTTCGACGCAGAGTCGGGCGCGGGCTTCGAGTTCGCCTACCTGGTGCCGGGCCTGGCGCGCGCGGTCCAGGCGGGCGGGCGGGTGCTGCGCGGTCCGGACGACGTGGCGGCGATCGTGCTGCTCGACCGGCGCTTCTGCGAACCGCAGTACTTCGAGCGGCTGCCGGCGTGGTGGCGCGACGAGATCGTGCGCTGCGAAGACCCGGTGCCGCTGCTCGAGCAGTTCTTCGCCAGGCGACCGGCGCGCCCCGGTTTGTAATCCTCCCCGCGTGGGAACGCTCACCCGGCGTCTCGTCGCCGCCGTCGCCATCGTCCTCGCGGGTCTCGTCTACCTCGAGCTCGCCTGGCCGCCGTTCTACGACTTCGCACCGGCCGAGCCGTTCCACGGCGAGCGCTGGTACAACCCCTACGCGGGCTACCGCGGCGGGGGGCTGTTGGCGAACTTCCACGCGCACTCGGAGGCCTGGAGCGGCCTCACCTTCGGCGACACGCCCGCGCACCAGCTCCGCGGCATCTACCAGGCGCTCCACTACGACCTGATCGGGATCAGCGACTACATGTCGATCGAGCCGCCGGAGAGCGCGAGCGACCTGTACCTCTCCGCCTACGAGCACGGCTACACGCCGGGGCGTCACCACCAGACGGTGATCGGGGCGAAGCACGTCGACTGGTTCGACTACCCGTTCGGCTCGAGCACGCGCCAGAAGCAGAGCGTGCTCGACTCACTGCGGCCCGGCGCGGCGTACCTGGTGCTGAACCACCCGACCAAGGGCAACTCGTACCTGATCGGCGACATGGACAAGCTCAGCGGCTACGACGCGATCGAGATCGCCACCAAGTACGGCGTGTGGGACGACTTCTGGGACGCGGCGCTCACCGCCGGCCGCCCGGTCTGGGGCTTCGCGGCCGACGACGGACACGCCCAGACCGAGACCGGGCCGGGCAGCCACGTGGGCATCGGCGCACTCGTGATCCATGCCGCCGAGCGCACACCCGACGCGGTGCTCGCGGCGCTCCGCGCCGGCCGCTTCCACTCGCTCTACACGCGCCAGAACGAGGGGCCGATCGCGCTCGAGTACTGCGAGATCGACGCCGGGGTGCTGCGCGTGCGCGTGGGCGAGCCCGCCGACCTGATCCGCTTCTTCAGCGTGCACGGCCAGCTGCGCAGCGAGGCGCGCCGCAAGCCCGAGGCCATCTACACGCTGCGGCCCGACGATCCCTACGTGCGGATCGAGGTCACCGCGCACCACGCGGTGCTCTACCTGAACCCGGTGATCCGCTGGGACGGCACGGCGCTGCCCAGGCCCGAGGCGGTGGTGCGAGCCGGGCCGACCTGGGGCGTGCGCGGGGGCGGGGCGCTGGTGCTGGTGCTGGTGTGGGTCGAGATCGCGCGGCGCGGGCTGCGCGCGCCCGCTCAGTCTGCGGCGGCGCCCGCGCCCGAGCGGAACAGCACGTAGCCGCCGTCGCGCTCGAGCAGCTCCAGGCGCTCGCGGTCGGGGAAGCGCGCGAGCTGCGGCTCGCCGGTCAAGCCGACGCGCGGCGCGGCGGGGCCGAAGATGTCCTTCTCGGCCCAGCGCGCGCCGTTCGCGAGGGCGAAGCGCGTGGGCCGCTCGGCGTAGAAGCAGACGCTCGGGCGGTGGCGCAGCCCCAGCAGCAGCAGCCGCTCGTCCGGCGCGGTGAGCGCAGCCGCGCGCACGGCGAGCCGCCGCAGCGGCGCGGACAGCTGCGCGTCGGCGCGCACGCCCACCGTCTGAAACAGGATGGTGTAGGCGGCGATCGCCGCGCAGGCGAGTGCCAGCGTCGCGCGCTCGCCCCGGCCGCGGCGCCAGGCCAGGGCGGCTGCGAGCGCCCCCAGCCCCAGCGCGCCCGCCGCGAACCAGCCGCCGGGACCGAGCTCCAGCGGCTCCGCGAGCGGGCGCAGCTCGGCGTGGGGGCCGAGCAAGCTCGGCAGCCGCTCGGGCAGGAGCGGCAGCGCGCACAGCCCTGCAGCGCCGAGCAGCGCGAAGACCCACACGGCGGCGCGCGAGAGTTCGAAGCCGCGCGAGGGGGACGGCTCGGAGTCCGACGCCAGCGCGCCGAGCGCGAGCGCCAGGCCGGGCAGCACGGGCGCGACGTAGTTCGCGAGCTTGGTCGCCGCAATGCTGAAGAAGACGAAGGTGAGCGCGGAGAACAGCAGGAACAGCCGCAGCAGACGCGCCCGTTCGTCCGCATCGCGCAGCCGCAGCCGCGCCAGCGCCAGCGGCAGGAGCGGGCTCCAGGGGAACATCCCGAGCGCCAGCACCGGCAGGTAGTAGAAGACGCTGCCGCCGTGGCCCTGCATGGGCTCCGTGAAGCGCCCGACGTGGTGCTCGAGGAAGAGCGAGCGCATGAACGCGAACCCGTGAGTGACTCCCAGCGCGAGATACCAGGAGAAGCCCAGCCCGACCACGATCGCGAGCCCGAGGACGAGCCAGCTCGGCCGCAACGCGAGGCGCAGCCGCCCGCGGAACGCCAGCTCGCCGAGACCCGCGACTCCGGGCAAGAGCAGCCCGATCGCCCCCTTGGTCAGCACCGCCAGCGCCGCGAAGACGCACGCCGCCGCGAACCAGCGGGTCGCGCGCCCGTCGTCCTCTTCGAACGCGCGGTGCAGCGCGCCGAGGCAGAGCACGAGCCAGAGCGAGAGCAGCATGTCGGTGAACGCGATCCGCGCCAGCACCGCGAACTCGAGCGAGCTCGCCAGCACCAGCGCGCTCGCGAACGCGGCGCGCTCGCCCAGCGACCGGCGCGCGAAGCCGAATAGCGCGAGCGGCAGCGCGAGCCCGGCCAGCGCGGTCCCCAGCCGCACTCCTGCAGCGCCGACGCCCAGGAGCTCCATGCCCGCCGCTGCAGTCCAGTACAGGAGCGGCGGCTTCTCGAAGAACTCGGCACCGCAGAGCCTTGGCACCAGCCAGTCGCCGCTGCGCAGCATCGCGCGGGCGACCTCGCCGTACGCGGCCTCGTCGTAGTCGACCAGCCCGATCGCCCCCAGACCGAACAGGGCGACGAGGCCGATCGCGCCGAGCATGCCGAGCCGCGCCATTCCCTACCCCCGGGAGCCGCGCAGCATAGTGGATCGGGCATCGCTACGCTTCGGCGCGCGATGGATCCGCACTACCAGAGCGCCGTGAACCGCGCCGTCGCGCCCGCCCGGCGCGGCGAGTTCGCCGCCCTGCGCGTCGGGCCGCTCGAGGTGTGGCCGCCGGTCGTGCTCGCGCCGATGGCCGGAGTCACGAACGCGCCCTTCCGCACGCTGTGCAAGCGCTTCGGCGCCGGGCTCTACGTCTCCGAGATGATCACCGCGCGCGCGCTGGTCGAAGGCAACGAGAAGACCCTGCGACTTGCCGGCTTCAGCCCCGAGGAGAAGCCGCGCAGCCTGCAGCTCTACGGCGTCGACCCGCACTACGTGGGCGAGGCCGTGGCGTGGCTGGTCGACGAAGGCCGCGTCGACCACGTCGACATGAACTTCGGCTGCCCGGTGCGCAAGGTGACTCGCCGCGGCGGAGGAGCGGCGTTGCCGCTGCGCCCGCGGCTGCTGCGCAACATCGTCCGCGCTGCGGTCTCCCGCGCGCGCGGCGTCCCGATCACCTTGAAGTTCCGCATTGGCGTCGACGACGCGCACGAGACCTTCCTCGACTGCGGTCGCATCGCCGAGGACGAGGGCTGCGCCGCGGTGGCGCTGCACGCGCGCACCGCCGCGCAGCTCTACGACGGCGAGGCGCGCTGGGAGGCGATCGCCCGGCTGCGCGACGCGGTGCGCTCGATCCCGGTGCTCGGGAACGGCGACGTCTGGGAGGCCGAGGACGCGCTGCGCATGATGCGCGCCACCGGCTGCGACGGCGTGGTCGTCGGCCGGGGCTGCCTCGGTCGACCTTGGCTGTTCCGCGATCTGGCCGACGTGTTCGAAGGCCGCGCGCCCGCCAATCCGCCGCGCTTCGGCGAGGTGGCGGAGCTGATGCTCGTGCACGCGCGCCTGCTCGCGGCCTGGTTCGGCGCGAGCTTCGGCGTGCGGGGGTTCCGCAAGCACGCGGCGTGGTACACGAAGGGCTTCCGCGACAGCAAGGCGTTGCGCACGCGGCTGGCCACCGTGCGCGACCTGGCCGAGCTCGCCGAGATCCTCTCCGGGATCGATCGGGAGGAGCCGTTCGCGCCGTCGGCGATGCGCGTGCCGCGCGGCAAGAGCGGCGGCACCCAGCGGGTGGCGCTGCCCGACGGCTACCTCGAACGGCTGGACGACGACACACCCCCGGGCCCCGAGGCCGAGGACCCGACCTCGGGCGGCTAGCTGCGCGATAGCTGCGCCAGATCTGCGCAGCGTGGGAAACGCGCGCGTACTCCGGTCAAGCTCCCCCTGCGTCTCGCCGAAGTGTCTCGGGATGCAAGCGCCGCTCGGCCTGCCCTCGGGTTCGATCGTGGCCGACCGCTACGAGCTCACGGGTGAGCTCGGCCGCGGTGAGCGCTCGATCGTCTACAGCGCGCGCGACCGACAGACCGGCGTGGACATTGCGCTGAAGCTGCTGGCGCTCTCGCCGGCCACGGCACACTTCGCGCGCCAGCGCCTGCGCCGCGAGTCGGAGATCGTGCGCACGCTCGCGCACCCCGGCATCGTGCGGCCGCTCGAGCTGGTGGACCACGGCTCGTGGAGCCTGATCGCGATGGAGCTGGTGGCCGGCCGCTCGCTCGCCGCCGCGGTCGCCGCCGACGGGCCGATGCATCCCGACGGGGTGGCGCGGCTCGGCGTCGAGATCGCCGAGGCGCTGTCGGCCGCGCACCGCTGCGGCGTCGTCCACCACGACCTGAAGCCCGAGAACGTGCTGCTCGACGCGGGCGGCCGCGCGCGCCTGGCCGACTTCGGCTGCGCGCGGCTCGAGGGCCAGGCGCTGCTGACCTTGCCCGAGGACCCGGTAGCGCTCGCGACCTATCTCCCGCCCGAGGTGGTCGAGGGCCAGATCGCCGACCCGCGCTCGGACGTGTACTCGCTCGGGCTCGTGCTCTACTTCGCGCTGGTCGGCAGCGTGCCCAAGGGGCAGCGCCCGAACCTGCCGCCGCCGCCGCTGGCCGGAGGCTATCACCCGCGCGAGCGCCGCCCCGACGTGCCGGAGTGGCTCGACGAGATCGTGGCGCGGGCGACCCGCGCGGAGCCGGGACATCGCCTCGAGACCGCCGAGCGGCTGGGGCGCGCGCTGTCGCAGCGCTCGCTCGAGAGCCGCGGCGACGAGTCGGGCGAGGGACGCGCGCTGCGGGTGTGCGTGCTCTGTCGCCGGCCGGGAACGCTCGGCCGCGCGGTCTGTCCGCACTGCGAAGACGTCGACGACGCCCCGGCCGAGCACCTCGTGCTGGTCGTGCCGGCACGCGGACGCGAGGCGCGCGAGAACCAGCTGCGGCTGTTGTCCGAGCTGACCAGCATTCCCGCGCGGCAGCTCGCGCTGCGCAGCGCCGCGCGCGGACAGCGCGCGCTGGTGCGTGTCTCCGCGGCACACGCGGAGGTGCTGGTGAAGCGGCTGCGCGGCCGCGGGGTCGAGGCGCGCGCGCTGCACATGGACCGCGCCTGGAGCGCGCTGCCGCAGTGGAGCCTGGCGCTCGCCGCGACCACCCTGGTCGCCGGCGTCGTGGGCGCCTGGGCGGGCTTCCCGCTGCTGCTGCTCGCGAGCACCATTCCCTCTGCCGCGGCACTCCTCGCGGGCTACACCTGGATGCAGCGCGAGACGCTGCTCGGCCACAAGAGCGACGTGCCGCCCCCGGCCGCGCTCGTGCGCGCGGTCTCGGACGCGATTCCCCGGCTGCAGGTCGGCCAGGGCCGCAAGCTGCTGATCGAGCTGCTGCGCATCGGCCGCGACCTGTGGCTGCGGCTGTGCGCGGGCGAGGCGTCCGACGGCGCGCGCTCGGAGCTCACCGCGGCACTCCTGTGCGGCTGCGACGCCGCCAGCGAGCTGGCGCGCCAGGACGGCATCCTCGACGCGCTGCAGCTCCACGGCGAGCGCCGCAACGAGCCGCCTCCCGGGCTGATGGAGAGCCGCGCGCTGTACCACAGCGCGCGCAGCCGGCTGGTGCAGGGCATGCTGGAGTGCGCCGCGTCGCTGTCGCGCGTGCGCGCGCAGGACATGCTGGAGCCCGAGGACGAGCGGCGCGCGCTGCACGCGATCTGCTTCGAGCTGCGAGAGGAGCTCGAGCAGGTGGCGAAGCAGGCGGACGAGGCGTCACAGCTGTTCCCCGGGCGGCCGCTCAAAGCGGTCTGAAAGACCTGGCGCCGGCCCTCTCGAGAGAGCCGGCGCCATTCGTGACTCGGACGTCGAACGGGATCAGGCGTTCGACGCGGCGTGGGTCTGGAGCTGCGGACCGTTCGGGCCGTCGACGATCGTGACGCCCGGAAGATCGTTCGCCGGAATGCGCCACTGCTTGCCGATGCGCACCGCGCCGATCTGGCCCGACTCGATCAGGCGGTACACCGTCCGCGCCGAGATCCGCAGGAAGTTGGCCGCCTCACGCACCGTGATCAGATTCTCCGCCATTGCGAATTTCCCCCCCGTTGTTTGGCCCTTTGGGCCCGACGGGTCGCTGTGGGTCTTTTGACCGGCACCACCGATCAGCCCCGCTCAACCCCGTCCTCCTAGAGCACGTTTCGTCAGGGTCGCCAACTCCTTGAGCGCTTTTTTCGGGCTCGCCCGCGCGCGGGGAAAAAGGCAAACAGCTGCGCGTGGATGCGGCGTACTTCGAACGCTACTGCGGGCGCGCTCCCTACGCCCGGATCTACCGCGAGCACAGCGGGATCGGAAACTGTCTCGCCACGCTCCGGCGCGAGCGGATCGCAGTGCGCTCGCTCCTGGTGCTCGGCGCCGCCACGGGCGAGGTGCTGGCCGACTTCGAGGCCGCGCTCGGCGTGCGCCCGTTCGGCTGCGAGCTGTCCGCCTGGGCACACGCGCGCATCCCTTGGCGCTTTCGCCGCCGCATCCGCCGCGCCGACCTGCGCCGCCATCTTCCCGCGCTGGTGCGCGCGGGCCGACACTTCGACGTGTTGTTCACGAGCGCCCTGGTGTACCTGCGCGAGCGGGACGTCGTGCCCGCGCTGGCGCAGAGCGCCCGGGTCGCGCGCTTCTTCCATTTCTACGCGAGCACCAGTGAGGACTTCGAGCCCGGCGACCGGCACCGAACGATCCTGCGCCCGCACGCCTGGTGGCGCGCCCAGTTCGCCGGCGCGGGCTGGTCGGCGACCCGCAGCCGCTATCTATGGCGGCGATCAAGCTAGACTTCCGCGATGTCCGTCGTGCGCATCGCGATCCTGGTGCTGGTGGTGGGAGTGCTGGTCTACTACCGGCAGACGCTCGGCGACGAGCTGAAGGCGTTCACCGACTGGGTGCAGACGCTCGGCCCGTGGGGGCCGGTGGTGTTCATCGCCGGCTACGCGGTAGCGACGATGGCGTTCGTGCCGGGCTCGGTGCTCACGCTGGCCGGCGGCGCGATCTTCGGCCTGGCGCGCGGCACCGCCTACGTGTTCGTGGGCGCGAGCCTGGGCGCCTGCGCGGCGTTCGGGCTGGCGCGGAGCTTCGCGCGCGCCGCGATCGAGCGCCGCATCGCCGGCAACCCGCGCTTCGCGGCGGTCGACCGCGCGGTCGCGGCGGAGGGGCGCAAGATCGTGTTCCTGCTACGGCTCTCGCCGGTGTTCCCGTTCACGCTGTTGAACTACGCGCTCGGGCTCACGCGCGTGCGCTTCTTCGACTACGCAATCGCGTGTATGGGGATGCTGCCCGGGGTGGTGCTCTACGTGTACCTGGGCTCGCTCGCGGGCGACGTCTCGGCGCAGACCGCGGCCGCCGGCGGCGGGGCCGTGCTGGCGTTCAAGCTCGCTGGCTTCGCGTTCGCGGTGATCGCCACGCTCCTGATCGCGCGCAGCGCCCGGCGCGCGCTCGCGCAGGCGGCGCTGGAGAGTCCGTAGGGCCGCGAGGGAAGTTCTCGGGCTCGAGTTGCCGGTGAGCTGCGCAGGCGGAGCCCGCCCGGCCCGCGCGGCCCGCGCGGCGACTGGTCCACCGCTTGCAGCCGCCCCGGCCCACCATGTCCGCCCCCACCCCGCGCCAGCAAGCCGGATACCTGCGCCGCCTGCTCCGCCGTGGCGAGATCGAGGTCGTCGACCCCGCCACCGGACGCGCCACCCCGGTGATCGTCGAGCTCACGAGCGACGTGATCCGCCTGATCCCCATGCTCGAGTCGCCCAAGGTCGAGGTCGCCGCGGTCGAAGAGCTGCCCTTCGACGACGAGACCCCGCGCTGGACCGAGCTGGCCGCCCGCCTGCGCCGCTCCCTCGCGCTGGCCCAGGCGGAGGAGCTGGTGGCCGCCGTGGAGAGCGAGATCGGCCGCGCCGGGACGATCGACCCGCCCGTCTGAAACACGTTCCAGCAACGCTCTGCGCCGGGGAGTATGATCGCCGCAGGATGACGCAGAGGGATGCTGCGATGAAGCCTGCGATGAAGGGGACGCCGGGACTCTCGCGGCGCGGAGTGGCCTCGCGCGAGGCGATCCTGCAGGCCGCGGTGCGCGTGATCGGGCGAGAGGGGCTGGCAGGCGCGTCGCTGGCGGCGGTCGCGAAGGAAGCGCCGACCAGCAAGCCCGCCGTGCTCTACCACTTCGGCTCGCGCGAGCGGCTGCTGTTCGAGGTCTCGGCGCTCGCACTCGGGCTCTACCGCGGCATGCTCGGACCGAGCGACGGCCGCGCCTCCTCGCTGCGCCCCCGCTCCGAGGCCACCATCGCGGCGATCTTCGCGCCGGAGAACCGCACCCTGCTCGCCTGCGTGCACGAGCTGGTCGGCCTGGGCATGCGCGATCCGGCGGTGGGCGAGCTGATGCGCACCTCGCTGGAAGAAGTGCTGCAGGGCCCGATCCAGGCGCTCTCCCACCTGGGTCACGAGCGCGCCCGCGCGATCGCGCGCTCGATGGTGATGACGGTCCACGGCCACGTCGAGCTCTGGCTCTTCGCCGACCCCGCCGACGCCAAGCAATTCATCGAGTCTGCCACCCGGGCAGTGCTCGCCCTGTTGCCGGAGATGCCGCCACAAGCTTCTTAGGCGCTTTGCGCAGCCGCGCAGAACCCGCCGGTCGCTCGCGAGTACGCTCCACGCTCCCTCTGGGTTCAGCGCGACCGCGCTCGCGAACGGGATTTCGTCAGTTCAAAAGAAATCCCAGCCGCGCCAACCACCCATCCGATTCCAGCTCCTCGTCCGCGCTTGTCGGTACGGGTAGTCCGTGCGAGGGCCGTCCCGAGCGAGGACGCAAGCGCCGTAGGCGCGCGCAGCGAGGCGCAGCCGAGCGAAGATCATCGGACTCGAGCGTACTCGCGACCTCGACCGGCGGGTTCTGCGCGGAGCGCGCTGCGCAGAGGCGCTACGGCTCCAACATCACCTTGCACTGGTGGGTCGGGGTCTTCAGGGCTTCGAAGGCGGCTGGGAAGGCCGAGAGGTCGACGACGTCGGTGATCATGTCTCGGCCTGCGATGCGGCCTCGGTCGAGCATCTCGATTGCCAGCTCGAAGTCGCGCTTGTGGTATGCGACCACGAAGCGCAGCTCGATCTCTTTGATCACCGCCATCGCCGGGAAGATCATGTCCGGCTGCATGCACACGCCCACGACCACCACCCGGCCGCGCGCGCGCGCCATGCCGATGCACTGCTGCAGCAGGCCGGGCACGCCGACGCACTCGAAGATCACGTCGGGCGGTCCGCCGGTCTCGCGCTGGAACACGGTGACGGGGTCCTGCTTGGACACGTCCGCGACCGCTGTCGCGCCGAAGCGCTCGGCGAGCGCGAGCCGCCCCGGGGCGCGCTCGTTCACCACCACCGCGCGCGCACCGAAGAAGCGCGCCCAGGCAGTGACGGCGAGCCCGATCGGGCCGGCGCCGATCACCATCACGCGCTCGCCCGGCGCGAGGCGCGCCTGGTTCACGGCGTGCAGGCCCACGGCGAGCGGTTCGACCAGCGCGCCTTCGCGGAACGAGACGCCGGCGGGCAGGCGCAGCGACTCGCTGCCGCCGGTGAGCACCAGCTCCGCGTAGGCGCCGGGGAGCTGGCCCAGGCCGGTGGTGCGCAGCGTCTGACACTGAACGGTGTCGCCGTCGAGGCACGCGCGGCACTTGCCGCAGCCGATGCAGGGCAGCGCGCAGGCGCGGTCGCCCACGTTCCAGGCGCCGCGCAGGTCGGCGCCGACCTCCACCACCTCGCCCGCGAACTCGTGGCCCATCACCGTGCCGGCGGGAAGCCCCGGCGGAAGCGCCGTCGCGTGCAGGTCGGAGCCGCAGATGCCGCAGGCCTTCACCCGCAGCACCAGCTCGCCGGGGCCCGGCTTGGGGTCCGGGACCTGTTCGATCGTCATACCCTGACCGAGCCCGTGGAAGACCGCGCCCTTCATCTCGCCTCCTTCAGCGTCCGGGCGGGATCATGAAGGATCGATGGACTTCAGTCCAGTTATGGAATAGGCTCCAGAAATGCTCCCTGAGCCCTCCCGAGTCGCGACCCGGCGCGCCCGCAAGAAGGAGCGCACGCGCCAGGAGATCTTCGGGGCCGCCATGGAGCGGTTCGCCGCCCGCGGCTTCGACGCCGTGACGATCGAGGCGATCTGCGAGGCGGCGGACGTCGCGCGCGCGACTTTCTTCCTGCACTTCCCCAGCAAGGCCGCGCTGCTGTGGGAGTGGAATCGCCAGGTCGCCCGCGAGTTCCGCGCCGGGCTCGCGGAGCCGCGCGGCAGCGCGGTCGCCGAGCTGCGCGCGCTGGTCGAGCTGATCTCCGCGAAGCTCCTGGCCCAGGCGGAGGTGATGACGGGCCTCTTGCGCGAGTTCTTCGCGGCTCCGCCCGCGGCGAGCCACGCGCGCGAGCAGAGCCAGGACCTGCACGGCCTGGTCGAGGAGCTGGTGCGCCGCGGCCAGGCGCGCGGCGAGATCCGCCGCACGATCGATCCCCGGCTGGGCGTGGCGGTGATCCTGTCCACCTCTGCGGCGATCCTGGCCGGCAACGTGTGGCGCCCGGGCGAGCTCGCGCCCGAAGCGGCCCGCGCCCAGTTCTTCGAAGTCGTCTTCCACGGACTCACAGGAGAAACCAAGTGACTCAGTCCCGCCTGCGCTTCGGCATCTTCATGGCGCCGTTCCACCCCGAGAACGAGAACCCCGCGCTCGCGCTCGAGCGCGACCTCGAGCTGGTCGAGTGGATGGACGAGCTCGGCTACGAGGAGGCCTGGATCGGCGAGCACCACTCGGCCGCCTACGAGCTGATCGCCAGCCCCGAGGTGTTCATCGCCGCCGCGGCCGAGCGCACCAAGCACATCCGGCTCGGCACCGGCGTGGTGTCGCTGCCGTACCACCACCCGTTCATCGTCGCCGACCGCATCCGCCAGCTCGACCTGCAGACGCGCGGCCGCGTGATGCTCGGCGTCGGCCCCGGCGCGCTGCCGACCGACGCGTTCATGATGGGCATCGACCCGGCCACGCAGCGCGACCGCATGCTCGAGTCGCTGCGCGCGGTGCTGCCGCTCCTGCGCGGCGAGACGGTGACGATGAAGACGGACTGGTTCGAGCTGCGCGAGGCGCACCTGCAGCTGCGGCCCTACCGCGAGGAGGGCGTCGAGGTGGCGGTGGCGAACCAGGTCTCGCCCGCCGGGGCGCGCGCGGCCGGCGAGTTCGGCCTGTCGCTGCTCTCGATCGGCGCGACCACCGCGGGCGGCTTCAACGCGCTCGCCAACACCTGGGGCATCTGCGAGCAGCGCGCCAAGGAGTTCGGGCAGAGCGTGTCGCGGCGGGGCTGGCGGCTGGTCGCTCCGATGCACGTGGCCGAGACGCGCGAGCAGGCGCGCGAGGACGTGAAGTTCGGCCTCCTGCAGTGGGCGCGCTACTTCCGCGAGATCTCGCCGCTGCCGCTGGTCGAGGCGGGCGTGCCCGTCGACCAGGCGGTCGACAAGCTGATCGAGATCGGCATGGCGGTGATCGGCACGCCCGACGACGCGATCGCACAGCTCGAGCGGCTGGAGCGCCAGTCGGGCGGCTACGGCTGCTTCCTGCAGCTCGCGCACGAGTGGGCGGACCGGCGCGCGACGCACAAGAGCTACGAGCTGATCGCCCGCTACGTGATGCCGCGCTTCCAGGCCACCAACGACCTGCGCGAGAAGAGCCTGGGCTACGCGATCGAGAACCGCGCGCGGATCATGGCCGAGGCGGGCGGCGCGGTGATGAAGGAGATCCAGAAGCACGCGACCGAGCAGGCGCAGAAGACGAAGACCTCGTGACGGCGAAGCACGTCGTCATCGTCGGAGGCTCGGTCACCGGGCTGGGCGCGGCACTCGCGTTCTCGAACGAGGGCCACCGCGTCACCGTGCTCGAACGCGACGCGACGCCGATGCCGGCGTCGCACGTGGAGGCGTTCGAACGCTGGGACCGGCGCGGGTCGCCGCAGGTGCGGCACTCGCACGCGTTCCTGGCGCGGCTGTACGGGCTGATCCGCGACCACGCGCCCAGCCTGCTGGCGCGCTTCCTCGAGTGCGGCGCCGAGGAGCTCCGCTTCGCCGACCTGGCGCGCCGCAGCCTGCCCGACGCGGAGCTCGTGCCCGGCGACGAGGACGTGGTGATGCTCGCCTGCCGGCGCATCACCTTCGAGTACCTGCTGCGCCGCCACGTGATCGACTCCGGTCGCGTGGACTTCCGCGACGGCGACGACGTCACCGGGCTGGTGGCGGCGACCGACGCGAGCGACGGCGTGCCGCGGGTACGCGGCGTCCGCCTCACCACGGCGCGGGGCGAGCACGAGCAGCTCGCGGCCGACCTCGTGCTCGACGCGAGCGGACGCCGCTCGAAGCTGTGCGACTGGCTGGAGGCGATCGGCGCCCGGCGCCCGCGCCAGGAATCCGAGCCTTGCGGCATCTTCTACAGCTCGCGCTTCTACCGCCTGCGCGAGGGCGCCATGCCGCCCCCGCTCACCAACGGCATGGGCCAGGACCTGGGCTACCTGAAGATCGGCCTCTTCCCCGGCGACGCGCGCATCTTCTCGCTCACGCTCGCGGCGTCGCCCGACGACGACGCGCTGCGCGGCGTGCTGCGCACCGCCGGCTTCGAGCGCGCCGCGCGCGCGCTTCCCTTCCTGCGCGGCTGGGTGGACGACGAGGTCGCGGTGCCGATCTCCGACGTGCACGGCATGGCGAACCTGCGCAACACCCGACACTTCTTTGTGGAGGGCGGCGAGCCGGTGGCGCTGGGCGTGCTGGCGCTGGGCGACGCGCACATCCACACCAACCCGATCACCGGCCGCGGCTGCAGCCTCGGCTGGGTCTCGGCGTTCCTCGCCGCGGAGTGCCTGCGCAAGGAGCCCGAGGACCTGCGCGCGCTCGCGCTGCAGTTCGACGCGGGCGTGGTGCGCGAGGTCGTGCCCTGGTACGAGCTGCAGCTGCAGCAGGACCGCGATGCGATCGAGGTCGACGCACTCCAGCGCCGCGGCGAGAACCCCTTCGAGGTGCAGCGCGCCGACGGCTCGCAGGACCCGAAGGCGTTCATGCGCTCGCTCTTGCGCGAGGGGCTGGGCCACGCGCTGCGCCAGGACATCCACGTGCTGCGAGCGTTCATGCGGGTGCTGAACCTGCTCGACCCGCCGCAGGACCTGATGCGCCGGCCCGAGATCTTCCAGAGCGTGCTGCAGGCCTGGAACGAGCGGCACACCCGGCCGCCGCTGGCCGAGGGACCGTCGCGGGCGGAGATGATCGCGCTCCTGCGCGCCGCCTAGCTCAGGGCAGCCGCGCGTACATGCCGTAGAGCACGTACGCCGCGGTCGCGACGCCGAGCGCGCACGAGGCGATCGCGGTCCAGCCGGCCGCGCGGTGGACGCGCGCGCCGAGCGAGCGCCTCGCGGGCGCGGCGCGCCCGATTGCCAGCAGCCCGAGCCCGCTCGCAAGCCCGAGCGCCAATGCGCCTGCGACCACCATCGCGCCGACGAAGGTCTCGTGCATGCGCAGCACCGCGACGAAGCGCGGCTCCCACAGGTCGAGCCGCTCCCGTCCCAGCGCCTCGACCTTCAGCAGGTACGAGATCAGGAACAGCACCACCAGCAGCGCGGCCGTCTTCATCGCACGCTGGTGCCCCGCGACTTCTCCGCGGCGGATGCGCCGCAGACCGACCAGCGCGCAGCCGAACGCCGCCGCCATGTTCAAGAGCGCCGCCGTCCAGTACGCGACCTTCGCGTCCACCGCCATGGGCGCGCAGCATATCGCACGACACCGATCGGCGACGGTGGCGACGGCAGCGTCGCGAGCTACCATCGCCGCCACTGGGAACTGTGGGGGGATCCCTCGTGACGAAGATGCGTCTTGCCGCCGCTCGTGTACTCGTGGCTCTGCTCGTCTCCACCGCCGTCGTGGCCCACGCCGACTCCAACGGTGTTCCGCCGCTCGCCGGCAGCTGGACCGGAAAGCTGACGAGCACTTACTGGGACCAGACCAGCGGAGGCTCGGTGAAGCCGAAGCTGCGCTACAAGGCCAAGGTCACCGTCCTGATCGCGCAGTCCAACGACCAGATCACGCTGACCATCTCGTTCCCGTCGTCCGACGGCTTTCCGCTGACGACGAATGCGACGCTCTCCAGCATGTCGCTGTCCGGTTTCGGCGGGAACTACCACATGAGCGCGTCGATGGAGTCTGCACCCGCGATCACGCTCTCGGGCACGGCCAACAAGAAGGGCACCTCGCTGAAGCTGACCGGCGCCGCGGCCTCGAACGAGCTCACGCACCAGATCACCATCTCGCTGAAGAAATCCCACTAGCCCGGCGGGCGCGCGAGGACGGCGCTTGCTCTTCAACAGCCTCGCCTTCCTCGTGTTCTTCCCGAGCTTCCTCGCCATCTATCTGGCGACGCACGGACGCGTGCGCCTGTGGCTCGCGCTCTTCGCCAGCTACTTCTTCTACGCCTGGTGGAACTGGCGGCTGCTGCCGCTGCTCTGGTTCCAGACCGGGCTCGACTTCTTCGTCGCGCGCCGGCTCTACCGCATGACCGACCTGCGCGCGCGGCGCCGGCTGCTCGCGCTCTCGCTTGGCACGAACCTCTCGCTGCTCGGCTTCTTCAAGTACTTCCACTTCGGGATCGAGAGCGCGCGGGCGGCGCTGCGCGCCGTCGGCGTCGAGCTGCCCGAAGTGACGCTCCAGATCGTGCTCCCGGTCGGGATCTCCTTCTACACCTTCCAGAGCATGAGCTACGTGATCGACGTGTACCGCGGCGAGATCGAGCCGGAGCCGAGCCTGCTGCGCTTCGCCACGGCAGTTGCGCTGTTCGTGCACCTGGTCGCGGGGCCGATCGTGCGCGCGCGCCACCTGCTGCCGCAGCTGCGCAGCGACCGGGTGTTCGACGCCGAGGTTGCGACGGCAGGCTTCGAACAAGCCCTGTGGGGGTTCTTCAAGAAGGTCGCGATCGCGGACTCGCTGGCGCCGCTGGTCGATCCGCAGTTCGCAGCACCGGCGCTGCACGACGGCGTGTCGCTGCTGCTCGCGGTGTACCTCTACGCCTTCCAGATCTACTGCGACTTCTCGGGCTACACCGACATCGCGCTCGGGCTCGCCAAGGTGCTCGGCTACGACCTCGGCGTGAACTTCGACCGCCCCTACTTCGCCCAGAGCTTCAGCGACTTCTGGCGCCGCTGGCACATCTCGCTGTCGAGCTGGCTGCGCGACTACCTCTACATCTCGCTCGGGGGGAACCGCCGCGGTATCCCGCGCACCTATGCGAACCTGATGCTCACCATGCTGATCGGCGGGCTGTGGCACGGGGCGAGCTGGACCTTCGTGGCCTGGGGCGGGCTGCACGGGCTCTACCTGGTGAGCGAGCGAGCGCTGCGGCCCGCGCTCTCGCGCGGCGTCGCGGCGCTGCGGGTGCCGCGCTGGGCGACAGACCTGTTCGCGCGGCTGGCCGTGTTCCACGCGGTGTGCTTCGCCTGGATCTTCTTCCGGGCCCAGAGCTTCGGCACCGCAGCCGCGGTGATCCACGGCATCGCAGGCGCAGGCTCGCTCTCGTTCGCGCCGGTCCAGAACAAGTTCCTGGCCGTGAAGGCGCTGGCGCTGGTGGCGTTGCTGGTCGGGGTGGAAGCCGCGTCGCTGCGCGGCTTCGCGGAGCCGCTGCGCGCGCGGCCCGGGTGGAGGCTCGCGAGCGCCGCGCTGGTGGTCTGGGGCATCGCACTGCTCGGCACCTTCTCCGGCGCGAACTTCATCTACTTCCAGTTCTGATGCGGCGCGGCGCACTGCGAGCGGGGCTGCTGCGGTTCGGAGCGCTGCTGGCATGCGTGCTGGCGGGCGATCGCCTGCTCGCGGCGGCGCTCCAGGCCGCGCTGCCGCACAGCCAGTTCCGCTTCTCGGTGGCCGAGCACGGAGGGCTCCCGCCGAACCTGTTGATGCTCGGGAACTCGCGCGCGGTGAACGGCCTGTACGCACCCGAGCTCGCGCGCTGGAGCCAGCTGCCCGTCTTGAACCTCGCCTACAACGGCATGTCGACGCTGGTGGCAGAGGCGGTGCTGCGCGACTACCTCGGGCGCAACGCGGCGCCGAAGCTGCTCGTGCTCGAGGTCTCGAACGTGCAGGACCCGCACCAGCTGCTGGACGGGCTGATGTGCTACTGGAGCGCGAGCCCGGCGCTGGCCGAGCTCGCCGACGTGCGCAGCCCGGCGAACCGGCGCGCGGCGAGCTGGTTCCACCTGTACGCGTTCAACGGCGAGGTGCCGCTGCGCGCGCTGTACTTCGCGCGGCGCTCCGACCAGGACTGGATCAACCGCTACCGCATCTCGGATGCGCTGGTCGCGGAGGCGCGCGACGGCCCGGACATCGAGCTCGGCGCGAAGCCCGAGAACCTCGAGGCGCTCGGGCGCATCGGTGCGCTCGCGCGCGAGCGCGGCATCCCGCTGCGGCTGATCGTCGCGCCCTACCTGCCCGAGTACGCGGCGCACGTGCGCAACTGGGACGCCTGGCTCGAGCGGGTGCGCGCAGCAGCCGGCAGCGCGGAGCGGGTCTGGGACTACTCGCGCGCGGTGCGCGACACCGCCCACTTCGCCGACCGCCTGCACCTGAACGAGGTCGGCGGCGTGCCCTTCGCGGCGCGTCTCGCCGCCGACGGCTTCCTCGCGATTGACGCCCCGCCGAGCGCGGAGTAATCCGTCGCCATGCCCTCCTCCCCGTCGAAGCGCGCCGAGAGCGTCGCCCCGTTCCTGGCGATGGAGGTGATGGAGCGCGCGTTCGCGCTCGAGCGCGAGGGCGCGCACGTGATCCACCTCGAGATCGGCGAGCCCGACTTCCCCGCTCCGCCCGCCGCGGTGGAGGCGTGCGAGCGCTCGCTCGCGGACGAGCCGGCCCGCTACACCGACAGCCGCGGCCTGCCCGAGCTGCGCGCGGCGATCGCCGCCGAGCGCGGGCGACGCAACGGTGTGTCGCTCGACCCCGAGCGCGTGCTGGTCACCGCGGGAACTTCGCCCGCGCTCCTGCTCGCGTTCACCTACCTGCTCGACCCGGGCGACGAGGTCGTGCTCGGCACGCCGCACTACGCCTGCTACCCAAACCTGATCCGCGCCGTGGGCGGCGTGCCGGTGTTGGTCCCGACCGACGCCGACGAAGGCTACCGGCTGCGCCCCGAGCGGGTGCGCGCCGCGCTGTCGCCGCGCACGCGCGCGGTGCTGGTGGCGTCGCCGGCGAACCCGACCGGGGCGATCCAGGCGCGGGCCGATCTCGAGGCGCTGGTCGGGCTCGGCCTGCCGCTGGTCTCGGACGAGATCTACGACGGCCTGGTGTACGACGGCGCGCGCGTCAGCTCGGCGCTCGAGCTCGGCGACGACGTGTTCGTGCTCGACGGCTTCTCCAAGCGCTACGCCATGACCGGCTTCCGGCTCGGCTACCTCGTCGCGCCGGCCTCGGCGGCGCGCACGCTGCGCAGCCTGGCCCAGAACCTGTTCATCTCGGTCGCGAGCTTCGCGCAGCGCGCCGGCATCGCCGCGCTGGCGCACGGCGACGCGACCGTGGCCGAGCTGCGCAGCGCCTACGCGTTGCGGCGCGAGGTCCTCGCGCGCGGGCTCGGCGAGCTCGGCTTCCGCGTGCCGACGCTGCCCCGCGGCGCCTTCTACGTGTTCGCCGACGCGCGCCGCTTCGGTGCCGACTCGCGAGCGCTGGCGAGCCGCATCCTCGAGCACGCGCACGTCGCGGTCACCCCCGGCGTCGACTTCGGCGCCGCCGGCGAGGGCTGGCTGCGCTTCTCCTGCACCGCGCCCGAGCCCGAGCTGCGCGAGGCGCTGGCGCGCATCGCGCCGGTGCTGCGCTAGCCGGCGACGAGCACGCGGTCGGCGACCAGCCCCGCGACGACGTCCTCGAGCTCTTCCGGCGCGACCTCGACCGCGCGCGCGTAGGCGGCGCGGGCCTCGCGGCCGAGCGGAGCTGCGGCGCGCGCGAGCAGGTCGGCGAGCGCGGGGGCGAGCTCCTCGAGCTCGACCCCGGGAAGCCCGAACGGCGGCGGCTCCGGCGTGCGCCGCAGCAAGAGCAGCTCCGACGCCGCCTCCGACACCTCGACAGCGAAGGGTGTCGGATCGCCGCGGTCGAGCGCGGCCCGCAGCAGCTCGGCGGCGGCGAGCGTCCCCGCCGGCACGGCGAGCAGCTCCACCCAGGGGGCGAGCGCCACTTCGCCCGCCGCGAGCACCGGGCTCGAGCGCGCGACGCGGCGCAGCCGCGCCAGCGCGCCCTCGAGCTCGATCAGCGCCCGCACCAGTGCCGGCGCCGCCCGCGTCCGCGCCGCCAGGTGGCGCGCGAACGCGAGCGGCAGGCTGCCGTCGGCGGCGACCGCGGCGTGGAACTCCGCCGACGCGGGAAACTCCGCCAAGAGCTCCGGCCGCGCCGCCGCCGCGAGCGAGAGCGCGAACTCGCCCGCCACGTTGCGGAGGAACTGCTCGCGCCGCCGCCCCTCGCGGTCGGCGGACAGCGCGCACGCGTCTGCGCCCGAGAGCAGTGCGAGCTCGTCGGGACCCAGGCCCGCGGAGCGAGCCGCCTCGGGGTCCCGCGCCGCGATCCGCGCCGCGAACTGCGGGTCGAGCTGCATGCGGAAGAGCGCGCGCTGCACCGTCCGGTGGTTCACGCGGCCCGCGCCGCGCCGGCCAGCGCGCGCGCCAGGCGCTGGAAGGTCGGCAGCACCTCGTGCACTGCGTTGCGCTCGCACTCGAACACCAGCGCGCGCAGCCGCGGCGTCCGCGCCAGCACGTGGTCGAGGATGGTCCAGGTGTCGCCGAGCGGGGTCGGTCCGTGGTCGTCGTCCACGAAGCGCCGCCCGGCGTGCTCGAACTCGCTCGCGCCCGCCACGTGGATCTCGATCACCCGCTCGAGCGGGAGCCCGTCGAGGCCGTCGAGCGGCGCGTGCCCCGACGCGCGCTGGTAGATCGCCAGGTGCGCCACGTCGAGCAGGAGCCCGCAGTCCGCGGCCTCGGCGACGCGCGCGAAGTAGTCGCACAGGTGCAGCTCGCCCAGGTAGAGCTGCGCGGGCGGGTTCTCGGGCAGCACCTCGAAGCCGGTCGCCTCGCGCATGCGCCGCACGTTCTCGGCCATCTCCCTGGCCGAGTCGGCGCACAGGATCGGCGGCGCCAGCACGCCGTGGCCGCGGTCGCGCGGACCCAGGTGCCACAGGCCCGCGTCGCCGCACAGCCACGCCGCACCGAGCGCGCGCGCCTGCGCACGCACCCGGGCGAGCCAGGTCTCCGACACGCTCTCGCGCTCCTCCAGGTTGGCGTCGAGGAAATGGTGCGTGGTCGGCCAGCCGGCGGCGCACCACGCGCGTGCAGTGGCGTCGATGCCGCGCTCGAGGTCCACGCCGACCTCGAGGAACTGCGCGAGCTCCGGGTGCGCGAGGTGCAGCGCCAGCGGGTCGAGCCCGTGCTCGGCGGCGCCGAACTCGCTGGAGATGCCGAGGCCCAGGCGCGGCAGCGCGGCCGCGCGCGCGGCGAACGGGGCGAGCGGATCGAACGCCACGGCTCAGGCCGGCTCGAGCTCCACGGGGATGCTCGTGAAGCTGCGGAACACGAAGCTCTTGTGCAGCGGCAGCGGCGCGGAGGTCGCGAGCCGGATGTCGCGCGTGCGGCGCAAGAGCACGCGCAGCGCGGTCTGCGCCTCGAGCCGCGCCAGATTCGCCCCCAGGCAGTAGTGCGTGCCGAAGCCGAAGGCCAGGTGGCGGTTCTCGCGGCGCGCGCCGTCGAAGCGCTCGGCGTCGCGGAAGACCGACTCGTCGCGGTTGGCAGAGCCGAGCCAGCTGATCACGATCTCGCCCTTGGCGATGCGCTCCCCACACACCTCGGTGTCGGCAGTGGCGCAGCGAGGATCCGTCTGCACCGGGGAGGAGAAGCGCAGCACCTCCTCGATCGTCGCCGGCACCCGCGCGGGATCGGCGCGGACCTTCGCCAGCTCGTCGGGGTGCTCGAGCAAGGTCAGCGCGGTGTTGCCGATCAGCGTGGTGGTGGTCTCGTTCCCGGCGACCAGCAGCAGGATCAGCATCTGCAGCATCTCGGCGAACGAGAGCCGCGTGCCCTCGAGCTCCGCCGCGACCAGGCCCGAGAGCAGGTCCTCGCGCGGCTCCCTGCGCCGCTCCTCGACCAGCGTCTCGAAGTAGGCCGCGAGCTCGCGCATGATCGCCATGTTGCGGGCCAGCGCTTCCTCCGACGGAGGCCCGAGCAGCCCGCTGCCCAGGCTCGACACCAGCTCGTCGGACCAGTGCTTGAAGCGCGCGTTGTCCGCGCTGGGGACGCCGATGATCTCGGCGATCACCGTGAGCGGGAGCGGATAGGTGAGCGCCTGGACCAGGTCGACCGAGCGCTGCTCGAGCGCGCGGTCCAGGAGCTCCTCGGCGATCTCTTCCATGCGGGGCTCGAGCCGGCCGACGATCCTGGGTGTGAACGCCTGGTTCACCAGCCCGCGCAGCCGTTCGTGCTCCGGCGGGTCGGTCGCGAGCATGTTGGGAGGGAACTCCTCCTGCGGGCCCACCCCGGGCAGCTTGGGAAACACGTTCGAGAACGTGCGCCAGTCGCGCAGCACGTCCATCGTGTCCGCGTGGCGGAAGATCGACACCACCGGCAGCCCGGGGTGGCGGTACGCGCGCAGCTCGCGGCCGCGGGCATACACCGGATACGGATCACGCCGCGTCGCCTCGTCGAAGGGATTGAACGCGAAGTCGCCCATGGGCGCGATTCTAGCGCGGCTCGGCGCGCGTCTCGTGGCCCGAGGCGGCCAGCCGCGCCACCAGCTCGCGCAGGTGGTCGGGTCCGCGCGTCTCGATCACGAACTCGACCTCGACCTCCGAAGCGGGCGCGCGCGCGAACGCGCGCTCGTGGATCACCTGCACCACGTTCGCGCCGCTCTCCGCGATCGCGCCCGAGATCGACGCCAGCTCGCCCGGCACGTCGCGCATCCGCACCAGCAGCCGTGCCAGCCGCGAGGTGCGCGCGAGCCCGCGCTCGATCACGTGCGAGAGCACGAGCATGTCGATGTTGCCGCCCGAGATCACCACCCCCACGTGCCTGCCGCGGAAGCGCTGCGGGTGCTCGAGCAGCGCGGCCAGCGCCGCCGCGCCCGCGCCTTCCACCACGGTCTTCTCCACCTCGAGCAAGAGCAGGATCGCGGCCTCGATCGGGCCCTCGTCGACGAGCGCGATCTCCGCCACCAGCCGCCGCACGATCGGCAGCGTGAGCGCTCCCGGCGCTTTCACCGCGATGCCGTTGGCGATGGTGCCGCTGCCGCAGCGGATCGGTGCCCCGGCCAGCGCCTGCTTCATCGAGGAGAAGCGCGCGCACTCGACCCCCACCACCTCGAGCTCGGGGCGCAGCCCGCGCGCGGCGACGGCGCAGCCCGCGATCAGCCCGCCGCCGCCGACCGGGACCAGCAGCGTGTCGAGCTCGGGCGCCTGCTCCAGCATCTCGAGCGCGACCGTGCCCTGGCCGGCGATCACCTGCGCGTCGTCGAACGGGTGCACCAGCACCAGCCCGCGCTCGCGGCGGATCTCCTCCGCGCGAGCGCTCGCGTCCTCGAAGCTCTCGCCCGCGAGCACCACCTCGGCGCCGAGCGCGCGCGTCTGCTCGACCTTCACGGTCGGAGTGTGGCGGGGCATCACCACCGCGACGCGGATGCCCAGGCGCCTGGCGTGGTAGGCCACACCCTGCGCGTGGTTTCCGGCCGACATCGCGATCACCCCCGCCTCCCGCTCCGCCGGGGAGAGCGAGCGCAGCTTGTGCAGGGCGCCGCGCTCCTTGAACGAGGCGGTGAACTGCAGGTTCTCGAACTTCAAGAACACCGCGCAGCCCGCGAGCTCGGACAGCGTGTGCGAGTGCAGGCACGGCGTGCGCACCGTCGCGCCTGCGAGCTCCGCGGCCGCCGCGCGCACGTCCGCGAGCGTGATCTCGCCCATCGGGGCCGAGTGTATACTGGCGCGCGGTCTCGGCGGAGGATGCGCAGATGAAGCTCGCCACGTTCACGCACGCGGGCTCGACACGCATCGGCGTCGTCCGCAACGACGAGCTGGTCGACCTGGCCAGCGCCGCACCCGAGCTGCCGCGCGACTTGATCGGCTTCCTGGCACTGGGCGCGCGCGCCCGCCAGCGCGCGGGCGAGGTCGCGGTCGCGAGCACGGCGCGGCTCCCGCTGGCCGAGGTCCACCTCGAGGCGCCGGTGCCGCGCCCGCCCAAGTACCTGGCGATCGGGTTGAACTACGCCGACCACGTGGCCGAGAGCGGGCTCGAGCGGCCGAAGTTCCCCACGCTGTTCAACAAGCAGTCGACCTGCGTGGTCGGCCCCGAGGACGAGGTCCATCTGCCGCGGGTGTCGAAGGCGCTCGACTTCGTGGGCGAGCTCGCCTTCGTGATCGGCAAGCGCTGCCGCCACGTGCCGCGCCGGCGCGCGCCCGAGGTCATCGCAGGCTACCTCGTCGCGAACGACGTCTCGGTGCGCGACTGGCAGCTGCGCACGCCGACCTGGACCATCGGCAAGTCGTTCGACACGCACGGGCCGCTCGGGCCCTGGCTCACCACCTCCGACGAGGTGGGCGACCCGCACGGGCTGGGCATCCGCACGCTGGTGAACGGCGAGCTGCGCCAGAGCTCGAACACCAAGGAGCTGATCTTCGACTGCTTCGCGCTGGTCGAGCACCTGTCGACCGCGTTCACGCTCGAGGTCGGCGACGTGGTCGCCACCGGAACACCGTCCGGTGTCGGTGTCTCGATGAAGCCGCCGAGGCTGCTGCAGGTTGGCGACGTGGTCGAGATCGAGATCGACGGGCTCGGGCGCCTGCGCAACGAGGTGGTCCGCGAGCCCGAGGAGACCGCGCGCTTCTAGGCGCGCACGAGGAGTGTCATGAAGCTCGGCATCGCCATCTTCCCCACCGACTACTCGATCCCGCCCGCGGAGCTCGCGGTCGCCGCGGAAGAGCGCGGCTTCGAGTCGCTTTGGTTCCCGGAGCACTCGCACATCCCGGCGTCGCGGCGCACGCCCTTCCCCGGCGGCGGCGATCTGCCCAAGATGTACTACGACGTGTACGAGCCGTTCGTCGCGCTGGCGGCTGCCGCGGCAGTCACCCGCACCCTGCGCGTCGCCACCGGCGTGTGTCTGGTGGTGCAGCGCGACCCGATCCAGACGGCGAAGGACGTCGCCACGCTCGACCGCGTCTCGAACGGGCGCTTCTTGTTCGGCATCGGCGCGGGCTGGAACGCCGAAGAGATGGAGAACCACGGCACGGCGTACCGGACGCGGCTGTCGCTGATGCGCGAGCGCGTCGCCGCGATGAAGGCGATCTGGACCCAGCAGAAGCCCGAGTACCACGGCAAGTTCGTGGACTTCGCGCCGATCATGACCTGGCCCAAGCCGGTGCAGAAGCCGCACCCGGCGGTGCTGCTCGGCGGCGGCTGGCCCGGCGGCGCGCGCCGCGCGATCGAGTACGGCGACGGCTGGATGCCGATCCACATCCCCAAGCACCTGCTGAAGCGGATCCCCGAATTCTGGCAGGCGGCCGCGGACGCGGGCCGCCCGCGCGACTCGCTCGAGCTCAGCATCTTCGCCGCGCAGCAGGACGAGAAGGAGCTCGACGCGCTGCGCGCGAACGGGGCATCGCGGATCATCTTCATGGTTCCGCCCGAACCGGCCGACAAGATCCTGCCGCGCCTGGACCAGCTCGCGGAGCTGGGGCGCCGGCTCGGATAGAACCCAAGACGCGAGCTCGCCGTGGACCTCGGCTTCGAGACGATCGGAAACGCGACCGTCATCGTCCACGACCGCGCCCCCGTGCTCGCCACCGACCCCTGGCTGCGCGGCTCCGCCTACTTCGGCAGCTGGACGCTGGGTTGGGCCATTCCGCCCCAGCAGCTCGAGGCGGTGCTCGCGTGCCCCTACGTGTGGCTCTCGCACGCGCACCCAGACCACCTGTCCGCCGAGTCACTCGAGCTGCTGCGCAACGCGACGCTGCTCCTGCCCGACCACGTCGGCGGGCGCGTCGCCGGCGACCTCGCGCAGCTCGGCTACAAGGTGCGAACGCTCCCCGACCGGACCTGGGTCCCGCTCTCGGACCGCGTGCGCGTGATGTGCATCGCCGACTACAACCAGGACGGGATCCTACTCGTCGACGTGGGCGGCACGCTGGTCGTGAACCTGAACGACGCGAACGACTGCGGCTGGGGACGCGCGCTGCGCGCGGAGGTCGCGCGCTTTGCGAAGAGCTACCTCCTCTGCCTGTCCGGCTACGGCGACGCCGACATGTTCAACTTCCACGACGAGTCGGGCCGGCGCGTACCCGCCGCCGTGAAGGCGCCGTTCGGCGCGTCGATCGCGCGCCGCGCCGAGAGCGTGGGCGCGCGCTTCTTCGTGCCGTTCAGCTCGATGCACCACTACCAGCGCGCGGACAGCGTGTGGGCGAACGAGTTCACCACGCCGATCGAGGCCCATGCGCTCGGCTTCGACTCGAAGTCGGCCGAGATCCTGCCCGCGTACATCCGGGTCGACGTGCTGCGCGACGCGGTCGAGGAGATCCGCCCCGCGCTCTTGCGCCCGGAGCCGGTCGACCCGCGGCAGTTCGGCGACGACTGGTCCGAGCGGCTCGAGCCCGACGAAGCGCGGCAGCTCCGCGAGTACTTCACGCGCTTCGACCACTTGCGCGGCTTCCTCGACTTCCTGCGCTTCCGCGTCGGCGGCGAGGACCACGTGGTGGAGCTCGCGCGCCGCGGCTTCGAGCGCGGGATCACTTTCGAGGTGCCGCGCGGGTCACTGATGACGGCAGTGACCTACCGCGTGTTCGACGACCTCCTGATCGGCAACTTCATGAAGGTCACGCTGCACGGGCGCTTCGCGGAGGGCCGCCCGCTCTACCCGGACTTCACGCCCTACGTGGCGAAGTACGGCGACAACGGGCTCGCCTACACCCGCGGCGAGCTGCGCGACTACTTCAGCGCCTACAGGCGCCGCGCGGGCTTCGACTACCTGCGGCACTGCCTCGAGCTCGAGGCCATGCACCGCTTCCGCCAGTGGGTCGGCCCCGGCACGCCGTTGTGGTCGGCGGCGCGGCGCGCCTACTGGTTCGTGAAGGCACCCATCTGAGCGGTGTACGCGCGCGGGCGCCGCGCGCTACCGCCTCCGCTCGCCTGCGGCTCGCTGCGCGCTTCGCTTGCCGGGCCCCCGACGCCAGCTAGAGGGCTTCGAGCAGCTCGGCGCGCGTTCGCTCGTACTCTTCGTCGCTCAGCAGGCCGCGCCGGTGCAGGCGCTCCGCGCGGGCGAGGCTGCGCGAGACGTCGCGGTGCGCGCGCGCGTCCGGGTGGAGCGACCCGCGCTCGAGCCGCTCGCGCAGCGACTCGGCGATCGCCCAGGTGGTGGCGCCCGAGAACGCGCACTGCGCCACTGCGCCGCCGACCGTGCCGATGCCCGGCACGATCTTGAGCGCGCTGGCCGCGACCCGCGGCAGCAGCGCCCCGAAGAGCCCGACGCCGACCGCCCCGGCCGCGTCGATGCCGACGTCCGCGCCGTGGCGCCGGGCCAGGCTGCGGACGAGCGCCAGCTGGACCGCGGTCACGGCGACCAGGTCGACCAGGGGGATGGGAATCGCCGCCGCCACGGCAGCCGCCGCGACGTGGTTGGAGATCAGCCGCTCGTCCGGGTGGGAATCGACCATGGGTCCTCCGTGGGGTTCGCGGAGGGGTTGAGCAACCGGCGTGCCGCCTGCCGAGGCCGCACTGCGCTCGCCGCCCGCCGCGCCTGCAGCAGGGGGGCGACACGCGCAGGCGTCGGCTTCGCTAGTCTGCGGCGCGCATGGCAGGGCCGAGACCGCTGGTGGCGAACCCGGCCGGGGAGATCACCGATCTGCTCGGGCTACGCGCTGCCGCCCGCGCCGGCGACGCGTGGCTCCCGCTCGACCCTGCGGAGCTCGTGCCGCTGCCCGAAGCCGGCCGGCTGCTGTTCCTGCCAGGGCGGGTGCCGCTGGCGTTCGGCAAGCAGGACCGCGAGGCGGAGCCGGTGCCCGGCGCGCTGGCGGTGGCCGCGTTCCTGCCGCCCGGCTGGACCGCGCTCGCGCTGGCCGCGTACCGGCGCGAGCCCGACGCCCCGGTGCTTCCGCTCTACACCTACACCGCAGTGTGCTGGTGGCGCGGCCGCATCTGCGTCCCGGCGCAGCGGGTGGACGACGACGACAAGCACGACCCCGAGTCGTTCTCGCGCGCGCAGGTGCGGCGGCGCGTCGCCGCGCTGCGGCGGCGGCTGCCGAAGAACCGGCTGGTCGAGCACCACGGCCGCCGCTGTGCGCTCGAGTGGAGCTGCCCGAACGCCCAGAACCTGTTCCTCGGCCGCTTCGAGGCGCCGATCGCGCTCGCGCGCTCGTGCAACGCGGCCTGCGTCGCCTGCATCTCGGAGCAGCCCCAGGGCGGCGTGCCGTCGCCGCAGGCGCGGCTCGAGTTCAAGCCGAGCCTGGACGAGATCCTCGAGCTCGCAGTGCCGCATCTCGAGCGCGCGCCGCGCGCAATGATCAGCTTCGGCCAGGGCTGCGAGGGCGAGCCGCTGCTCGAAGCCGAGCGGATCGAGGCGGCGATCGGCGCCATCCGCGCGCGCACGCCTCGCGGCACGCTGCACCTGAACACGAACGGCAGCCGCCCCGAGGCGGTGGCGCGGCTCGCCGCCGCCGGGCTCGACAGCATCCGCGTGTCGCTGAACAGCGCGCGCGAGACCACCTACGGGCGCTACTACCGCCCGCGCACCTACGGCTTCGCCGACGTGGTCGAGACGCTGCACGTGGCGCGCCGCCACGGGCTGTTCTCGTCGCTGAACCTCTTGACGTTCCCCGGGGTCACGGACCGCGCCGACGAGGCCGACGCGCTGGCGAAGCTCGCCGCCGAGACCGGCGTGCGCATGATCCAGTGGCGCTGTCTCAACGTCGATCCCGATCTCTACATGGCCACGCTCGGGGACATGCCGCCCGCGCCCCGGCTGGGCATGAGCGCCCTCCTCCAGCGCTTGCGCCAGGCGCTCCCAGCGCTGCGCTACGGCTACTTCAACCCGCCGGCGGAAGACTGGAGGTAGGATGCGCGCGCTCGGGGCTCTCGCTCTGACACTTCTCTGTGTGCACTCGGCCGCGGCCGACGAGCCGGCGCCGACGCAGGCCCGCTCGACGCCCGACGACCGCAGCGAGCTCGGGCTCACCGTCTACTCGAGCGGGTTCGGCCTGATCCGCGAGGTGCGCGCGCTGCCGCTGGCCAAGGGCCGCTCCGAGCTCGAGTTCGCCGGCGTGGCCGAGACGATCCAGCCCGAGACGGTGCAGATCCACCCGCTCGGCTCGTCCCCGCTGCGCGTGCTGGAGCAGAACTACCGCTACGACCTGCTCTCGCCCGACAAGCTGCTCGAGAAGTACGTGGGCAAGAACGTGCGCGTGCTGCGCTGGAGCGAGTCGAAAGGGCGCGACGAGGAGCGCGACGCCACGGTGCTGTCCGCCTCGCCCACGCCGATCCTGCGCATCGGCGACGAGATCACCTGGGCCTACCCCGGCCGCATCTCCTTCCCGGAGATCCCGAAGAACCTGATCGCGCACCCGACCCTGGTGTGGCTGCTCGAGAGCGGCGCCGAGAAGCCCAAGGTCGAGGTGTCCTACCTGGCGCAGAACCTGTCCTGGAAGGCCGACTACGTGCTCCTGGTCGACGACAAGGACGCGACCGCCGACCTGAACGGCTGGGTCACGCTCGACAACCGGAGCGGCGCGCAGTTCACCAATGCGAAGCTGCAGCTCGTCGCAGGCGACGTGCACCGGGTCACGCCGCAGGCGGTCTACGACCGCATGGCGAAGCAGCACTACCCGATGGCCGAGGCGGCCGCGCCCGCCTTCCAGGAAGAAGGGTTGTTCGAGTACCACCTCTACACGCTGGAGCGGCCGGCCACGCTGCTCGAGAACGAGCAGAAGCAGATCGAGCTGCTCGAGGCGAGCGGCATCGCGCTGAAGAAGCGGCTGGTGCTGCGCGGCCAGCCGCAGTGGTTCCGCGGCCAGATCGGCGACGGGCCCACCACCAGCAAGATCGCGGTCAGCCTCGAGTTCGAGAACAAGGCCGCGCAGCACCTGGGCATCCCGCTGCCCAAGGGCATCGTGCGCGTGTACAAGCGCGACTCCGCGGGCGGCCGCCAGTTCCTGGGCGAGGACCAGATCGACCACACGCCGCGCGACGAGAAGCTGCGCGTGCGCGTCGGCGACTCGTTCGACGTGGTCGGCGAGCGGCGCCAGACCGACTACAAGGTGATCGCCTCCTGCCGCTCCGAGTCGGCCTGGGCGATCGACGTGCGCAACCACAAGGACGAGAAGGTCGACGTCGACGTGATCGAGCCCGCGGACGGCGACTGGGAGATCGTCTCGTCGAGCCAGAAGGCGACCAAGGAGGACGCGCACACCTTCAGCTTCCAGGTCTCGGTGCCCGCGAACGGCAGCGTGCGCGTCGAGTACCGGGTGCGCGTGCGCTATTGCTAGGGCTCGAGCGCACGCGCGCGCTGCTCGAGCGCGGCGTGGCCGAGGGACTGCACGCCGGCGCGCAGCTGTGCGTGCGCCGCGGCGGCGAGATCGCGGGCGAGCTGGCGCTGGGGCCGCTCCGCGCCGACTCGATCGTGCTGTGGTTCTCGTCGGTGAAGCCGCTGATGGCGGTGGCGATCGGGCAGCTGGTCGAGCGCGGGCTGGTCGCCTTCGACGATCCGGCCGCCGAGCACCTGCCCGAGTTCGCCGCGAACGGGAAGGCGGCGATCACGCTGCGCCACCTGCTCACGCACAGTGCCGGGATCGCGGCGGCGCACCGCGAGTGGTCGCGCGAGAGCTGGGACGAGATCGTCGCGAAGATCTGCGCCGCGGCGCCCGAGCCCGGCTGGGAGATCGGTTGCGACTGCGGCTACCACGTCGCCTCGGCCTGGTACGTGCTGGGCGAGATCGTGCGCCGGGTCGACGGGCGCTCCTACGACCGCTACGTCCGCGAGGCGATCTTCGCGCCGCTCGGCCTCGCCGATTTCTGGGTCGGCATGGACGCGCGCGACTACACCGCACAGCGTCCACGCATCGTCCCGCTGCTCGACGCGACCCGCGGCGCGCCGGTCCCGAGCCCGGTCTGGGCCTGGACCGGGTCGGCCGAGGCGCTCGCGCTGTGCCGGCCGGGCGGGAGCGGCTGGGCACGGCGCGCGCCCTGTCGGGGCTCTACGCGGCGCTGCTGGAGGGGGATTCCCCGGTGCTGCGGTCCGACACCGTACGGTGTCTCACCGCTCCGGCCCTCCGGGGCCGCGACCGCGTGTTCCAGGTGGTGCTGGAGCGCGGCCTCGGCGTGGTGCTCGACTCCAAGGCCCACGGCGAGGCCGGCGCCTGGTACGGACCGCGCGCGTCGGCACAGAGCTTCGGCCACGGCGGCTACACCTCCTCGGTCGCCTTCGCGGATCCGCGCCACGGGCTCGCGGTCGCGCTGGCCTGGGGCTGTCTTGCGCCGCCGGCGAAGCACCAGGCGCGCCTGCTCGCGGCGCTCGACGCGCTCTACCTCGACCTCGGCCTAGAATGAGGCGATGACTCGCCTGGAGCTCGCCGACGGCATCGCGCACATCCAGCTCGACGACGGCAAGGTGAACGCCATGTCGAGCGCGTTCATGGCCGAGCTCGGCAAGGCGCTCGACCAGGCCGAGGCGGCCGGCGCCGTCACCGTGCTGCGCGGCCGGCCGGGCATCTTCTCGGCGGGCTTCGACCTCGGCACCTTCCAGCGCGGCCGCGAGGCGACGTTGGAGATGCTCCGCGCGGGCGCGCGCCTGATCGAGCGGCTGCTCGCCTTCCCGCGCCCCGTGCTCACCGCCTGCACCGGCCACGCCTACCCGATGGGCGCGTTCCTGATGCTCGCCGCGGACGTGCGCTTCGCCGTCTCGGGCCCCTGGAAGATCGGCATGAACGAGGTCGCGATCGGGCTCACGGTGCCGCGCTTCGCGATCGAGCTCGCCCGCCACCGGCTCACCCCGCCGGGCTTCGCGCGCATCACCACCGCGGCCATGTTCGCTCCGGACGAGGCGCGCGAGCTCGGCTACGTCGACCGCGTCCTGGAGCGTGCGCAGCTGGACGCGGCGGTGCAGGAAGAGGCGCTGCGCCTCGGCAAGCTCGACATGACGGCCTACGCCGGCACCAAGGCGCGCGTGAACGAGCGCGTGCGGGCGGCGGTGCGGGCCGCGATCGCGGAAGAGCTCGCGAGCTAGCGTTCGCGCGCAGCGATGCGCTCGATCTCGCGCGCCAGGATCTGGCGCGTGATCGCGAGCGCGCAGGCGTAGGTCGAGTCCATGCCGAATGCGCCGAGGCTCTTGGACAGGAGTGACTGGCGCCGGCTGTAGGGGGTGTCCGACGCGTAGTGCAGCACGCCGACCGCGAAGGGCGTGCGGTCCGAGAGCGCGACCACCTCGTCGTTGGGGTGGCGGCGCGGATCGACCAGCTCGTAGACCGCCGACAGGTACGGGCCGGCCTCCATCTCGAGCACGGTGTAGCCCTCGCGGTAGAACACGCCCATGTAATTCGGGTTCTGCAGGAACGCGCCGCGCACGCTCACCGCCTTCTGGTTGTCGAGCACGCTGCCCTGCTCGAGCCAGGGGGCGACGTCGTCGAAGCCGAAGGCGTTGCGGATCAGGTAGGTGTTGTCGGAGTGCTCGTCGTGCACCACGCGCGAGATCATCACGTCGCCGACCTGCCCGTTCAGCGTCGCCGCCTTGCCCATCACGTACACGCCGAGGATCGGCCCGGTGCCCTGCCCCACGCGCGAGAGCAGGTGGTACGCCGCGAGCCCCAGCGGGTAGTCGATGTTGATCACCCACGCGTCGCTGCGCGCGAGCGCGTCGAGCCCGGCCATGCGCAGGCGTCGGTCGAAGCGCTCCGGCCGCAGCCGCGAGAGCTGGATCGCCTGCGCCTGCACGTCGATCTGCGCCGCGACGTCGGCCGAGGCGACGCCCGCCTCCTCGTCCCAGCGCTGCACCCGCGCGATCGCGCCCGGATCGCCGTGCAGGTGGTCGCGCAGCGCGAAGTAGAGCAGGTTTGGCGCCGCGGGCGAGCCGTCGTCGAGCTGGCGCTCGAGCTCGCGCACGAGCGGCCCGTGCGGATCGCGCCGCCGCACGCCGTCGACCAGCGCCTCGCGGTGCGCGAGCGCGTAGCCGCCGAGCAGGTTCGCCAGCGCGTGCGTGTTCGATGAGACGAAGTACACCGGCGGGCGCGGCGCGGCAGCCTCTCTCACGTAGACGCGCTCGACCCCCTGCCACCACTGCAGCGCGGCGCGCTCGTAGGCCGAGAACGAGCCGGTGAGCAGCCGCACCCGCAGGTCGAGCCGCTCGCGCCGCAGCGCGGCGAGCGCGTGCTCCGAGTCGGTGCCGAGCGCCTCGCGCAGGCGCGCGAAGTCCGCATGCGACAGGCCGAGCGCCTCGGCCAGCGGCGTCGGCTTCGACGAGGGATCGTCCGAGGGCGCGCGCGCGAGCAGGAGCTCGTGCATCTTGTTCCACTCGATCTGGTACGCGGTGAGGATCGGCACCAGGTCGTCGATGTCCGACGTGCTGGCCACGTACACCGCGAGCGTGTCGGCGCCGTTCCAGCGCAAGAGCCGCCGCCGGCCCCGCGTGCGCAGCCGCTGCCACGAGCGGGTGGGGAAACCGAAGGCGGCGAAGGTCTCGTCGGACTGGCCCAGCACCACGCGCCGGATCTGCGGCATGCACTCGGGCAGGCGCGCCGCGGCGTAGCCGAAGGCGCCGACGTCCGGCTGCGGGTCACGCGCCCCCACGTGCAGGCTCGAGTTCGAGAACGAGTGCGCCTCCTCGAAGGCACGCACGCGCACCTCGCCGCTCGAGCGCAGCAGCGAGTACACGGTGCGCAGATACAGCGCGATCTCGTTGGTCTCGGTGTCGGGCTTCTGGCGCTCCACTTCCGTCTCGATCGGAGGGGCCGGAACTCTACCAAAGCCCGCCGAGCGGACACCTCCGTTAGAATCGCGCCATGCGCGACTACGAGTCCTACGACGCGCTCGGGCTGGCGGAGCTGGTGCGCAAGGGCGAGGTGAAGCCGGCGGAGCTCCTGGATGCGGCGCTGGCGCGCGTGTCCGTTCGCAACGGGCCGCTCAACGCCGTGAACATGCTGTTCGAGGGCCGGGCGCGCCGCGCGCTCGACGCGGGGCTCCCCGCCGGGCCGTTCACCGGCGTGCCGTTCCTGCTGAAGGACCTGCACGCGCAGCTCGCCGGCGAGCGGATCAGCTTCGGCTCGCGGCTGTGGGCGAGCTTCGTGTCCGAGACCGACAGCGAGCTCGTCGCGCGCTACCGCCGGGCGGGACTCGTGATCTTCGGGCGCACGGCCTCGCCGGAGCTCGGGCTCACCGCTTCGACCGAGTCGGTGCTGTGGGGCGACACGCGCAATCCCTGGTCGCTCGAGCGCACGCCGGGCGGATCGTCGGGCGGTGCATCGGCCGCGGTCGCCGCGGGCATCCTGCCCGCCGCGCACGCCAGCGACGGCGGGGGCTCGATCCGCATTCCCGCGTCGTGCTGCGGGCTGTTCGGGCTGAAGCCGACACGCGCGCGTGTCCCCATGGGACCGCACGCCGGCGAGGGCTGGGGCGGCATGAGCACCGCGCACGCGGTGACGCGCTCGGTGCGCGACAGCGCCGCGCTGCTCGACGCCGTGCACGGCGCCGACCTCGGCGCCCCGTACCACGCGCCGGCGCCGGAGCGCAGCTACCTCGACGAAGTCTCGCGGCCACCGGGCGCGCTGCGGATCGCGCTGCAGACCACGGCCTTCAACGGCGCGCCGACCGATCCGGAGTGCGCCGCCGCCGCGCGCGACGCGGCGAAGCTGTGCCAGAGCCTCGGACACCGCGTCGATGAGGCGACGGTGCCGGTCGACCGCGAGGCATTGGGCCGCGCCACGCAGGTGCTGATCGGCGCGAACGTGCTGGCGAGCTGCGAGGACGCCGCCGCGCTGCAGGGGAGGAAGCTCGGCCCCGACCTGGTCGAGGCGGTCACCTGGGCGATCATCGAGAGCGCGCGGCCCGCCACTTCCGCCGACTACGCGCGCGCCGTCCGGACGCTCCATGCCACCACGCGCGCGGTCGAGGCGTTCTTCCAGCGCTTCGACGTACTGCTCACGCCAACGATGGCGATGCAGCCGGCGCGCGTGGGAGAGCTCGCGCTCTCGAACACGCCTGGAGCGGCGTACGGCCAGCGGCTCGCGCGCTGCGTCGGCTACACCTCGCTCTTCAACTCCTCAGGAAATCCGGCGATGAGCGTGCCGCTCGGCACGGCCTCGGACGGCATGCCGCTGGGCGTGCAGTTCGCAGCGCGCTTCGGCGACGAGGCCACGCTGTTCCGCCTGGCCGGCCAGCTCGAGCGCGAGCGCCCCTGGGCCGAGCGGCGCCCGCGCGTCGCGGCGGTGCCGTGAGCGGCGCTCCCTGTCGCCTCGCCGCGCTGGGCCAGGTGAGCGCTCTCGGACGGACGCGCGCGGACGTCTACGCGCGGCTCTGCGCCGGCGACGCGTCGCGGCTCACGCTCGACTCCGAACGCGTGCCCGAGCGCAGCCTGTGGCTGGGCGAGGTGCGCGAGCCGCTGCCCGCGATCCCCGCCCCGCTCGCGCGCTTCGCCTGCCGCAACAACCAGCTCGCCCTCGCCGCGCTCGAGCCGATCGCGGCCGAGGTGCAGGCCGCGGTCGCGCGCTTCGGGCCCGCGCGCGTCGGCGTGGTGGTCGGCACCAGTACTTCGGGCGTGGGCGACGCCGAGGCTGCGATCGCGCACCGCGAGCGGACCGGCGTGCTCGCGCACGAGTTCTTCTACGACCAGCTCGAGTTCGGCGGGCTCGCGCGCTTCGTGGCCGAGGCGATCGGCGCAAAGGGCCCCGCCTACACGCTCTCCACCGCCTGCTCGTCGGGGGGGCGCGCGCTCGCCTCCGCGCGCGCGCTGGTCGCGCTCCGCGCGTGCGACGCGGTGGTGTCGGGCGCTGCCGACTCGCTGTGCGGGCTCACCACCAACGGCTTCGCCGCGCTGGGGGCGCTCTCCGCGGCCGTCACCAATCCGTGTAGTGCGAACCGCGACGGGCTGACGCTCGGCGAGGCTGGGGCGCTGTTCCTGGTCACGGGCGAGCCCGGCGGGATCCAGCTGCTGGGCGTGGGCGACTCGAGCGAGGCCCACCACATGTCCGCGCCCGACCCGGAGGGCCGCGGCGCCGAGACCGCGATGCGCGACGCGCTGGCCGACGCCGGCGTCGCGGCGGCGGAGATCGCCTACGTGAACCTGCACGGCACGGGCACGCCGCAGAACGACGTGATGGAGGCCGCCGCGGTCGCGCGCGTGCTCGGCACCAATGTCCCGTGCAGCTCGACCAAGCCGCTGGTGGGCCACACGCTCGGCGCGGCCGGCGCGATCGAGGCCGCCTTCTGCTGGCTCGTGCTCGCCGAGCGCCACGGCGACGCGCTCGCGCTCCCGCCGCACGTCTGGGACGGCGCGCGCGACCCCGCGCTCGCACCGATCCACCTGGTGGCCAAGGGCGAAGTCGCGCGGGTGGGCGCGCGCGCGCTGGTGATGACCAACTCGTTCGGCTTCGGCGGGAACAACTGCACGCTCGTGCTCGGCGCGAGTGACTCGCGGTGAAGGCCTCGCTCTTGCGCTGGGCGGCCTGGGCGCCCGGAATCGATTCATCCGCCGCCTGGGAAGCCTGGGCGAAGGCGCCGCTGCCTCTGCCGGCAACGGGCTCGCCCGAGGCGAAGTTCCTGCCCGCGATGCTGCGCCGCCGCTGCACGCCGCTCACGCGCACCATGCTCTCCGCCGCCTTCGCCTGCGCCGAGCCTGCCGAGCTGGCGCAGCTGCGCACCGTGTTCGCGTCGCGCCACGGCAGCATCAACGAGTCGATCGGCTTGCTCGAGAACGTGGTGCGCCGCGAGAAGCTCTCGCCCGCCACCTTCAGCCACACCGTCCACAACGCGCAGGCGGGCCTGTTCTCGATCGCGGCAGGCAACCGCGCCGCCTCGAGCTCGCTCGCCGCGCAGGAGGACACCTGGACCGCAGCGTTCCTCGAGGCGCTCGCCTTCCTCGAGCGCGATCCGCGCGCCCCGGTGCTGGTCGTCGTCGGCGACGTGCCGCTCGCCGAGACCTTCGCGCCGCTGGTCGAGGAGGCCGCCGTCCCGTACGCCTTCGCTGCCCAGCTCGCCGCACCCGGCGCGGGCCCCGGCGTGGAGCTCGAACTCGTCCCCGCCCGCGACTCCGCCCCTGCCGCGGCGCCGTGGCCGCCCGCGCTCGAGTTCTTGCGCTGGTGGCTGTCGGGCGAGAGCCAGCTCGAGCAGCGCAACCGCGCGTCCGTCGCGCGCTGGCGGAAAGTCGACCCGGGTTGATCCCGCTGGGAGCTCCGCTAGCATCGCCTGCCCGCCGCTGAAGGCGCGCGCGGCCCGCGTCGAAGAGTCCCGTGAGGTCGCAAGGCGACCCAACCATGCTATTGACCGTTTCCACCACTCACCGTCCGGCAACTGACCTCGGGTATCTCCTCGCCAAGAACCCCGCACGCTGCCAGACCTTCTCGTTGTCGGTCGGGAAGGCGCACGTGTTCTATCCCGTTGCACGTGAAGATCTCTGCACCGCCGCTCTGCTGCTGGACCTCGATCCCGTGGGGCTCGTCCGTGGCTCGGGACGCCAGGGCGGCGACGGTGGCCTGCTCTCGCAGTACGTGAACGACCGCCCGTACGTCGCATCGTCGTTCATGAGCGTTGCGATCGCGCGAGTGTTCGGCTCGGCGCTCAAGGGTGCGAGTGCAGAGCGGCCGGAGCTCGCAGAGACTCCGATTCCTCTCGAGGCCGTCCTGCCCGTCGTTCCCTGTCACGGGGGAGAACTCCTCCTTCGGCGCCTCTTCGAGCCGCTCGGATACCAGGTCGCCGCCGATCCGCTGCCGCTCGACGAGCAGTTCCCGACGTGGGGTCGGAGCCCATATCTCCCTGTGAGGCTCCAAGGCCAATGTCGGCTGAGTGAGCTCCTGACTCACTTGTACGTGCTCCTGCCCGTCCTAGACAACGAGAAGCACTACTGGATCGGCCAGGACGAGCTCGACAAGCTGCTCAGCCGAGGCGAAGGCTGGCTCGCGACCCATCCCGAGCGAGAGCAGATCGTCCAGCGCTATCTCAAGTTCCAGCGGCACTTGGTCCGGCAGGCGATGGCTCGGCTGGTATCCGACGACGACCCGGACCCCGACTCCAGGGACGACGAGCTCGCCCATGAAGAGGAGTCGTTGGAGAAGCGCATCAGCCTGAACGAGCAGCGCATGGGAACAGTTGTGGCCGCGCTCAAGGCGGCCGGCGCCCGGCGGGTGGTCGACCTGGGCTGCGGAGAGGGGCGGCTGCTGCAGGCACTTCTCCGGGACCGGGAGTTCGAGCGCGTGGCCGGGATGGATGCCTCCCACCGCTCGCTCGAGATCACCAAGGAGCGGCTCGACCTCGATCGCCTCGCACCGAAGCAGCGCGAGCGGATCGAGCTCTTCCATGGCTCCCTCACGTACCGCGACGCCCGCCTCGAGGGTTTCGATGCCGCGTGCGCCGTCGAGGTGATCGAGCACATCGATCCGCAGCGGCTACCCGCGTTCGAGCGCGTCGTGTTCGAGTTCGCGCGCCCGCGAACGGTCCTGCTCACGACACCGAATGCGGAATTCAACGTGCGCTTCGAGTCGCTGCCCGCTGGTCGCCTGCGCCACCGGGATCACCGCTTCGAGTGGACACGTGCACAGTTCCAGGAGTGGGGTCGCGAGGTAGCGGAGCGACGCGGCTACTCCGTCCGCTTCCTTTCAATCGGGGACGAGGACCCCACTGTCGGGCCGCCGACGCAGCTCGGGATCTTCTCGCGATGAAGCTGACGATTCTCGAGCTCTCCCTGGTCGTGCTGATCGGACCGTCGGGCAGCGGCAAGTCGACGTTTGCGCGCAAGCACTTCAAGCCGACGGAAGTTGTCTCCTCGGACTACTGCCGCGGCCTCGTCTCGGACGACGAGAACGACCAGTCGGCGACCAGGGACGCGTTTGACGTGCTGCGCTACCTCGCGGGGAAGCGCCTGTCACGTGGGCTTCTCACCGTGATCGACGCGACCAGCGTGCGGCCGGAGGATCGCAAGGCGCTCATCGAACTCGCCCGCGAATTCCACGTCCTGCCCGTGGCGATCGTGTTCGATCTCGCCCCGAAGCTCTGTCATTCGAGGAACGAGAGCCGTCCAGACCGCGGGTTCGGAATGCACGTCGTTCGCCAGCAAAGCAGCCAGCTCCGTCGTTCCCTCCGCGGCTTGCGCCGCGAGGGCTTCCGTCAGATCGACACCTTCACCACACCCGAAGCGGTGGACGCCGTGGAGCTCGGGCGCCAGCCCCTGTGGACCGACAAGCGCAGCGAGCATGGCCCCTTCGACATCATCGGCGATGTGCATGGATGCTTCGACGAGCTGCGCGGCTTGCTCGAGCGACTCGGCTATCGATTCGATGACGGCGGATTCGGAGCCTTCCATCCAGACGGGCGAAAGGCCTTCTTTCTCGGCGATCTGGTCGATCGGGGACCACGCTCCCCCGACGTCCTCCGGCTGGTCATGTCCATGGTGAACGCAGGTCACGCGCTCTGCGTTCTTGGCAACCACGACCAAAAGCTGATGCGCAAGCTTCACGGCCGCGACGTGCACATCACGCACGGTCTCGCGGAGACTCTGCATCAGCTCGAGTCAGAACCTGCCGAGTTCAAGGAAGAGGTCGCTGGATTCATCGATCGACTCGTCAGTCACTACGTTCTCGACGATGGAAAGCTGGTCTGTGCACACGCGGGGCTGCGAGAGGAGCTCCAAGGCCGCGCCTCGGCGCGGGTCCGCGACTTCGCGTTGTACGGCGAGACGACGGGCGAGACGGACGAGTTCGGCCTGCCGGTCCGCTACCAGTGGGCAGCGGAGTACCGTGGGCGAGCGATGGTCGTCTACGGGCACACACCGGCGCAGGAGCCGGAGTGGACCAATCGCACGATCTGCATCGATACCGGCTGCGTGTTCGGCGGCAAGCTGACCGCTCTGCGGTACCCCGAGCGCGAGATCGTTCAAATCGAGGCTCGCCGCGCGTACTACGAGCCCGCGCGACCACTCGCGCCGGCTGGCGGATCCGAGCCCGCGCGCCCCTACCGCGATCTGCTGGATGTCGCAGACGTGGTGGGCAAGCGCGTGATCCACACGCGGCTTCAGGGCAACGCGACCATACGGGAGGAGAACGCGGCTGCGGCTCTCGAGGTCATGAGCCGCTTTGCCGTCGATCCGCACTGGCTGATCTACCTGCCGCCGACGATGGCTCCGTCGGAGACCTGCAAGGCGGGTGATCGGCTCGAACATCCGCGGGAGACCTTCGGTTACTTCCGCAGCGCGGGTGTTCCGAGGGTCGTGTGCGAGGAGAAGCACATGGGCTCGCGTGCAGTTGCGGTGCTGTGCAAGAACGAGAGCGCCGCTCGCCGCCACTTTGGAGTGTCGGCTGGCGAACTCGGGATGATCTTTACACGGACGGGCCGACCGTTCTTCAGCGATCGGGAGCAACAGGCCGAGGTCGCCGAACGCTTGCGGCGAGCGACCGACGACGCCGGGCTGTGGGGTCAGCTCGAGACCGAGTGGATTTGCCTCGACGCCGAGATCATGCCTTGGTCGGTGAAGGCCCAGGAGCTGCTCCGCTCGCAGTACGCGCCCACCGGCTCATCGGCCCGGGCTTCCCTCGATGCGTCTGTCCAAGCACTGTCGGAATCTGCGGCGAGAGGCGATGGCAGCGACGAACTTCTGCAGCGGTTTCGCGCCCGCCGCGATTGCATCGACCACTACGTGGCCGCCTACCGCCGCTACTCCTGGGAAGTGACTCGTACCGATGACCTCAAGATCGCGCCCTTCCACCTGCTGGCGAGCGAAGGTCGAACCTACTTCGATCGCGACCACCTGTGGCACATGGAGAGGCTCGCCGAGCTGTGCCGCGCGGATGAAGCGCTGCTGCGCGCCACCCCACATCGCGTCGTCGATGTGACCGACGCCGAGAGCGAGCGCGAGGGCACACTCTGGTGGGAAACCCTGACCGATGCGGGGGGCGAAGGAATGGTGGTCAAGCCGCTGAACTGGATAGCGCGGGGGCGAAAGGGATTGGTTCAGCCGGCGCTGAAGTGTCGCGGGCGTGAGTACCTGCGGATCATCTACGGACCCGAATACACGCTGCCCGAACACCTCGAACGACTGCGGCAGCGCAACCTGAGCTTGAAGCGGGCGCTGGCCTTGCGCGAGTTCGCGCTCGGCGTCGAGGCGCTCGAACGATTCACTCATGGTGAGCCGCTCTATCGCGTACACGAGTGCGTGTTCGGCGTGCTCGCGCTCGAGAGCGAGCCAGTCGACCCGCGCCTCTAGCGCCCCCGCTCCGGTCTTCCGAGCGCTCGCCGCATCCGGCTCTTGTACTCGTTCGAGCGGCGGCCCATCTCGGTGGCGGTGGCGGGGAAGAGCCGCTCGAAGACGGCGTCGAGCGGGCCGTCGTCGTAGATGCGGAAGTGGGCCTTGCGCACCGCGAACTCGACCGCGGAGATCGCGATGAAAACGAGCCAGCCGAGCCAGCCGGTCCAGGCCCGCCACCAGGCGAGCGGGGCGAACAGCGCGAGCGCGGCGATCGCGAGCGCGTTGGCCAGAAAGACTCCCGCCCACAGCCGGGTCACGCGCCGGCAATAGGGGCGGATGAAGTCGGGCGCGTAGGGCTGGAGCGCGAACGCGACGCGCTCGATCAGCGAGTCACCCGCGCGCGCGCTCGCGTCGAACAAGCGCGCCAGCGCGAGATAGAGCCAGGCCGGCACGAGCCGCAGGAAGACTGGCGCGCCGCTCACCGCGGCGGCGATCACCAGCGCCGCCAGCCCCAGCGACTCGACCCAGCCGAAGTGGAGCTCGCTCGGCAGCGCCCGGCGCATGGCCAGCGCCGAGAGCACGCCCAGCGCCAGCACCGCGCAGGCGAACGCGCGCACGCCGATCCGCTCCGCGAGCGCGTCGGCCGCGAACGGCCAGCCGAGCACGAGCGCCACCGCCGCGGCGCCGATCGCGAGCTGTCCGGCGGACGGGCGCGCGGCGCTAGCCAAGCGAGTCGGCGGAGAGCAGCTCGGTGAGCGAGAGGTCCCGGTCGGCGCTCCGGGCGTCGGGCCCGAGCATGCGCAGCGCGCGGCGGCGCACGTCGTTGAAGATCTGCTCGGTCTTCTCCATGGGCTCGCGCCGGCTGCGCGGCAGGCCCACGCGCTCCAGGAAGTCCAGGTGGTCGAGGCCCGGCGTGAACTCGCCGCGGTTCATGCGATAGAACTCGCCGCGCGCGCGCAGCGACTCGGCCACGCGCTGGAACAGCGCGTTGTAGTTGCCGAGCGCGCGCAGGATCAGCGGCGCCATGCGCAGCTGGCGGCGCAGCCAGTGCGGGTCGAGGTGCTCGTCGCGCATGAACGGGGAGACCCACAGGTTGTAGTAGCAGCCGATGTCGAAGTCCCACTTCAGCTTGCCCAGCTCGAAGCTGCCGAAGGTCTCGTACAGATTGCGGTAGAGCGAGAGCGTCGCCTCCTGGCGGAATGCCATGAAGCGGTCGTAGAGCTCGCAGCGCTGCGCCAGCCGGACGGGCTCCTCGCCGGCGAAGTCGCGCCGGATCAGCTCGCAGAGGAAGTCGTTCTCGTGCGCGATGAAGTCGGTGCCGGGGCTGTACAGCGGGTCGGCCGCGGTGGCGGCCTCTCCGGTCAGCCCCCAGCGGTCGGGCGAGAAGTAGCGCTCGGTCGAGTAGGCGATCTGTGTGTAGCTGCCCTGGTCGAGCGCCTTGGCGTCGCGGAGCAAGTGCGCGACCGCGGCGTGGCCGTCGAGGAAGCGGCGCAGGCCGTCGCCGGTGCGCAGCTCGCGCTCGCCGAAGCCGGTCTGGCCAGTCACTCCGACGCTGGTGACTCCGTCGTGGAGCGGGATGAACCAGATCCAGTAGCCGGGATAGAAGAAGTGGATGGTGGAGAGGAAGCGCGTCGAGTGGCGCACCCGCGCGCGCCAGGCCTCGGGGCCGAGGTCGTCGACGTCGGCCACGCCCTCGAAACGCGCCCAGACCGAGCCGATGCGGTGGGTGTCCTCGCGCACGCGCAGCCCCAGCGCCCGAGCCAGCAGGTCCGCCCGACCAGCGGCATCGATCAGCCAGCGCGCGCGCCGGCGCGAGCTCTTGCCGGCGCCGCGCACCTCGAACGAATGCGGCGCTCCGCCCGTGCCGAGCTCGAGCGGACGGGCGCGCACGCCGAGCTCGACCTCGACGCCGGCGCGCGCATTCTGCTCGAGCATGTCCGCCTCGAGCCGCATGCGGTCGAGCTGGAAGGTCGGGTGGTACGGCAGGTTCACCGGCCCGATCTCGCTCATCTCCCAGAGTGGCAGCGAGCGACGTTCGTCGTCGAAGAAGTAGCGCAGCCCGTTCTTCGGCAGGTGGCGGTCGTACAGGTAGCGCGACAGGCCGAGCCGCTTCACCAGGTAGTGACTGCCGATCTCGACGACCGACTCGCCCACCTTCCAGCTGGTCTCGCGCGACTTCTCGTACAGCCCGATGCGCAGCCCGGGCAGCGTGCGCGTGAGCTGGCGCGCCAGCAGGTTCCCCGCCAGCCCGCCGCCCAGGATCGCGACGTCGACGTCGCCGCCCCGCGCCTTCACAGCATGCCCCCGTTCACCGAGATCACCTGGCCCGTCAGGTAGCCGGCTCCCGGCGAGAAAAGATAGGCGACCAGCGTCGCGATCTCATCGGGCCGACCCAGCCGCTGCATCGGCACCAGCTTGCGCAGCTCGTCCACCGGCGCGCCCGCGAGCATCTCCGTCTCGATCAGCCCGGGCGCGATGCAGTTCACGGTGATCCCGCGCTTGGCGAGCTCGAGCGCGAGCGACTTGGTGGCGCCGTGCAGCCCCGCCTTGGCGGCGGCGTAGTTCACCTGGCCGCGGTTCCCTGCCAGCGCCGCGACCGAGGAGATCGACACGATCCGGCCGCCGTCGTGCATGCGGATCAGCGGCATCACCAGCGGCCGCAGCACGTTGAAGAATCCGCCCAGGTTCGCGCCCACCACGCGGTCCCAGGCCTCCGCCGAGAGCGCGGGAAACGCCGCGTCCTCGTGCATGCCCGCGGCCAGCACCACGCCCCAGTAGGCGCCGTTCGCGGCGAGGTCGCTCCCGATCGCCGCGGCCGCGCCGGCGCGGTCGGCGACGTCGAACTGCAGCGTCGCCGCAGCCCGGCCGAGCGAGACGATCTCCTTCTCGACCGCGCGGGCCGCCTCGGCGTTCGCGCGGAAGCCGAGCGCCAGGTCGAAGCCCGCGCGCGCGAGCTCGAGCGCGCAGGCGCGGCCGATGCCGCGGCTCGCGCCGGTGACCAGCACGCGGCGAGGCGTCTCGCTCACGAGCGCGCCGCCGGCACGCCGGGCAGCGAGTCGGGCACGAAGACCGACAGCACGCCCTCGGCCACGAGCTCGCCTTCGGCCGCGCGCACCTCGCACTGCAACGACGCCAGCCGCCCGATCCGCTGCAGGATGCGCGCGCTCACCTCGAGCGACTCGCTGGGCGCGAGCCGGTCGCGGTGCAGCTCCAGGTGCTTCACGCCGACCAGGAGCCCCGGCCGGGGCGACTCGCGGTCGAGCAGCACGCCGTGCGCGGCCACGCACTGCGCCATGTACTCGATCACGACGCACGCCGGCACCTGGCCGTCGGCGTCGCGGAAGAGCTCCGAGTCCGACACGTCGACGGCGCAGATGGTGCGCTCGCGCGTGTGCGAGAGCAGCCGCGACAGCAGCCGCATCGGCCCCGAGTGCGGCAAGAGGCCCTCGATCTCGCGCCCGATCTCGGCCTCGCTCATCGCCGCTCCGCCTCGATCGCGCGCAGGCCGTCGCCGAAGAAGTCGTAGAAGTTGAACCACTGCTTCGGCGAGCGCAGGCAGTAGTGCTCGAAGCGCCGCACCCAGGCCTCGCACAGCTCCTGCGCGACCTTCTCGCGCATGTCGCGCGCCACTCGCCCGCCCTCGAACAGCGGCTCGGTCACCGCGAAGTAGCGCAGGTGGCCGGTCGAGATGCAGAGCGACAGGAACACAGGCGCGCCCAGCACCACGCCGAGCTGGAACGGCGACAGCGGGAACGCCGCGGGCCGTCCCGCGAAGGTGGTGGCGATCGGGCGCTCGCGCCCGCCCGCGTGCACGCGGTCGCCGAGGATGCCGACGAACTCGCCGCGCGCGAGGCAGGCGCGGATCTCGAACGCGGCCTGCACGGAGCCCGGGTCGACCGAGATCACGCGCACGCGGCTCTCCGGCCCGAGCGACTCGAAGAAGGCGTTCACCCGCGCGGCGTGCTCGGTGAACATCAACACGTTCACACGCAGCCCGTAGCGGCTCGAGATCAGCCGTAGCATGTCGAAGCTGCCCAGGTGCGCGCCGATCAGGATCGCACCGTGGCCGCGGCTGGCGAGCTCGAGCAGCCGCTCGCCGCCGCGGTGGTCGATCTCGAACGCGCCGGTGGCGCCCGCCCACAGGATCATGCGGTCGAGCACGCTCATCGCGAACGCGTACACGTGCAGCACCGTGGTGCCGATCCACGGCCGGTGGCCGAGCGCGGCGCGGCCCTCGGCGGTCGCCCAGGCCGTCGCCAGCCACTCGCGCGACGAGCGGCGGCAGACCGAGTCGAGCACCAGGAAGTAGGTCACGATCGGCCACAGGATCGCGGCCACGGCCCAGCGACCCAGGTGGGTGTAGAGCCAGAGCGCGAAGCGCAGCCAGCCGCGGTTCCCCCGCTCGCTCTTCGTCGCCCACTCCGTGCCGGGGGCGCTCATCGCGCGCTCCGCGCGCGCAGCAGCTGCGGCGCGCGCGCCAGCATCGCGCCCCACAGGCGCAGGTAGGTGCGGCCCATCGTCGGGAAGTCGCGCCCCACGTCGAAGTGCGAGACGCCGCCCGCGATGTAGCGCACCGGCACCGGCACGCTGCGCACCGGCACGCCCTCGAACACGCAGCGCACCGCGAACTCGGGGTCGAACTCCATGCGCGGGCCGACGGGCCCGCGCGCGAGCACGCGCAGCGCCGCGTCGAGCGGCACCCCGCGCATGCCGCAGAGCGGGTCGCGGATCTCGAGCGAGAGCGTCGCGACCCACACCGCCACGCGCGAGAGCTGCCGCGCCCAGATGCGCGAGCGCGGCGCCGAGTCGTCGAACACCGGATCGCCCAGCACCAGCGCGTCGGGATCCTTGCGCATCGCCTCGAGCAGCGCCGGCACCGAGGCCGCGTCGTGCTGGCCGTCGGCGTCGAGCAACAGCGCGTGGGTGAAGCCGAGCGACGCCGCCAGCCGGAATCCGGCGCAGACCGCTGCGCCCTTGCCGCGGTTGGGCGAGAGCCGCTCCACGCGCACGCCGGCGAGCTCGCGCTCGATCCGGTCGAGCCGCGCGAGCGTGTCGGCGCCGCTGCCGTCGTCGACCACGATGCAGGGAAGCTCATAGGGCGCGAGCGACTCGAGCACGCCGCGCAGCGGCTCGCCGTGGTCGTAGCAGGGAATCAGGAAGCAGGGCTTCATCGCAGCGCGACCTTGCCCGACGAGAACACGCGCGCGCCGTCGAAGAGGCGGAAGCTCAGCGCCTCTGCGCCGTCCCACTCGAGCTCGAGCGAGAGCTCCTGTCCGGGCAAGAGCATCTCGCGGAAGCGCACGCCCTCGAGCGCACGCGCACGCGCGCGCTCGCCCAGCAGCTCGCGCGCCGCCTGCAGCACCCAGTGGATCTGCACCACGCCCGCCACCACCGGCTGGCCCGGGAAGTGGCCCTCGAGGAACGCGAGGTCCGCGGGCACGCGCAGCCGGCGCAGCAGCGTGCGCTCGCTGCGCTCCTCGGCGAGCGCGATCGGCGCGCGCACCGGGCCGCGCTCCGCCGAGGTCTCCAGCAGCTCGAGCAGCGCCGCGCGCGAGGTCTTGCCCTGCGCGTCGCGCGGAAGCTCCGGTACGTAGCGCCACGCGCGCGGCAAGAGCACGCGGTCCCAGTAGCCCGCGAGGTGGTCACCGAGCTCGGCCGCGAGCGCGCGGCGGCCGCGCGCGTCGAGCACGGCCTGGCCGGCGTCGGTCAGCGCCACCACCGCGCCCACGCGCGTGTCGCCGCCCGGGTCGAACGCGAGCAGCGCGGCGTCGGCGACCCACGGGTGTGCGCGCAGGTGCGACTCCATCTCGGGCAGCGCGAGCCGCTTCTCGCCGATCTTCACGATCCGGTCGGCGCGGCCAAGCACGCGGAAGCGTCCGTCGACGAGGAGCTCCGCGCGGTCGCCCATCACCAGCTCCTGCGGCTCGCCGGGATTCGCCGCCGAGCCCAGGCTCACGTAGGGCGAGCGCACCGCGAGCCGGCCCTCGTCGGGCTCGATCCGCAGCGCGACCTCGGGGAATGGCGTCCATGCCACCGGCTCGCCCGAGGGCCGCTGCTGCCGCCAGGCGACGCCGCCGGTCTCGCTCGAGCCGAAGATCTCCACCGGCGCCTGCCCCAACAGCCCTCCGACGTCGCGCGCGACGTCGTCGTCGAGCGGACCGCCCGACGAGAACAGCGCCCGCGCTCCGGGCGCGAGCGACGCCAGGTCCGCATCGCCGCGCATCCGGCGCAGGTGCACGGGCGTCGTGGCGAGCGCGAACTCGCCCGCCTCGCGCAGCCGCGGGTAGAGCTCCTCCAGGTGCAGGAACGTCTCCGACGAGAACGGCCGCCCCGCCGCGAGCGGCGAGAGCACGCGGAACAGCAGCCCGTACAGGTGCTGGTGCGACACCGTCGCGAACACGCGCGTGCGCGCGCCCAGCCGCGCGCCGAACAGCCGCTCCTGCGCCGCGACCTCGCGGTCGAGATGGCGCAGCGCCTTCGGCACCGCCTTGCCGGGGCCGGTCGTGCCGGAGGTCGAGAGCTCGGCCAGCAGCGCGTCGGGATCGAGCGCGCGGAAGCGCGGCGCGCGCTCCGGCGGAATGGCGAGCGGGTCGAGCCGCGGCAGCCGCGCGAGCTCGGCCTCGCCCACCTGCGGGTCGACCAGCGCGCCGTCGGCGGCGGCCGCGAGCTCCTCCAGCGTCTGTGGCTGGCGGTTCGGCGCGACCAGCGCCCGCGCGCCGGCGTGCGCGAGCGCGAACAGCCCGACCGCGAACGCGTAGCTGTCTTCGGAGAACAACACCCAGCGCGTGGCCCGGCGCGACTCGATCTCCGCCGCGAGCGCGGCCACGCGCCCCGCGAAGTCGGCCCAGCCCCGCTCGCCCTCGCGCGCGAACGCGACCAGCTGGTCGGCTGGCCGCCCGACCGCGAGCAGCTCCGCGAGCGAGAGGAAGCGGGGAGCAGTCCCGTCGCTCACGTCGCTCCGCTCCTCAGGCGGGCCTCGCCGCCTGCACGCGCTCGTGCACCAGCTCGACGATCTCCCCGAACGTGCGCATCGACTCGATGTCGTCGTCGGAGAGCGCGAGCCCGGTCTCCTCCTCGATCCAGCCCGCCAGCGCGACGCCGTCGAGGCTGTCGAAGTCGAGGTCGTTCTGCAGGTCCGTCTCGGGCGAGATCTCGGCCGCGTCCACGTCGAACTCGCGGGCCAGGATGGCCAGCACGCGCGCCTCGATGTCCTTTCGGGAAGTGGGGGTTCCGAGCGCCACGGGGTTCTCCTCGTTCCGCCTAGTGCGCGAGCTGCCCGCTCACGAATTCCGCGAGGCTGCGCACCGAAGCGAAGATGCGGCGGTTCTCGTCGGGGTCGTCCTCGATCTTGACGCCGAAGCGCTCCTCGAGCGCCATCGCCAGCTCGAGCGCGTCGATCGAGTCGAGGCCCAGGCCCTCGACGAAGAGCGGCGCCTCGCTTTCGATCTCTTCGGGCGCGATGTCCTCGAGCACCAGCGCCTCGACGATCAGGCGCTTCAGCTCCGTCTCCAGACCACTAGTCGCCATTCGTGCTCCCCCTTGCGAAACGGGCGCGAAGGGCGTCGGTGAGCTTGCGTGCGGCACGCACCGACGATTCCGTCCCATCCAGGAAGTCCTTCGCGATCAACGGCTCTCCGACTCGCAGCGTGTAGCGCCCCGCGCGCGGCGGGACCCTATACCACGGCTGGCCTTTCATGAGCATACGGGGGGCGACGGTGATTTCGATGGGGAGGATATCCAAGCCGGAGGCGAGCGCGATGTGGGCGGCCCCGCGCTCGAAGCGCCCCAGCCCCTCCGTGGGGGAGCGGGTGCCCTCCGGGAAGATGAGCAGCGTGCGGCCTTCGCGCAGCCGGCGGGTGGCCTCGCCGACCACGTGGGCCCCCCCGTCGTTGGCGATGTAGTTGGCCGCGCCGGCCGAGCCGCGCAGCCAGGCGCTCTGGGCGCGCGTCCCGTTCACGATGCAGTCCGCCTGCGGCAGCCGCGAGATGATCAGCACCACGTCGATCAGCGACGGGTGGTTCGCCACGATGATCCGCGGGCCGCCGCCGCGCAGCTGCTCCGCGCCGATCCAGTGCACCTCGATCAGCCCGAGCTGCTCCACGAAATGCGCGTGCCAGCGGAACAGCCGGTGGATGCCGCGCTGGGCCCGGCGCCAAGGCTCGGAGCGATTGCGGTCGAGCACCGCCCGCACGCGCAGCCAGACGAACGCGAGCCACAGGCTTCCCAGCCCGAAAGCCGCGAAGGCGATTCCGGTCCGGAGCGCGCGCCACGCGGTCGCTAACCGCGCGCGGGATCGCGAGCCCATCCCTCTAAGAGACCTCCCCTCCACCCCCCGAAACAAGGCCCCCGAGCACGGGAGGGCAACGGCCTGACGCGCGCGAGTGTATCACTGCGCGCCTTCGGGTGTAAACGGGCGTCTCTGAAAGGGAAGCCGGATCGCGGCTGCTACTTGGCTCCGTCCGGATGGACCTCGAGCACGGAGAGCTGACCGTTGTACCGGTTCCGCATCATGATCACGGTCCCCTTGCCCGCGTACGACCAGTTCTGCCGGGTACCCTCGTTGCCGTAGTAGAAGGGGATCGCGTGCTTCGGGCTCGGGTACTCCGGGCCCTGTTCGGTGGGATTCCCGAGAAGCCCCCGGACCTCGGTGTCCGACATGCCCTCTTTCACCTGGTCCAACGTCGCGGCCTTCGCGGCTGGCTTCGCCGACGTCGTCTTCTTGTCGTCCGCGCGAGCGGGGCCGGCTGCGGCAAAGCTCAGACCGGCGATCAGTGCGATGGCGAGCGCAGTGCGTGTCATCGGTTCTCCCCCTCTTGAAACCCGATTCGCGCAGCTTAGCGCGCGCGTCGGGCTTTGCTTACACCTACGCGCATGAGTTTGGACTCGCTCGAGATCGGCTCGACCCATCAAACGCTTGAGAACCTGCTCGCGCTCGCGCGCGGCACCCGACGGCCGATGATCTCGAGGCGCCCCGAGTACCGGGCGCGGCTCGCCGAGGAGCACGAGGTGGTGAGCCGCGCGCTCGCGCGAGGCGAGTCCGTCTACGGTGTCACCACCGGCGTCGGCGCGTCGGTGGTGAACGAGATCGACGCCGCGCACCGCTCGGACTTCGTGCGCAACCTGTTCCGCATGCTCGGCACCGGCGTGGGCGACCCGCTGCCCGAGCTCGAGTCGGCGGCGGTGATGGCCGCGCGCATCGTGTCGCTGGCGTCGGGACGGTCCGGCGTGAGGGCGCTGGTGCTCGACCGGATGTGCGAGCTGCTCGAGGCGCGCTGCCTGCCGCGCATCCCCGAGCTCGGCTCCGTCGGCGCGAGCGGCGATCTCGCGCCGCTCTCGTACATCGCGGGCATGGTCGCCGGCGAGGGCAAGGTGCGCCTGCGCGGGCGGGTCATCGAGTCGGCCGAGGCGCACGAGTCGCTCGGGCTCGTCCCGCTCGAGTTCGAGCCGAAGGAGTCGCTCTCGCTGGTGAACGGCACCAGCTTCATGACGGGCCTGGGCGCGGTGGCGTGGGAGCGCGCCGGCGACCTGGCGCGGCTCGCCTGCGCGATCACCGCGATGGCGAGCGAGGCGACACGCGGGAACCCGCGCCACTTCGACGCGCGCATCGCGTTGTGGAAGCCGCACGCGGGCCAGGTGCGCGCCGCGCGCTGGATCCGCGAGCACCTCGAGTACTCGCCCGAGCGGCCGGCCCCGAAGCCCGCGCGGCTGCAGGACCGCTATTCGATCCGCTGCGCGCCCAACGTGATCGGAGTCTTGCTCGACGCCACCGAGCTCGCGCGCGACGTGCTCGAGATCGAGCTGAACGGCGCGAACGACAATCCGCTGGTCGACTGCGAGACCGGCGAGATCCTGCACGGCGCAAACTTCTACGGCGGCCACCTGTGCTTCGCGCTCGACGCGCTGAAGAGCGCCACCGCGAGCGTCGCCGACCTGATCGACCGCCAGATCGCGCTGCTGTGCCGGCCCGAGACCAGCGAGGGCCTGCCCGCGGAGCTGATCGCGCTCGACGGCGAGGGCAGCACCGCGCACCACGGCTTCAAGGGCATGCAGGTCACCGCCTCGGCGCTCGCCGCCGAGGCGCTGAAGCTGACCATGCCCGCGGCGTCGTTCAGCCGCAGCACCGAGTCGCACAACCAGGACAAGGTCTCGATGGGCTCGATCGCCGCACGCGAGAGCCTTCGCATCCTCGAATTGTCCGAGGCGGTGGCGGCGATCGGCCTGCTCGCGGTCTGCCAGTGCGTCGACCTGCGCGGCGGCGCGCCCAGCCGCGCGAGCCGGCAGCTGCACACCGCGGTGCGCAAGCACGTGCCGCCGCTGCACGCCGACCGCCGCCAGGACGCGGACATCGCGCGCATCGTGGAGCTCGTCTCGGCGCGCTCGCTGCCGCTCGCGCCCCAGGCGCCATGAGCTCGCGCCGCCCCTGGCTCGCGCTGGCGGGCGCCGCGGCGCTCGCCGCCGGCGCCGCGCGCGCGGCCCGCGCCGGCGACATGACGCTCGACGACCTGCTCTCGCACATGGCGACCACCCACGGCGTGGTGGCCGAGTTCCGCGAGATCAAGACGCTGAAGCTGCTCGACACGCCGCTCGAGACGCGCGGCACCGTCTACTTCGAGCCGCCCGACCGCTTCGCGCGGGTCACGCGCCAGCCGGCCGAGACGCGGCTCGTGGTCGACGGTGGCCACATGCACTTCCAGGACGCGACCGGCGCCGGCGACGTCGACCTGACCGAGAACCCGGTCGCGCGCTCCTTCGCCGACAACCTGATCGTCTTGTGGAAGGGCGACAAGGCCGCGCTCGAGAAGATCTACACGCTCGACTTCCACGCCGACGGCTCGCGCTGGAAGCTGGTCCTCACGCCGAAGCACTCGCCGCTCGACCAGTTCCTGCGCAACATCACGCTCTCGGGCGAAGGGCCCGCGATGCACGAGATGCTGGTGCTGGAGAGCGACGGCGACCGCACCCAGACGCTGTTCGACAAGTCCGACGTCGCGCACGACTTCAGCGACGCCGAGACGCGCGCGATCTTCCAGACCGGGACCGAGACCGGCGGGGACAAGAAGTGAACGGCCGCCTGGCGCGGCTCGCCGGGTGGGCCGTGCTCTGCGCCGCGCTCGGGCTGTACAGCTGGAGCCGGATCGACTTCTCGAACGACATCACCAACTTCCTGCCCGACGGCCACGGCGCGGAGCTGGCGCAGATCTCGACCGAGCTCGCGCGCAGCGACCTCGCGCGCACCATGATCCTGACGCTCCACGCCGACGACCCGGCGCGCGCGACCGCCGCCGCGGGCGAGCTCGCCGACGCGCTGCGCGCGCAGCCCGAGGTCGCCTGGCTGCGCGCGGGCGCCGATCCCGACTTCCTGCGCAGCGCCTACGAGCTGTACTTCCCGCACCGGCTGTACTTCGCGTCGAGCGATCCCGAGCGCGAGCTGCCGGAGCTGCTCTCCGACGCGAGCCTGCGCGCGCAGGCGGAGCGCACGCGCGCGTCGCTCGCGCTGCCCTCGGCGACGCTGTTGAAGCGGATCATCCCCGAGGACCCGCTCGGCGCGTTCCAGCGCACGGCCGAGCGGCTGCGCGCGGGCGAGCCGCCGCTGGTGTCGCGCGACGGCGTGTTCACCACGCCCGACGGCCGCTACGCGGTGATCCTCCTGGCGACGAAGCACGCGCCGTTCGACTCGCAGGCACAGCGGCCGCTGCTCGACGCCATGTGGGCGAAGCTCGCTGAGCTGCGCGCGAAGCTCGGGCCCGACCTGCAGCTCGAGACCGCGGGCGTGAACCGCTTCGCGGTGGCCGCCGAGACCGAGATCAAAGGCGACTTCAACTGGATCTCGACCATCTCCGGCGTCGGCTGCGCGCTGCTCTCGCTGGTCTTCTTCCGCTCGCTGCTCTCGCTCGCGCTGGTGATGGTGCCGGGCCTCGTGGGGCTGCTGGTCGCGGTCGGGGTGGGCCTGCTCGTGTTCGGGCGGCTCGATGGCATGACCATCGCGTTCGGCGCGGCGCTGATCGGCGTCACGATCGACTATCCGACCCACGTCTTGATCCTGTGGAGCCTGTCCACGCGCGGCGAGACGGCGTGGAGCGTCGCGCGCCGCCACGCCGGCTCGCTCACCATGGCGGCGCTCACCACCATGGCGGCGTTCGGCGGCATGGCGTTCACCTCGTTCCGCGGCTTCCGCGAGCTGGGCGTGTTCTCGGTGGTGGGCGTGGCGGCGGCGCTGCTCGCTTCGCTGGTGATGCTGCCCGACCTCTTGCCGGCGCGGCGGCGGATCCAGCCGATCTCGGCCGGGCTCGCGCGCTGGCTCGAGCCGCTGATCCTGTCGCTGCACGAGCACCGCGCCGCGCTGATGCTGGTGCCCGCCGCCTGCGTGGCGCTCGGCGCGCTCGCCCTGCCCCGCCTGCACTGGAACGACGACCTGCAGGCGATCTCGCGTCCCGATCCCGTGCTCGCCGCCGAGGACGAGCGCGTGCGCGAGCGCGTCTCGAACTTCGACACCGGCCGCTTCGTGCTCGCGCTCGGCGCCGACGAGGACGCGGCGGTCGCGCGCGCCGAGGAGGCGTACGCGCGGCTG
>Ga0306926_10000143_pt1 | contig 57824 bp, 53 predicted proteins | sample flu12Cox44000178_FD_203759 | JGI IMG/M metagenome (GOLD analysis project Ga0306926, IMG submission 203759) | Lab enrichment of tropical soil microbial communities from Luquillo Experimental Forest, Puerto Rico - flux8day.12C.oxic.44.000.178 (v2)... | ecosystem: Environmental > Terrestrial >... | reverse complement strand
ATCAAGCGAAAGGAGCTTTCGCCGGTCGAGCTGGCGACCGCGCTGATCCGACGAGCGGAAGCGCTCGACCCGCAGCTCAACGCATACTTGTTGCTGACCGCCGAGTGGGCGCTCGATCAAGCGCGCAAGGCCGAGCGAGAGATCGTGGGGGGCAATTACCGTGGCCCGATGCACGGCATCCCGTTCGCACTGAAAGACATCTATTCGACCGCAGGCATCCGCACGACCGGCCATTCCAGGGTCTGCCTCGACACGGTTCCCGCCGAGGACGCGACGACGGTCAAAAAGCTCTACGACGCGGGCGCCATCTTCACCGGCAAGCTCGCGACCCATGAATTTGCGCATGGCGGACCGTCATTCGACCTGCCCTGGCCTCCGGCGCGCAACCCGTGGAACCGCGAGCATTTCACCGGCGGTTCGTCGAGCGGCTCTGGCGCCGCGGTGGCAGCAGGGTTCGTCCCCGGCGCGCTCGGCTCCGATACCGGCGGCTCGATCCGCGGCCCCGCCGCCCTGTGTGGAATCGTCGGGCTGAAGCCGACCTATGGCCTTGTGAGCCGGTGCGGGGTCTATACGAACTCGTTCAGCTTCGACCATGCCGGCCCGATGACCTGGACTGTCGAAGATTGTGCAATGCTGCTGCAGACGATCGCCGGCTACGATCCAAGAGATCCGGCGAGCGCGACGCGCCCGGTACCGGATTACCGAGCGGCTTTAACGGGTGACATCAAAGGCCTGCGCATCGGGATCGTGCGCCATCTGCACGAGGATGATTGCGCCGTTACACCCGAGGTAAGCACGGCACTTGAGGAAGCTTTCGGCGTATTCCGGTCACTGGGCGCCACGCTCGGCGACGTTCGGCTGCGGCCGGCACTCGATTATTACGATGTCAAGATTACGATTGCCGAGAGCGAGCTCCTCGCCGTGCACGAGCATGCGCTGCGCACCCGCCCTAGCGATTTCGGCGAAGATTTCCTCGGCCGCGTGCTCCCCGCCGTGCTGATCAGCGGCCGCGACTACATCCAGGCTCAACGCGAACGGCGGCGTATGCTCGCTGAAATGGCGCCGGTCTATGCGAATTACGATGTGCTGGTAACAGCCGCAGCGGGAGGCCCGGCGCCGCGACTCGGGGCATGGCGGACGATCGAATTCTGGCGACGGGCGTCACTGACGACACCCTTCAATGTCACCGGCGGTCCGGCGCTGGCGCAATGCATCGGCTTCAGCAGCAGTGGGTTGCCGCTCTCCATGCAGATCGTCGGCCGTCCCTTCGACGACGCGACCGTGCTGCGGGTCGCGCATGCCTACGAGAAGGCGACGCCGTGGCGGGCGAAGAGGCCGCAGCTCGACCCCGCAGCCGAATTCTCGACGGCCCTGCCGCCCGTCCCCGATCCCGAGCCCGCGCAAATCGATGCAGCGACCCGCAAGAGGGTCGCTGTCGCCTGCCGGGCTGCATGCCTAACTCTATCCGAGCGCCAATTCGAGATGGTCTGCGCCGCCGCTCCCTACGTCATCGCAATGACCGGGCGGCTTTCCCGCGAGCGTGCCCACGGCGAGGAGCCGGCCAACGTGTTCCAATTCGCCGGGTAAGATCAGACCGTCGCCTTCCGGGAAGCGGCCGCAGTTCCCGTGCGGGCGAAGTTCCCGGTTATTCCCGTCGAACCGGGAATTTCGTCGATTTTACCTCGGTAATCGCCATCAGGCTGCAAAAAATGTGAGGTAAATCAATCGACTGCGGGCAAATTCCCGTAGCGGAGCTAATCGGGAATTAGTAGCGGCCTAACCGGGAATTAAATCGGCCGAACCGGGAATTACCTCCGCGCCAACCCGTACGGTAAAGCGTAAGTCCAACTATCTACGGGCAATCTTACCGCGACACTTGGCCCTTTGTGAGGCGGAATCGGCCGCGCCGATTCCAGGCGTTGGGGTTGGGGGACTTTTGCTGGTGGCTCGCAGGGCGAAAGCGTATCGTCGGTAGTAACGCGCCGTGGGCCGATCGGGTTGTGCGCCCCGCGGCAGCGAGCGGTAACGAATATAGGCAGGGCGACCCAATGGCAGTGCTCGATGACGCGTTGCGCGATCTCCGGCAAACCGTTGCCACGCTCGAACAGAAGCTCGAAGAGCGCACCGCCGAGCGCGACGAGGCATTGGCGCAGCAAACCGCGACGGGCGAAATCCTGCGCGCGATCGCGCGCTCACCGACCGATCTCCAGCCGGTATTCGAGGGTATCGTCAGGAGCGCGGCCCGAGTGTGCGAGGCGGAGTTCAGCGCGGTGGCGCGGTCCGCTGACGGCCTCCTCCACCTGGTCGCGGTCTACAGCATGTCGCCCGAGGAGACGGCGGCCTTTCACAGCCTGTTCCCGCGAGCACCCGCGCGAAGCTTCGTCATGGGCAGGGCCTTTGCCGACGCGCAGCCGGTGCATGCCGGCGATGTGCTGAGCGAACCCGACTACGACACCCGCACCCTCGATGTACTGCAATCGGTGGCCAAGTATCGGTCGTTTCTCGGTGTCCCGATCCTGCGAGAGGGCAAGCCGATCGGCGTCATCGGCTGCGGCCGGCGCGAGGTGAAGCCGTTCACAGCCACTCAGATCGAGCTGCTCGAGACTTTTGCCGACCAGGCGGCCATCGCGATCGAGAACGTCCGGCTGTTCAACGAGCTCGAAACCCGCAATCACGACGTCAGCGAGGCTCTGGCGCAGCAGACCGCCACCGCCGAGGTGCTGGGTGTCATCAACTCCTCGCCGGGCGATCTCGAGCCGGTATTCCAGGCAATCGTGGAAAAGGCACACACGCTGTGTAGCGCCGCCTGTGGCAGCTTACAGCTCTGGGATGGCGAGAAGTTCCGTGGCGTCGCAATGCGCGGTTTCTCGGAGCCCATGGTGGAGGCGCTACGGCGCGGCTACAGCCCGAGCCCGAACCACCCGTGCCGCCTCCTGCTCGACGGGGAGCGGATCGCGCACTGCATCGATATGGCGGAGGTCGACGATCCGGTCACCCGAGAGGGTGCCAAACTCAGCGGCATCCGGACCGTCCTATACGTAGCTCTGCACAAACATGGCGCCCTGCTCGGGCAGATTGTCGCCGGCCGGCAGGAAGTGCGACCCTTCACCGAGAAGGAGATCGCGCTGTTGCAGAACTTCGCAGCACAAGCGGTGATCGCGATGGAGAATGCGCGGCTCTTGACTGAGACGCGCGAAGCCTTGGAGCAACAGACTGCGACCGCCGAAGTGTTGGGCGTCATCAACTCCTCGCCCGGCGATCTCGCCCCGGTGTTCGATGCGATGCTCGAAAAGGCGCACAGCCTTTGTGGCATCTCGATGGGCAGCCTGGAACTCTACGACGGCCAGCGCTTCCGCGCCGTTGCTGTCCGCGGGTTGTCGGAGGCCTTTGCAGATATGCTGCGCGAGGGCTACCCGGCCTCGGAGAACCCGGCAACGCGGCCGCTGATCGAGGGCGAGCGTTTCAGCTACATCGCCGATATGGCGCAGGCTGATTATTCGATCGAGCGGACCGCAGCGGAAACCGAGGCCGTTCGCACGTTGCTGTGCGTGCCGCTGCGCCGTGAAGGTCAACTCTTGGGGATGATCGCCTCCGCGCGCAAAGAGGTACGGCCATTCTCGGAAAAGGAGGTAGCGCTCTTAGAAAATTTCGCGGCGCAGGCGGTGATCGCGATGGAGAACGCGCGGCTGATCACCGAGACGCGCGAGGCCTTGGAACAGCAGACCGCGACCGCCGAGGTCTTGGGCGTCATCAATTCCTCACCGGGCGATCTCGCGCCGGTGTTCGACGCGATGCTCGAAAAGGCGATGCGCCTTTGCGAAGCGACTTACGGCCATCTCGTGACGTTCGACGGTGAGTTGATTCACATAGAAGCGCTGACTGGCGATCCGCGCCTTGTCGATCATTTCCGGAACATGGGACCCGTTCGGCCTCCCCCAAAGAGCGTTATCGAGCGAATGCTGGGGGGCGAAGACGTCGTCCACATTCAGGATACGGCTAACGACCTGGGGTCCCGCGTCGCCGGGTCATTGCTTCAGGCGCTCGCCGACATCGGCGGGACGCGGTCGTTGCTGGGGGTCGCGCTGCGCAAAGATCGCAGCTTGGCGGGCGCTATCGTCGTGTATCGGCAGGAAATCCGGCCGTTCACCGAGAAGCAGATCGCGCTGCTGCAAAATTTCGCGGCGCAAGCGGTGATCGCGATGGAGAATGCGCGGCTCATCACCGAGACGCGCGAGGCCTTGGAGCAGCAGACCGCCACCGCTGAGGTGTTGGGGGTCATCAATTCGTCGCCAGGCGATCTCGCCCCGGTCTTCGACGCGATGCTGGAAAAGGCCATCAGCCTCTGCGATGCGACGCTCGGTCATATTACGACCTTTGACGGTGAACTATTTCACCATGTTGCCACTCGCGGCGACCCGGACTTGGTTGCGTTTCTGCGCCAGACCCCGGCTCTCCGGGCATCAACCGACTCGATCACCTTGGGGCGGATCATCCGGGGGGATCGGTTCGTACATATCCCCGATTGCAGGGACACCGACGAATATCGCGAAAAGCCGGTCGCGCGGGAGATCGCCGATCGCGGTGGCATGCGCACTCTACTCACCGTCCCCCTCCGCAAAGAAGACGGACTGCTCGGTACGATCCATGTCTATCGCAAGGAGGTTCGGCCGTTCACCGACAAGCAGATCGCGCTGTTGCAGAATTTCGCGGCGCAGGCGGTGATCGCGATGGAAAACGCGCGCCTCATCACCGAGACGCGCGAGGCCTTGGAGCAGCAGACCGCGACCGCCGAGGTGCTGGGGGTCATCAATTCGTCACCAGGCGATCTGACACCGGTGTTCGACGCGATGCTGGAAAAGGCCACGCGGCTCTCCGAGGCTGGCTTCGGCTGTCTTCAGACCTACGACGGCACATTCTTTCATGTCGTCGCTACGCGCGGCCCTCCGGAGTTCGAAGCGTGGAGCCACCGCCTTGGTCCACTCGACCCCCAGCCTGGCACGACAATCGCGCGGCTGGCACAAGGTGAACGCACTGTTCAGGTCGTCGGCTTGGCAGAGAGCGAAGCGTACCGGGAAGGCGCGTCGCAACGGCGAGCTGTGGTCGACATCGGCGGTTTCGGGACCATCCTTTCCATTGCCCTTCATAAGGACAACGTTCTGCTCGGTGCCCTTCACATATTTCGCAAAGAAGTCCGTCCGTTCACGGACAAGCAGACCGCGCTGTTACAGAACTTCGCCGCGCAGGCGGTCATCGCGATGGAGAACGCGCGGCTGATCACCGAGACGCAGGAGGCGCTGGAGCAGCAGACCGCGCTGGCCGAGGTGCTCGGCGTCATCAATTCCTCGCCCGGCGATCTGGCACCGGTGTTCGATGCGTTACTCGAAAAAGCGATGAAGCTTTGCGAGGCTACTTTCGGCGGCCTGACTAGCTTCGACGGCAAGCGGTTTCACACGCTCGCCATGCGCGGCCTTCCGACAGAGGCGGTAGAGGCTTTTCGCGAGCCCTGGGTTGCCGGCCCCGGCAGCTACCATGACAACCTCGTACGTGGTGAACCACTGGTGCACACGGATTTCGGCGTTGCCGACCCGGCGAGGCTGGCCCATCCGCAAAGCCGCGCGATCATGGGGATCGGGAAAGCGCGAACCGGGTTGATCATCGCATTGCGCAAGGACGAGCGGTTGCTCGGCTCGCTGTTCTTCTATCGTCAGGAAGTCCGCCCGTTCACCGACAAGCAGATCTCGCTATTGCTGAATTTCGCCGCGCAAGCGGTGATCGCGATGGAGAACGCGCGGCTCATCACCGAGACGCGCGAAGCATTGGAGCAGCAGACCGCGACCGGCGAGGTGTTGCAGGTGATCAATTCCTCGCCCGGCGACCTTGCGCCAGTCTTCGACGCGATCCTGGAAAAGGCGCATGCGCTTTGCGATGCGCCCTGCGGCAGCCTGCAGATTTTCGACGGCGAACTGTTCCGCGCCGTCGCGACGCGCGGTTTGCCCGAGGCTTATGCGACAATTCTCCGCCGAGGCGTCCGCTCCACCGGGGTGGATCCTGGGGCGATCGTGCAATTCGATTTCGCCGAGCGCGCGGCGCGTTCGCCGGATGATCAAAATGCGCGTATCGCTGTCGAGGTTGCGAAGCTGCGCACGGTATTGTTTGTGCCGCTCCGCAAGGATGACGTTCTGGTCGGTCGCATTGCGGCGGGGCGACAGGAAGCCCGGCCGTTCACCGACAAGCAGATCGCGCTGTTGCAAAATTTCGCCCAGCAGGCGGTGATCGCGATGGAGAATGCGCGGCTGATCACCGAGACGCGCGAGGCGCTGGAGCAGCAGACTGCGACCGCCGAAGTATTGCAGGTCATCAACAGCTCGCCCGGCGACCTCGCACCGGTATTCGACGCAATGCTGGTGAGGGCGTTGCGGCTGTGCAAGGCAAGCTTCGGTGTGCTTTCGAGAATTGAGGGGAACAACTTCAGCGGCATCGCCGTGCACGGAGCGCCGCCAGAATTGGCCGATGCGTTGCGTCAGCCGCGGCAGATAGTGCCCGGGAATGCCCATTACCGTTTGGTACATGGCGAGGATGTCGTACAGATCGAGGACATTACCGCCGACGATGTGTACCGCTCCGGCAATCCCGCGCGCTTGCCGATCTCGGCGGCGCGCGGACAGTTCTATGGGTGGCGCTACGCAAGGAAGCTGCCGCACTCGGGGCCTTCGTCGTTTATCGGACGGAGGTACGACCGTTCACCGACAAGCAGATTGCGCTTTTAGAAAATTTTGCCGCCCAGGCGGTCATCGCGATCGAGAACGCGCGGCTGATCACCGAGACCCGCGAGGCGCTCGACCAGCAGACCGCGACCGCCGAGGTACTGGGTGTCATTAACTCCTCGCCTGGCGATCTCGCGCCGGTGTTCGATGCGATACTGGAAAAGGCGCACACCCTTTGCAAAGCGGCGTACGGCGCCCTGCTGGCCTATGACGGCGAATTCTTTCGCGCCGTCGCGTGGCGCGACCTGCCGGCACCATTTCTCGAAATTGTGCGGCAGCCGTTTCGCCATCACCCCGACAACCCGATGATGCGGCTCGTACGCGGTGAGGGGCCGGTCCAGGTGTGCGATCTGGCGCAGGCAGCGCCGTACTTCCATACCGACGATCAGGTAGGGCGCGCCGCGGCCGAAGTCGGTCGGGTCAACCTTATGGTGCCGTTGCGGAAGGATAGCACACTACTTGGCGTCATTACCGCCAATCGCTGGGAAGCCCAGCCGTTCTCGGACAAGCAGATAGGGCTCCTCGAAAATTTTGCCGCGCAGGCGGTAATCGCGATGGAAAACGCGCGGCTGATCAGCGAGACGCGCGAGGCATTGGAGCAGCAAACTGCGACTGCGGAGGTATTACAGGTCATCAACGCTTCGCCCGGCAATCTCGAACCGATCTTCCAGGCGATCGTCGAGAAGGCCCACACGCTGTGCAGCGCCGCGTGTGGCAGCCTGCAGCTCTGGGATGGCGAGAAGTTCCACGGCGTCGCGATGCGCGGTTTCTCGGAAGAAATGGCGGAGGGACTGCGGCGGGGTTACGTTCCGGGGCCCAATCACCCGTGCCGACCCTTGCTCGCAGGAGAGCGCGTCGCGCACTGCGCCGATCTGGCGGAAATCGACGATCCAGTGACCCGCGCCGGCGGGGTCGCGCTCGGCGGCGTCCGGACCATCCTCTTTGTGGCACTGCGCAAAGATGACGCCTTGCTCGGGCAAATCGTCGCCGCCCGCCAGGAAGTACGGCCCTTTACCGAAAAAGAGATCGCGCTCGTCGAGAATTTCGCGGCGCAGGCGGTAATCGCGATGGAGAACGCGCGGCTGCTGACCGAGACGCGCGAGGCCTTGGAACAGCAGACCGCGACCTCGGAAGTGTTGCAGGTCATCAATTCCTCGCCCGGCGACCTTGCGCCGGTGTTCGAGGCAATGCTGGAGAAAGCGCACACGCTGTGCGGCGCTGATCACGGGAGCCTTCAACTCTACGATGGCGCGAACTTGTATGCCGTAGCCACGCACAACGTGTCGGACGCATTCGCTGATGTTCTCCGGAGGGGGTACCGCGCGGCCGATTCGCCGGTGAGCCAGGCGCTGATCGAGGGGAGCCGCTTCGCGCATGTCGCCAATTCTGCCGAAATCGACCACCCGGTTTTTCAAGCCGCAGCCAAGCTCAGCGGCATCGGCACGGTGCTGTTTGTGCCGCTGCGAAAGGACGGTGCGCTACTGGGCCTGATCTCGGCGGCCCGAAGAGAGGTCCGCGCGTTCACCGACAAGCAGATCGCGCTGCTGCAGAACTTCGCAGCGCAGGCGGTCATCGCGATGGAGAACGCGCGGCTGATTACCGAGACGCGCGAGGCTCTGGAGCAGCAGACCGCCACCTCGGAGGTATTGGGCATCATCAATTCCTCGCCCGGCGACCTTGCGCCAGTATTCAAGACGATGCTCGAAAAAGCAGTGCGGCTATGCGACTTCGCATTCGCCGCGCTCTGGACATATGACGGAGCCAATTTCCACCCGGTGGCTCTTCACGGAGTTCCGAAACCTTTCGAAGCATTCATGCGAGAGCATGTGCCTCCGGCATTCGAACGATTGGTCCGCGGTGGCGGTCCGATGCATTTCGCCGACATAATGGCGACGGAGATTGCACGGAGAAATCCGGTTTTCGCTCGCGCGGCGCAGGAATTGGCTGGGGTTCGCGCACTCCTCCTGGTGCCTCTGCGCAAAGATGACGCGCTGCTCGGCGTCGTCGCGGCTTATCGCCAAGAGGCGCGGCCATTTTCCGATAAGCAGATCGCGCTGCTGCAGAATTTCGCCCAGCAGGCAGTCATCGCAATGGAAAACGCTCGTCTCATCACCGAGACGCGCGAGGCGCTGGAGCAGCAGACCGCGACCGCCGAGGTGTTGCAGGTCATCAACTCGTCGCCCGGCGATCTGGCGCCGGTGTTCGACGCGATCTTGGAAAAGGCGCATAGTGTTTGCGAAGCAAGTATAGGCGGCCTTTGGACCTATGACGGTGAACGCTTCCATTTTGCGTTAGCACACGGAATACCTGAACCGCTTCGCGAATTCGTGGAGCGGAATTCACCCGGACCGGGTACAGGCTTCGCGCGCTTAGCGAGCGGAGAATCTCTTGTCCACATCGTCGATGCGCAGGCCCATGACGTCTCGCACTCAGAATTTGCCCGCGCCTTCATCGAACTAGGGGGCGCACGCACGGTAATCCTGGTCGCGCTGCGCAAGGACGAAAGATTATTGGGCGGGATCACCGCGTATCGTCAGGAGGTGCGGCCGTTCACCGACAAGCAGATTGCGCTGCTGCAGAACTTTGCTGCCCAGGCGGTGATCGCAATGGAGAATGCGCGGCTGCTCGACGAGATCCGCCAGCGCCAGGCGGAACTGCGGGTCACCTTCGACAATATGGCCGATGGTGTCGTCAGGTTCGACGAGGAGCTGCGGCTGGCCGCCTGGAACCGCAACCTCGTCGAGATCCTCGACCTGCCGGATGCGTTCCTCGCCGAGCCGCGGACCTATGCCGATTATGTCCGCTACCTGGCCAAGCGGGGCGAATTCGGAGAAGTCGACCCCGAGGCGGAGCTGCGCCGTCTCACCGAAAACTCCGCCCGTCATTGGACGGCCGAGCGGACGCGGCCCGATGGCCGCGTGATCGAGGTGCGCCACAGCCCGGTGCCGGGGGGCGGGTTTGTGCTGATCTACAGCGACATTACCGAGCGCAAACGCGCGGAGGCGCGGCTTCGCGCCGCCCGGGATACCGCCGAAGCGGCGCTGCGTGAGCTAAAGACGGCCCAGGCCAGCCTGGTTCATGCGGAGAAGATGGCTTCGCTCGGCCAGCTTACGGCCGGCATCGCCCATGAGATCAAGAACCCGCTCAATTTCGTCAATAACTTCGCCGGGCTTTCGGTCGAATTGCTGGACGAGCTGAAGGAAGCGGCGGCGCCCGCCGTCGCCTCACTCGGCGATGATTTGCGCGCCGAGATCGACGAAATCGTCGGGATGCTGACCGGCAATCTCGAAAAGATTGCCGAGCATGGGCGGCGCGCCGATGGCATTGTCAAGAGCATGCTGGCGCATTCGCGCGGCGGCAGCGGTGAGCGACAGGCTGTCGACATAAATTCGCTGGTCGACGAGTCGCTGAACCTCGCCTATCACGGTGCTCGCGCTCAAGATCAGAACTTCAACATCATACTGGAGCGGGATCTCGATCGCGGTATGGGTCCCGTCGAGCTGGTGCCGCAGGATGTGACCCGAGTATTCCTCAACCTGTTCGGAAATGGCTTCTACGCGGCCAACAAGCGGTGCAGCGCGGCGAACGACCCGCAATTCGAGCCGAGCCTCAAGGTGTCGACGCGCGATCTCGGCGCCGAGGTCGAGATTCGGGTGCGCGACAACGGCACTGGCATCCCACCCGAGGTGAAGGACAAATTGTTCCAGCCGTTCTTCACGACCAAACCGACCGGCGAAGGCACCGGGCTGGGTCTGTCGATCAGCTACGACATTGTCACGCAGCAGCATGGCGGGACGATCACGGTCGACAGCCGCGTCGGCGAGTTCACAGAGTTCACGGTCCGATTGCCGCGCGGCCGGCATGTCACGACAACCGGAAGGGCGATATGACTGCTTCAACGAGATTGCTTCGTCGCTCCGCTCCTCGCAATGACAGGAGTGTCGTTGTCATTGCGAGCGTAGCGAGCAATCTCGCTGCCCATCCGGCTCCTGCGCGGCAGGGACGACCCAATGAGCGTTAGCATTTTGATCGTCGATGATGAGCCCGATGTCGCCGAACTCTTTCGCCAGCGCTTTCGCCGTGAGGCAAGGCAGGGCCCCTATGTCCTGCATTTCGCTTTCTCGGCCGAGGAAGCGCTCGCTCGCCTCGCCGGGGAGATCGAGCCGCAGCTGATCGTGATCCTCTCGGATATCAACATGCCGGGGATGGACGGGCTGGCGCTGCTGCGCGAGATCAAAAAGATGCGCCCCGAACTGCCGGTCATGATGGTGACCGCCTATGGCGACGAGGAACGGCGCCGGCGCGCGAGCGAATACGGCGCGAGCGAGTTCATCAGCAAACCGGTTGATTTTGATTTCTTGAAGGAGCAACTCCGCAGGCTGCCGGCGACTCCCGCCTGACACGAGATCCTGGCTCAGGCAGCGAATGCTGCGAACACTTGTCGAATGGCAGTCCGCTGGTCACCGTCGGCGGAGAGCGGCACCAACACCGGGGTCGTGATGCCGGCTTCCCGCCATTTCTCGACCCCCTCGCGAATTTTCGCCGACGGCCCGAACAATGCGATATCGGCGAGCCAGCGATCGGGAAGGTATCTCGAAATCTGGTCTTCTCGCCCCTCGGCTACCGCGCGTTCGATTGCCGTCATCTCCTCGGCGTAGCCGGCTTCCTTCCAGTAATTCCGATAATTGGGCATCAACGCGTAATTCGTCACGGTACGCCGCAGCACCACCTTGGCCTCGGCCTCGTCGTCGCAGATGCAAGTGCGGATCCGGTTGCCGATGAAAAAGCCGGGGTCGTTGCGCTTGATTGCGGGAAGCACCCGCAGCGACTGGCCCACATGGGAGAGGCTGGCATTGGCGAAAACCAAACCGTCGGCAATCTCCGCCGCGAGAGCGACCATCCGCTTGCGCAATGCCGCGAGAATGATCGGCGGTAGCGTACCAAGGCCGTCCTGCGACTTGAATTTCGCGACAAAGGCGCGGATGTCGGCGAGCGGCCTGCCGGGTGTTATGCCCATGCGGAGATGAGCCGGGGCATGAGCGACGCCAATACCGAACTGAAAGCGGCCGCCCGACACCTCGTGGATATAGGCCGCGGTGTTGGCGAATTCGTCGACGGTCTGCGCATAGATCGGCGCGATGGCCGTGGCGAATGGGATGCGCTCGGTGAAACGCCAGACCGAGACACTGCGCCATATTGCTGTATTGGCTCGAGATGGAGATCCCGGCAAAGCCGCGGCGCTCGATTTCCCGCGCGATCTCTAGGGTAGCGCGTCGCTGCCCCGGCGCAGCGATCAGATTGAGGGCGGGTAGTGGTTCAGGCATGCCCTAACCCGCTCGAAATGTGGCTACCGCATCGTGGATTTCGCAGTCGGAATGATCCGCGTCACGACATTGGCGTCGCGGTCCAGACAATCCGGCACCCGCGGCGCTATCTTTGTCTTCCAGTAATCGGTCTCGTAAACCGCCTTGTAGAGCGCTTCGCGCTCGGCTTCGCTTTCGAAGCGGCGCAACCAGACATAGACGGATGGGTCCGTCTCGCCGCGGAAACTGCCGCAGATGACCATGCCCTTGGAGACCTGGAACGGGATGATCTCCTCTTCCATGATCTTGACCCATTCGCCGATCTTGCCGGGCCGGACCTTGTATTGGCGCAGTTCGTAGAAAGCCATTTCGCGCGTCTCCTGCTGGCACTTCACGGATCATGATAGCCGCCGCTCGCCGGGAGCGGAAGCGCGCTTCTAGTAACCGGCCCCTTGGGCTAAGTTCGCCCTTCGATACGTGTGCAAGGGGGTAGCAGTGGCAAACGATATCGCCGTCGCGGAAACCGGTTCAGCACCGATTGTCGAAATTGCGGCGGGCAAACTGCGCGGCGCATCGAGCGCCGGCATCTATTCGTTCAAAGACATCCCCTATGGCGCCTCGACCGTGGGGCGCGCCGGCCAGGCAGGGATCGCCGGGTTGTTTGGGGCACCGTTGCGGGCGAAGGCGATCCAGGTCTCCGAGATCCGGGCCGCCAGCTCGTGGGCGCCCGGCGCACCGGCAGTCGTGTCCGCGACTTCAGTGTTGTCGAAGACAAAAGGCAGATCCATCGCATGGTGCGCCTTTAGGCCGACACGCCGTGTTTGATGGGGGCTGGCGAGAACCTACCTTGTGTTGGTTACTAGCCGTGTGGGTGTGGTGATTACTCGCCCGAAACGGTCGTCATCATGAAGTCACTGCACGATCCAGAGAGGCGCGAACCCGCAACAGAGCCGAGCCGCAAAACGGCAGCTCCGCCGGAGCGTCGATGACGCGCTGGACTCTGTTGAATATCGAGGTCCTTGCAGAGCCTATCAGCCAGTCTCTTCGATCGACTGCAACGGCAGGTAATACCCCCCCATTGCGGCCATTGCTCGGGGCCAGAGCGGCGGGTCACTGCGGGCGCGCACTAGTCAGGCGCTCCTCTGTCCCGTTTTATACCTCGGCCGTTCGCGGCCGCCGGCGCGGTCGCGGAGACGAATAGCGTCGCGACGCCGGCCAGCACCGCGCTGGTGCCGCCGCGCCTCCCGATCGATACGCGCATATCCTTCCTCCGCCTCGTGTTACAGGCGGCCATGCGTGCGCCTGTTAGCTTCCTATCACGCGAAATCCGGCCTTTGGTAGACGGCGTGCGTAGCAGTAGACAGCAATCCGGTCCGGTCCGCTCGACGCAGGAAGATCTGCTTCCGGAGCACCTCACCCATGCGCCGCATTTCGCACGCGGTCTCGTTTTGACCCGACAGCGGGCCTTCAGCCCGGCTGGGGCGACTGGTCTTCGTGTCCGACTGCTTGGCGTTTGATCCGGTAGGATATAGAACCTGCGGAAGAACGGACGGCGACGCTCGGGATTGTTCCGCTAGAGCCACGGCGATTGGGGAGGTTTCAAATGGCGCTCACAGGCGTGTTGCGGCCCGGTCACGCGCAGATCCGGGTGATCGAACTTGAGCCAGCAATCCACTTTTATCGTGATGTGCTTGGGTTGGTGGAAACCGGGCGCGACAGCGTCGGTCGCGTCTATTTCAAGGCTTGGGACGAACGGGACCATAACAGTGTCGTGCTACGCCGGGCCGGCAGTCCCGGCATCGACCATTTCGCATTCAAGGTGTCAGATGCGGCGACCCTAGACCGCCTCGAAAGCAACTTGCGCGACTGGGGAGCAGCGGTTGAGCGTATCTCCGAAGGTGAGATGCTTTCGACCGGCCGCCGGATCCGTTTCGAGATCCCGAGCGGGCATTTGATCGAGCTATATGCAGAGAAGGAAGCGGTGCCCTATCCCGGGCAACTGCGCAACCCGCGGCCATGGACCGAAGCGGCCGAGCATGGAATCGCCCCGATCCGCATGGATCACACGCTGCTCTACGGCCCTCGCGTCAACGACAATCTGGCGCTGTTTACCGAGGTCCTCGGCTTCTACCTGACGGAATACGTAACCCTACCCGACGGCGAAACAAAGGGGGCGTTGTGGCTGAGCTGCTCGATCAAGGCGCACGACATCGCCTTCGTAGAACACCCGGAACCCGGCAAATTGCATCACGTTTCCTTCCTGCTTGAGTCTTGGGAAAAGATACTACGGGCCGGTGACATTATGTCGATGAACCAGGTCAAGGTGGAAATTGGCCCGACCCGCCACGGTATCACCCGCGGCATGACGATTTACGGCTACGATCCCTCAGGCAACCGGTTCGAGACGTTCTGCGGCGGGCTGCAGAGCTATCCCGACCAAGCACCGATCGCTTGGAGCTGGGAGGAATTGCCCTCCGGCCTCGACTACCCGCAGCGCAAACTGCACGAGACATTTCTGACAGTCGTCACCTGACCGCGGTGACGATCACACTGGGAAAGGCGGGGAACTCCAGCAGCGCAAGTTCGTGCTGCTGCGTCTGCGGCCTAACGAATGGCCGCTGTCGGCGCGTCTTACCCATTGCCCCGCGTCCTCGCGAAGGTCTCTTGACCGAACCGACAGTGGGCGCTCAGCGTTGGCCGTGGGAACGCGTCCTCATGCCCCCATACCCGACCTTCGCGCTGATGGCCTCAGACGGCTCACGCGGGAGGATTCCAAACGCCTCGCCGCGGAGAGGTGGAGCGCCGCAGCCTTGCCCCCTCACCCAGGATGGGACATTGCGTGGATCAATTCGTCGTCCCAGCGCAGGCCGGGACCCACGCCCGCCGTGGACACCGGTATTCGCCGGTGTGACGGTTTCGCCTGCTCAGAACGGCGGCGGGCCGACGATCTCCCAGCCATGCCTTTCGGCAACCGCGCCAAACTCCTGCTGGTTCATCGGGTCTACCGGCCGTTCCACCATCTCCTCGAACAGCTTTCCGGCCCTTCCGGGAGTGTAAATGAACAGCACGCGGCCCGTCTCGGCGCCGGTGCTCTTCCAGGCATGCGCTACATCGTGCGGCATGAAGGCGCAAGTGCCTGGCCCGCCGACTGTGACTGCGTCGCCAATCTTGAAGGTGATCTCGCCACTCAAGACGTAAGCGACCTCATCGCTGTCGTGATGGAGATGCATCGGGGTCACGGTGCCGACCGGTGCCACCTCCTCGAATATCATCACGCTCTCGCCGGTCTCGCCGTTCCGCAGCTTGAGGGTGGACGAGCGGCCGGGGGCCATCTTCCACGCGCGCCCCTTCCCGGGCATTACGACCAAGCCGTTTGGATCCATCACTGCCTCCCTGTGTTGCCTGGGTTTACCACTTAAATTTGGTGCCGTCCGTTTGTAAACCGGCCACGTCGTAATTGTCTTTTACCAAGACCGGAATCCCATGCAGTGGGCCGACCAACTTTCCGGTCGACGCGAGGGCAACGTCGAGCAAAGCTGCATCCGCCAACGCGTTGGGGTTGATACCAATTATCGATCCCAAAGCCGGGCCTTTGCGGTCGCACGCTGCGATCCGATCAAGATGCGCTTGACAGACCGATACCGCGGTCGCCCGGCCGTCCAAATATGCCGCATGCAACGCCGCGATCGACGTCTCCTCTATCCGGAATGACGTGGCTTTCTCGACCATGACAGTCCTCGTCATCGCAAATGACGGCGGGGGTAGTTTGCCAGATCTAGCCCGGAAAGTCTGCCAAGGGCGAACCCGGAACCTCTTGACGATTGCAATGAAAACGCAGAGCAGGAACAGGACGGCGTAGCTGCCAAGCTGAAAGCGAGCACCCTACTGCCCACGGTCCGATGAGGATGCCAAAGCCGCCGGAGGTAACCCAGCCGACCGAGTGGCACAGGACGGCTGCTTTCGGCGCAAAGGCGTCAGTTGACCCGCGTCAGCAGAACGTCAGTTCGCCACCAACTCGCACGGCGCAGAGCCGTAGGGGGCCTCGAAATCAAGCGGCTCTCGGTGAGCAGAAGGTACGCATGGATATTTTTGACGGCACCAGCGGTCCTCAGGCCTAGAAACCCCGCTTCTCGAAAAACTGGTTTTCGGGGCGTGGCAGGCCGAGGTTTTCACGTAGGGTTTTGCCTTCGTATTCGCGGCGGAAGAGGTTGCGGCGCTGCAGTTCGGGGACGACACGGTCGACGAAATCGTCTAGGCCGCCCGGGACCCACGGGAACATGATGTTGAAGCCGTCGCAGGCGTCGCTGTAGAGCCACTCCTCCATCTCGTCGGCGATCATCGCCGGAGTGCCGACCAGCGCCAGCCCGCCATAGCTGCCGGCGATCTGCGCCAATTGGCGCACCGTCAGATTGTCGCGCCGGGCGCGTTCGATGACCCGCTCGCGGCCACTCTTGCTGGCGTTGCTCTCTGGGATCTCCGGCAGCGGGCCGTCGAGGTCGAAACCCGAGGCGTCGTGGCCGAGGGCGATCGACAGCGAGGCGAGACCGCTGTCGGGATGCACGAGACTGTCGAGCAAGGCCCGCTTCTCGCGGGCCTCGGTGGCGGTTTCGCCGACCACGACGAGGCAGCCGGGCAGGATCTTGATATGGTCCGGATCGCGCCCGACCTTCTCTGCCCTGCCCCTGACATCGGCGTAGTAACGCTGCGCATCGGCGAGTTTGCCGCCGCTGGCGAAGATCATCTCGGCGGTCTCGGCGGCGAGCTGACGGCCGGCGTCAGAGGCTCCCGCCTGGACGATGACGGGCCAGCCCTGGACGGGCCGGGCTATGTTGAGCGGACCGCGCACCGACAGGAATTCGCCCTTGTGGTCGAGCACATGCATCCGCTCGGGATCGAAATAAATGCCGTTCTCGACATCGCGAATAAAGGCGTCGTCGGCCCAGCTGTCCCACAGCCCGGTGACAACGTCGAAAAACTCGCGGGCGCGGCGGTAGCGCTCGCCATGCTCCATATGCTCGGTCAGTCCGAAATTGAGCGCGGAATCGGGATTGGAAGTGGTGACCAGGTTCCAGCCGGCGCGGCCGCCGCTGATATGGTCGAGCGAGGCAAAGCGCCGCGCGATTGTGTAGGGCGGCTCGAAGGTGGTGGAGGCGGTGGCGATCAGCCCGAGATGCTCGGTCATCATCGCCAAAACCGGCAGCAGGGTCAGCGGATCGAATGAGGTGACCGTCGCGCTGCGCTTCAGCGCCGCCATTGGCATGTTCAGTACGCCTAAATGGTCGGCCATGAACCACGCGTCGAAGCGGCCGCGCTCCAAGCTCTGGGCAAAACGGATCAGGTGCTGCAGGTTGAAATTGGCGTCGGGATAGGCGCCGGGGTAGCGCCACCAGGCCGTATGAATGCCGACCGGGCGCATAAAGGCGCCCAAATGCAGTTGCCGCGATGCCGTCATGGCTGCCCCACGCCCTCGCTTCGATCTATCATGGGCTGAATTGTGAATGCCGATCACGGCCGCGGCAAGTGGATCACGGGTGATTTATGACAGGGAGGACCGACATGAGGATGCGAACCGCAACAACAGTTGCTCTTATTTTGGGAGTGGCCTTCTCGGTGTTGCCGGCGGCAGCTCAGCCGGCGAGCGACGAAGCCAAGATCAGGGCGCTGGAAGCCCAATTCGCCGCCGCCTTCAATGCCAAAGACGCCGACGCGATTATGAAGGTCTACGTGCCGAATGAGAGCCTCGTCGTGTTCGACGTCGTCCCTCCGCGCCAATATGTCGGCGCCAACGCATACCGCAAGGACTGGCAGGACTTCTTCGCCCATGTCAAAGGACCGCTCAAGTTCGAGATCAGCGACCTCGGCATTACGACCGATGGAAGACTTGGGTATAGCCACAGCATTCAGCGGGTCAGCGGCACCGACTCCAAGGGCCAGCCGATCGATCTCACCGTGCGGGTGACCGACGTCTATCGCAAAATCAGAGGCAACTGGGTGATCGTCCACGAGCACGTCTCCGTTCCCGTCGATCTCGACACCGGCAAACCGGATCTGTCCTCGAAGCCGTGAACCAATAAACGGCGCCGCCGCAGACATTCCCTCGCCGTCGTCTAGGTGGAACCCGGACGGTATCGTTCAATCAACCCGGACATCCGAGGAATACCGGTATAATAATTTCGGGTTTTTAACGGCCGACAGCCGGGGGCAGAGCGAAGCCCGCCGGCGCTGCCAACGATGGGAGGAATGATCATGGTCAGATATCGTCTCACGGCTCCGCTATGGCTCAGCCTCTGCGTCCTGGCGCTGGGGAGCTGCGCCCCGCAGCCGACGGCCACTTCTCAGGCAAAGGTTCCGGCGGTTGGACCGGGCATGGCGCGGGTGTGGTTCTTTCGTCAGGCGGATCCGACGGGAGGCAATGTCTTTGCAGGAACTCCGATAGTTTACGCGAATGGCGCACCGATCGGCGATGTGGCGCAAGGCACGGCCTTTTTTCACGATTTCGCGCCGGGAAAGTACAGGTTTACGGTGCAACCCTTCGGAACACCCACTCGCGAACACGATACCTTGCAGCTGGTGCCGGGAACGCAGTCCTACGTGCAGGTCCAATGGGAGGCCAACTGGGAAGCGAACCGCACAGGAGGGGGTAGCAGTTTTACCGTCCTGACCTCCTCGCCGGAGGTGGCGCAGCAGTATCTCCCGACACTAACGAATCTCGGTCAGCGCTGACCCGGGAATGTCGTTACTGGAAGGGTTCGAGGTCGTCCAAATCGGGAAAGGGCTGGCTGCCGCGATTTGCGCGCGTCTTCTCGCCGATAGCGGCGCCAATGTTACCTGCATCGAGCCGGATACCTCGACCCATCTGGCGGCCTATCTCAACCATGGCAAGACCACCGCCACTGACGAGCGAGCGGCTCGCAGAGCGCTGTCAACCGCCGCGCTCATCGTCTGCGAGGGTCGGCCCCAGGATGTCCGAGTTCAACGATACGATGTCGACAGTCTGCGGCGATTGAATGCTACGGCAACGCTCGTAACCATTTCGCCCTTCGGACAGACCGGACCCAAAGCGAACGACCCGGCGAGCGATCTGACCTTGTTTTTTGCGAGCGGCATCGCCCGGTTGCTGACCGGGCAGGTCGATGATCTTTCCGAAGCGCCAATCCGCCCGGTCGGCGAACAATCCGCCTTTATCGGCGGTCTGGCCGCCGCCTGCGCCGGTATGCATGCGGCACTGGCGGCCGACCGCGCTGCAGTGATCGATGTTTCTATCCAGGAAGCGCTGGCGACAATGGCGATGAGCGAACTGGCACGCGCCGGCCTCTCTGGACAAACCCGGCTTCGCAAGCGCGTCACGGACGGCAACGGGGCGACGGTCACGATCCTGCCGGCACGTGACGGCTACGTGGCGATTTCACCGCGCGAGGACCGCCAGTGGGCGTCGTGGCTGGAAGTAATGGGCGCGCCCGACTGGGGGAACGACCCGCGCTTCGCGACCAAACCCGACCGTATTGCCAACTGGGACGCCCTCTATGGGCTGATGTCGGCATGGAGCCGCCGATACGACAAACAGTGGATCGCGGAGGCGGCGCAGGCCGCTCGTGTACCGAGCTTCCCACTGAGAGAGCCGGTGGAGCAGCTCGCGTCGCCTCAGCTCGAGCACCGCAATTTCTATCGGCGGGTCCAACTCGCCGGCGGCACAGTCACCGCTCCCGGACCTCCCTTCGGGCTGCAGATCACCAGCGGGGCGTGGCGTGAGAAAGAGGGTCACCGGCTAGGCCTGCTACCTTTGTCCGGCTTCCGCGTGCTCGATTTCAGCTGGGTCATCGCCGGTCCGACGACGACGCGCTATCTCGCGGCGATGGGAGCGGAGGTCATCAAGATCGAGGCACCAGGCCGTGGCGACCCAGGCCGCGCATCGGAGCTGCATACGGTTCTCGGTCAGGGAAAACGAGGCATCGTCCTCGATCTCAAAAAATCGGAGGCGGTTGCCGTCGCGCGGGCGCTCGCCGCCAAGTCCGACGTTCTCATCGAAAACTTCGCGACTGGCGTCATGGAGAGGCTGGGGCTGGGCGCAGATACCCTGCAGAAGGTCAATCCCGGCCTCCTCTATGTTTCGGCCTCCGGTCTCGGGCGGACCGGACCGGAGTCACATGCCGTCGCCTACGGCACGTTGCTGCAATGCTATGCCGGGTTCGCCGGGCTCAACCGCCACCCCGGTGTTGCGCCGCGCGTCGGCTTTGCTTGGCTCGACCCGATGTGCGGCCTGATGCTCGCTTTCATCGTCGCCGCCGGGCTCTGGCATCGGCAACGGACCGCGGGAGTGGCCCGCGTCGATTTTTCGATGATCGAAGCGATGCTGTGGACGATGGCCGAGCCGCTGCTGGCCTCTCAGCTCGAAGCCGCGCCGCAGCCTCGCGGCAACCATTCCGACCGTCACGTCCCGCATGGCGTCTACCGCTGCGCCGGAGAGGACGACTGGATCAGCCTCGTCGTCACGGACGATGCCGAATGGCAAAAACTTTGCGCCGTGGTGCCCGCCTTGTCGCCGATGGCAGGCCTTGGGCTTCGCGAACGTGTGCAACGTCGAGCCATAATTGATGACGCGCTGTCCGCCTGGCTGCGCCCACAGGCCGTCGCGGCCGCCGAAGCCCTATTGTTGCGCGCCGGCGTCCCGGCGGCGGCTCTCGCGACCTCCCTGGACCTGGTCAACAGTAATCATCTGAAGGCGCGAGGATTCTGGGAAGAGTACGGCGGAGGTGCTCTTCCAAGCTTGCCATGGAAGGCCAGTTTCGGCAGAGCGTCTGGAGCAGCGCCGGAACTTGGCGCCGATACCGGGGTTATCCTCAGCGAAGTGCTCGGGCTTTCGGGCGACGAGATCGCCGCGCTGGGCAATTCGGGCGCGCTCGGATAGACCGAAGGCCTCTCTCCGAAAAAATCGCGGGTGGAAGTGTCGATCTCGCGGCCCTTCGTTCGACGTATGAGTGAAGCCGAGTCTGGCGAGCGAAACTGAAAGGGGACAAGACGATGCGGTTCATGATGATGGTCAGGGCCAACCGAAACACGGAAGCGGGGGTCATGCCGGACGAAAAGCTGATCGCCGCAATGACAAAGTACAACGAGGACATGGTGAAGGCCGGCGTGTTGCTCGACCTGGCAGGCCTCCAACCGAGCTCGAAAGGCGCGCGCATCAAATTCTCCGGAGGAAAGCGCACCGTCATCGACGGGCCGTTCGCCGAGACCAAGGAGCTGATCGCCGGGTATTGGCTGATCCAGGTAAAGTCGAAGGCTGAAGCGATCGAATGGGCCAATCGCTGCCCCAATCCGCATGGCGAAGCCGCGGAAGGCGAGATCGAGCTCCGCCAGCTCTTCGAGCTCGACGATTTCGCTCCCAGTGACGCGATCGAAGATGCCCGCAAGCTGGAGCATGAGCTTGCGAGGAAAAAGTAGTGGTGCCGTGTCGCCCCAGCGAAAGCGGGGGTCCAGGGCAGTCTGCAGGACATTGGGATCTCTGGATTCCCGCTTTCGCGGGAATGACGGATTAGCACAGAGGAAGGAGTGGGACTATGCAACTGAACCCATATCTATCGTTCAACGGCCAGTGCGAGGCAGCGTTCAAATTCTATGAGAGGGTGCTGGGCGGCAAAATCGAAATGATGATGAAGTACGAAGGCTCGCCAATGGCGGACCAAACGCCGCCCGAATGGCGCGATAAGATCATGCACGCCCGCTTGATCACGAGCGGCGAGGTGTTGATGGGTTCCGACGCCCCACCCGACCGCTATGAGCCAATGAAGGGCATTACAGTTACACTCGGTGTCGACGAGCCGGCCGAAGCCGAACGGATATTCAATGCATTGTCGGAAGGTGCGACAGTGCAGATGCCCATCCAGCAGACCTTCTGGGCCGCCCGTTTCGGAATGCTCACGGATCGCTTTGGGACACCGTGGATGATCAACTGCGAGCAGCCGACCTAACTCCTTGCAGTAGGATGATCTATTCTGGTGCGCGTGGAGTAGCCGCTCCCAATCGATGATTTTGGGAGCGCTCCCGCCGACAACGGTTGCTGCGTTATTGCGTCGGGGATTTACCCTCGATGAAGCTCTTCAGTCGTTGCAGCTGCTCGTCGAGCACCCGGTCAACCCGGGGCGCCCATTGCTCCATGCCGCTGCGGATGTAGCCGCCGACGACATAGCTCTGCGTCACGCTCGTGCCGCCTTCGGCCGGTTTGAGTGTCCAGCTGAGCGTCCCGTCGACACCCTCCGTCTGCAACGGCCCAAGCGCACCGCGCAGACGTAACCCCTCGCCCGGTGCGGCGTAGACGACCTGCAAGTGCTGCACAGTGCCGCCATCCTTCAGCCGCTCGCAAAAGCAGCCGCCGGCGCGCAACTCCATGCTGAGGTTGGCGGCATCGCGCGAGAAGGTGTGAGAGGGGCTCCACCAGCGGCCGACTTCGCCGAGCGCCGCATATACCCGATCGGGAGGCGCCGAGATTGTGGCCGTGCTCACAACCTCGAAGCCGTTCGGCGTGACGGACTTGACCTCCGCCGCGACCGGACCGCCGAAGGCCACGACAACGGTAAGCGGCACCAAACGCCTGATCAGCATCGCTCGACCCCCAGAGACTCAGGCGGCAGCCGCCACTCGTTCGAGCAGCCTGTCCCAGCTAGTCGCCTTCATGCTCGGGCGGGCTTCAATGCGCGCGAGCCAGCCCCTCAGGTTCTCGTGCTCCTGCAATATCTGCGCGCCTTCCGGTGCTTGCGCGAACATCGACAGATGCGGTGCGAGCAAGAGATCCGCGAGGCTGATCGCTTCGCCCGCCATCCATTGATGCCCGTCCAGCAACCGGGCGATCTCGGCGATGCAGATCCGCGCGTTGGGGATGGCGCCGACGATCTCGTTTTCATCAACCGGCCGTTTGACGCGCGGGGCGACGACGCGATTGCGCGTGATCGGTATCGAAACCTGCCGCATGACATACCAATCGGTGATGCCCATCAGCTGGTTCATCCGCGCCGCCGCGCGCGGCTCTTCCGGCTGCAGCCGCGGGCCGGGGACGACCGCGTCGACGTAGCGCATGATGGCCTGCGTCTCGTAAAGCATCCATCCGTCATGCTCGAAGGCCGGAATGCGGCCGAACGGGTGTCGCGACAGGTGTGGTTGTTGCTTCAGCGTGCCGAACTGCATGGCGGCAAGTTCATATGCCGCCCCTTTTTCTTCGAGCGCGAGCAGTGCCGCGCGCACGTAAGGGCTGCCGGGAATGCCGTGAACGATCATGCCTGACATTGTGGTTTCCTCCTCTCTTCAGGTTGCGGCGGAATTGGCATAGTCAACGAAATGGTGCTCGAAGACGGTGCCCCAGCCGCGGTCATAAGATGAGGTCGTGGGCAAAGCTGGTCCGCCGATTAATACCTGTCTCTGCCCCCCTTACCTGGCTCGTGGTCTAATAGCCCCGTTCCCAATCGATGACGTTGCGCAGCGGTCTGCCGCCGAGATAGGCGCGGAGGTTCTCGCAGAAGAGGTCGATGGCGCCGTGCCGATCCTCGTCACTGGCGCCCGAGATATGCGGCGTGACCAGCACCCTTGGATCAGACCACAGCTGGGCCGGCGGCAGATGCTCGAATTCGCCGACGTAGACATCGAGCACGACGCCGCGCAAGTGATCGCGATTGAGTGCGTCGGCGAGAGCGTCTTCGTCGACGATCTCGCCGCGGGCGACATTGACGAGCACGCTGCCCGGCTTCATTGCCGAGAAACGGTCTTTGTCGAAGAGGCGGGTTGTCTCCGGGGTCCATTGGCAGCAGATCACGACGAAATCGCTGTCCGGCAGGAGGCGGTCGAGATCTCCGGGCCCGCCGAGCTCGCTGAAGCCGAGCGGAAGCGGGGCGTTTGGGTCCGGGCGTCGGCGGGTACCGACAACCCGCATCCCGAGTGCGGCACAGAGCCTGCCGACTTCGAGACCGATGCCGCCGGCGCCGATGACAAACGCGATCTTGCCTTCCAACAGCAGCGGTCGATAGGCGCGCGGGTTGAATGCGCCCGCCTCACGATCCATGACAGCGCGGTGCAAACCTTTGGCGAAATGCAGGATACCGGCCACTGCGTATTCCGCCATCGCGAGCGTACTGCCCACACCGCGTGATGTGGTGACCATTACGTCGCTGCCCCACAAATCGCCTCTCAGCAAATTGCTGGCGCCGGCGGGGCGCTGATGAAACCATTTCAATTTCGGCGCTCTGGCGCGTAGATCGAGCGGAAATGGCCAGCCGCCGAGAATGACTTCCGCTTTGGCGAGCAGGCGATCGCGTTCCTCGCGCGTTGCGGAGCCGGCTGCATCCGGCCGCAAATAGCGTCCCGCGGTGTAGGCGGGCCAGGTTTCGCGGTATTCGCCGTCAAACCAGCCGCCGGCGTCGGTCAATTCGACGGCCGGGTCGACGGCCTCGAGTTTGGCCCGGTCCGTGGCGCTGAGACGTTGAATATTGAGAACGTTGATCTTTTGCATGGGAGTCTTTCTATCATTTCTTGGCGTTTTTGCGCAGCCGCGCCGGATCAACAGGGCGAAACCGACCGGGGTCGAAACGAGCCAGGTCGACGATGTGCGCGGCGCCCTCGGTGATCAGCTCGGCCATGGCCTCGCCGGTTGCCGGTGCATTGAGAATGCCCCAGACGCTGTGGCCGCTGGCGATGTAAGCACCCGCGACACCCGGTATTCGGCCGATCAGCGGCAGTCCATCGCGCGTGACCGGCCGAAAGCAGGCTTGCCGGGCGAGGATCTTTGCCGAGGCGAGCACCGGTGAGAGGTCGACGCACAGCCTTTCCAGACGCTCGATTGCGCCCGGGTCCGGGCTCACTTCGGCGGGATCGATCGGCAGCGGGCTCTCGCTGGAGATTGCGCAGACATATGTCGTGCCGTTAGAGCGCGGAAACAGCTCGGGGGCCTGCGTCGCACCGCTCGCCTCCCGGTATTCGATAAACAGGGCCTCCGCCGGTACTCGTGTTCCTGTATCGAAAATGAGGCTGTGCCCTTTCAACCCATAGACGGCGGGCAAAGGCAGCCACTCCGCGGCAAGGATCGACCACGGGCCCATCGCGATGACGACCGCGTCGCATTCGACGATCTCGCCATCGATCTCGACACCTTTAACCGCCGAAGCTTCTTCGCGTGCGATACCGGTGACTTGTCCGAGGCGCAGCTCTGCGCCTTGGGCCTGCGCCGCCTGCATCATGGCGGTGGTAAATTGTCCAGGGTGGACTTGTGCCGTGGTCTCCAGCGAGCCCAGCCGTTGGTGCACGGTGACGCCCGTCGACAGCCAATCGATGTCATAGGGTTTGCCAGTGCGACGCAGCCCGGCAACGCCACCATAGGTGGTAAGGCGGCGATAACCCCAGTCGCCGTCGATCTTCTCAGCCAGTTGCGCGTGCAATGCAAAGCTCCGCATTGCGAGGGCCTGCAAGGGTGTCCCGTCGCACCAGTCACGCGCCAGAAATCCGCCAGACTTTCCGGAGGCCGCGCAAGCGAGCCCCATCCGTTCGACGACGGTCACCTCGACGCCACGGCAGGTCAGGAAGTAGGCGATCGAGGCGCCGATCACGCCGCCCCCGCAAATCAGCACGCGCATTGACTTGGCCGAAGTTTTGGAGAAGGAAGCGATCGGTAGATCATGAACCGACCTTTGCTCGTCGTCGATGGCGACTCATTCGCGCACCGCTCCTACCACGCCTTGCCGAAATCGATCCGGCGGCGCGGCAACAAGGGCGGCGGAGCGATCGTTGGTTTCGCCAACTTCCTGCTGCGCCTCTACACCGAGGAACAACCCCGGGCCGTGCTCGTCGGCTGGGACACCCTCGATGCGCCGACCTACCGGCACCAAGCGCTCCCGGGCTATCAAGGTGGGCGGGTGTTCGACGCCGAGCTGCTCGATCAACTCGACACCCTGCCGCAATTCGTCACGGCCTGCGGGTTCACCGCTGCGAAGGCCCCCGGCTACGAGGCGGACGATTTCCTCGCCGCCGCGGTCGCGCAGGAAGAACAGCGCGGCGGGACCACCGTCGTGGCGAGCGGCGACCGCGATGCCTTCCAGCTCGCCTCGGAGCGGACGGTGATCTTGCACCCGGTGCGCGCCGGCGAGATGGCCCGGATCGGTCCGGCAGAGGTGCGCGAGCGCTACGGCGTCGACCCAAAGCAAGTGCCCGATTTCATCGCCCTCCGAGGCGACCCCTCGGACAAGATCCCCGGCGCGCCGGGTGTCGGCCCAAAAAGCGCGGCAAGCCTGCTGCGCCGCTACGGCTCGCTCGAAACCGCACTCGCCGAGGGAAAATTCGCAGCTCAGGCAGACCAGCTGCGGCTCTACCGCTCAATCGCCACAATGGACGCCTCGGCCCCTCTCCCCTCCCTGCCCGACCGGAACCCGACCTGGGGCGAAGCGGCCACTTTGGCGCGCGAATGGGACCTAGATCGCCTAGCCGATCGCCTCGCCGAGTTTCAGCTGGAGGCCACTCGCGCTTCCGATCATTAGCCCCTCAGAACTCGCCGCTGCGATAGGCCTCGTCGAGGCGCTTGGCGTCTTCCTCGGGCGGTTCCTCCCAGGCTTCGCCGCGGCGGCGCAGGGCGCCGGTGAAGTTTGGAGGGCGCTTTTCGTTGAAGGCGCGACGACCTTCTTCGCCATCGGTCGTGGTCTGGATTAGGAGCGAGTTGATCATGTTCTGGACATGCCAGGCCTGGTCGGTCGGCAGGTCGCCGAAGCGGATCGCGAATTCTTTCATCATGCGGACCGCGACCGGCGGCAGAGTGACGATGTGGCGGGCGATTTTCTCCGCGCGCTCCATGAGCTGAGCATGAGGTACGACTTCGTTCACGAGGCCGATCCGCAAGGCCTCGTTGGCGCCAAAGGGTTCGTCGGTCAACAGGATCTTCATCGCGTCGATGTAGCGCAGCTGGCGGATCAAGAGGCTCGCGCCCGGTCCGTGACCGAGCCAACCCTGCGACAACAGCGCGAATTTGAACCGGGCGTGCTCGCGGCTGGCAATCCGGACGTCGGTCGACGACAGCAGGATGTAGAGCCCCGCGCCGGCCGCCCAGCCGTTGACTGCGGCAATGACCGGCTTCCACACCCGCGGGTAGTGGTCGCCCATGCGCCCGTCGACCCCGGTCTTCTGGCCATGCACGGTGCCTGCGAGCGGCCAGAAAATACGTTGAGTGCGCAGATATTCGCGTTCTTCCTCGGTGATGTTGGGGCGCGGCGCCAGGTTGTGCCCGCCGCAGAAATGCCGGTCGCCGGCCCCCGTCAGGATCGCGCAGCGGATATCGCGATCCTCCCAAAGATCGATCCAGGCCTCCGAGATCGCGTCCGAGGTTGGCTTATCGAGGATATTCGCCTTCTCGGGGTTGTTCAGCGTGATATAGGCGACGCCGTCGCGCTTCTGGTAATCGATGGCCAAACCGCTCTCCCCTTCTTCGCTATCGTCTGCGTTTTCCGCGGTAGAATTGCACCAGCGGAGGGCGCATGGAAGGCGTCGTGATCGATACGAACGTGTTTGTGGCGGCGGGCTTCAACCCGAAAAGTGCGTCGGGGCGCATCCTCGAAGGTGTTCACGAGGGACGATTCCGGCTGATCTGGAACGAGCCGACCCGGCACGAAACCCAGATGATCCTGCGGCGAATTCCGCGGCTCGATTGGCGAGGGGTTGCCGATCTTTTCCGGCCGGAAGGCGAATTTATCGGGGAGACCGATCCCCGGGCCTTCACGGCGATCCAGGACCCCGACGATCGCAAATTCGCTGCGCTGAGCGCAGCGGCGGCAGCGCCGCTCGTCACAAGTGACAAACACGTGCTCGCCCGGCGCGCGGTAGTGGGAATTGACGCCGTCACGCCGGCGGCGTTTTTGGCGAGGCAGAATAAGTGGCCCGATGAGAGGAGGAATCCTGGTGAGCATGCCGAAGCGCGTTGCCGCGATTGACGTCAGCCACTGGCACTCGGCCTACGACGCCTCCTATCTCCGCGTCTTGCGGGATCTGGGGCGCGACATCGTAGGGGTCTCGGACCGCTCGGAGCGGATTGCTCAGGACCGCGCCGACCGCTTTGGCGGCATTCCGTTCACTGACTATCGCCAAATGATCGAAGTGACGAAACCGGAATTCGTCATTGCGCTCGGCCGTCACTGCGACATGCCGGAAATCTTCCGCTTTCTCGTTGGCGCGGGCGTGCCATTCATGATGGAGAAGCCCTGGGGCACCGATGCCGATACCGTGGCCGATCTCGCCCGCCTCGCCGCCGCGCACGGCTCCTGGGTCTCGGTGCCGTTCATGTCCCGCTATTCGTTTTGGGCGGTGACCGTGAAGCGCATGATCGAGGCCGGCGAGTTCGGCGAGATCTCGCACATCTTCTTCCGACGATGCGGCGTTATATCGAGTGGGACTCGCCGTGGATGGCCGACAAACCGCAAGCCGGCGGCGGCGCGCTCTTAAACCTCGGCGGGCACGGTTTTGACATGGCGCGATTTGTCACCGGCGAGGAGCTGCAGGTGGTCTCCGCGGTGGTGAACCGACAAGTGCATGCGGGAGAGGTCGAGGATTATGCGCTCGCCACCTTGCGTACCCCGAGCGGCATCCTGTTTCACAATGAAGTCGGCTACACGATGCCTACTTGGCCGGCAAACCTGACCGATGGCGAGAAGAAGGTAGCAGGAGAACGGCTTCTCCTGCGGGAGATACCCGAGGGCGCGCAGCTGCTTGCGCCTGATCGTGAAGAAATCATCCCGCAACCCGAGGGATGGGAGGCCGGTTACCCGCGCGCCGTCAAGGAGGTCTTGGAGGCCTATGGGCGGGGTGATCCTCCGCCCATTCCGGCGAGCGAATGCGCGCATGTGGTGCGCCTCATTTTCGACAGCTACCGCGCCGCGGGCGTGAATTAGCCCGCAGTCACGAGGTTACTTTCGACACGGAGCCCGAGAGGCTAAGGTTGTCGTCCCACGGAGGAGGCAAGCCATGAGCAGCATTACCCGCGTGATCAGCCCCGAGGTCTCCGAACCGCCGGCCGGCACCTGGTCGAACTGCCTGGTGGTGAACGGGATTGCCTATCTCGCCGGGATGACCGCTCGAGGCGGCGCCGAGCTTGACGAATATGTTCAGGCGAAGGCGATTTTCACCAAGATCCGCCATCTCCTCGAGGCGGCCGGCGGCAGCATGGCTGACATTGTGAAGGTGACGATTTTCGTCACCGACATTACCCAGCGCGAGAAAGTTTGGCAGGCGCGGCGGGAATTTTTCAGCGGCAATTTCCCGGCCTCGACCCTGGTGCAGGTGGCGGCGCTGGCCGATCCTTCTTTAAAAGTGGAGATCGAGGCGGTCGCTCATATCGGCGCGGGCAAACCCTGACTGCGGAGCCGACGTCCCCGAACCGCGGCATTCAGTAAGAGTTAGGCTCTGCCGAACCCGGTCGATCCGCGGAGCCCCTCGCCGTCCCTCCCTGCCTTACCGATCACCTGCTCATATTGGCCCGGCGATGACAGCCACCTGCGCAGAGAGTTGAATTCGAACCCCGGCACCCTCTCTGCCAGTGCGCGCATAAGACGAACAATCATCGGAAAATCGGCAGGGCCGTAGCAAGCGATGTCGCCAGCGAGATCAACCTCGTGCTCGATGGCGACGTCAAGCAGTGCGGCATAATCTTCCAGCGTCGCCGCCGGCGCGGCCCGAATCTTCGCTACGACCGCGCTGATTTCAAGCAGCAGCCAAGCTTGCCGGTCACGTAGCCGCGCCAGAGCAGCCTTACCCACACCCGGCTGCCTCATCTTGATTTCGAGTTGATGGTGCTCGTCCTCAAGCCGCACCCACAGCTTGTGCAGCGTTGAAATCGAACCGGGCGCGGCTTCAATCAGGTCGCGTTTTCCTCGCCGGCCATGTAGATCACTCACACTCAACGGCGCTCCCTCCGAAAACGAGATTAGCCGTTCGCGTTCGAACCCGGCTGTCCAAAAGCCGTCAAATTTTCGCCCCTGCACACCAATTCGGGCGACCGTTCGCATCCGCGATTGCAATCACTGAGCGCGTTTCAAGCATTACCTGCGAGCAGCGGTTTGAACCGCAATTGGCCTGACGACGTTCTTAACGATTGTCGAACTTTGCCGTGATGATCGCTCGCTTGCAGGGTTCGGAGTATTCCGCAAAGTGATCTTTCATGCAGGCTTGGATGCGGCCGCCGCCAGGCTCAACACCGGAGCAAGTCCGCTGGACATCGGGCTTACAGACTTTGACCACCGCCACATTGCTCACGAGAGCTCGCTGGCAGGCTTCGGAAAACTCGACGAAATGCTCCTCGACGCACGCTCTGATCCGGCCTTCCCCGGGTTGAACCTCGGCGCAGTGTTGCTGAAGTTCGGAGGCGCAGGCCTGCGGCACGGATGCCTGCTGTGCCATAGCGCAGGGCAAAGCGAGCAGAAAAACAGACGTGAGGGCTCCGGCGATTATTTTCGCCACGACTCTTCTCAGGTTGTTATTCTTCAGATATCCCGGCCTGTAGAAGACCCTTGAAATAAGTAGCCTCGGCCAAGGTGCGGATCTGGGGATTGTCATACCAATTTGATTTCGCGACGCTGGCCAAACTCGAATAGTTATTACTCAGCCGCTGCGCGTCGGCGAGTTCCGGTCGTGCGCGTTCGGTGTCGCCTTTAAGCGCGTAGGCGGCCGCAAGATAAGCATGGACAACGGGCAGCCGCGCATTCTCGCTCTCGGCCTTCTCCAGCCATGCGACCGCCTCGTCGGTATGCCCTTCGAGCAGCTCGATGATACCCATTCGCCCGTACCACGGCGCAATGCCGGGTCCGTAAGGACTGAGGCGGATGGCTTCCTCGAAATTTTTGATCGCATCGTCGGGCGACCCCGTCAGGAACTGGCACCAAGCGAGGTGCGCATGAGCGGGGACCCGGCTCCGATCTAGCGCAATGGTCCGCTCGAATTCGGGAATGGCTTCCTTGCAACGCGACTGCGCGCGTAATACTTGACCTTTCGCGTAATGTGCAAGTGCACTGTTTGGCGACGCGGCCAGCGCTTGCTCCACCAACCGATTTGCGCGTCGTAGGTCGACATCCGGGAAATCGCTCAGCTCGTCGATCACCCGGACCGTCAGAGCGATCGCCAGCCAAGCCGCGGCATCGACCGCCTTCGGGTCGAGGGCCACTGCGGTCTCGAAAAATTTGACCGCCTCGTCATTGTTTTCCCTCGAGATCGGCATCGTCAGCATGGCGCGGCCGCGCAGCATGTAATCGAGCGCGTCGGGGTTATCGGTCGGTCTACGAGATTCGGCAATCGCGAGCTGCGATTGCAGTGAACTGGCGATCCGCGCTGTGATCTCGTTTTGCAGCGTGAACAAATCGCCGATATCGCGGTCAAAGCGCTCAGCCCAGAGATGCGCACCGGTTTCGGCATCGACGAGTTGGGCGTTGACCCGAACTTGATTGTGAGAGCGCTGCACGCTCCCCTCGAGGACATAGCGCACGCCCAGGTCGCGTCCGAGCTGCTTGGCATCGACTGCCTTCCCTTTATAGGTGAAGGCAGTATTCCGAGCGATCACCGAGCTTCCCTGGATGCGCGCGACATCGGTCGTAAGATCCTCGGTGATGCCGTCTGCAAAATATTCCTGTTGCGGATCGTTGCTGAGATTGGCGAACGGGAGCACGACGATCGACAACCGCGGTGCCGAATACATCTGAGCCAGCGGAGGGCGCGTTGCTTCCACCCGCGGTGGCCGAGGTTCCGAGTGCTGCCCGGACCACGCAAACCAAATGACCGCCGCCACAGCAGCCAACATGAGGCCGACCACGGCGAGCATGCGGTTGCGGGGAGATCGCCCACCGCGGCCGAGGGCTGATGATCCCGAAGCTCCCTCAGGTGTCGCACCGATCCTGAAGGCTCGCAGCGGCTCGGCTATGTTCTTGACCCGCTGCTCGCCGAGGGCGGTAAACGCGACAGGAAGTCTAGCCCCGATCTGATCCCGGACGGCGCCGGACAGGCAAATTCCACCTGGCTCGGCAAGCGCCTGCAGCCGGGCGGCAATGTTGACGCCGTCACCAAACAGGTTTTCGCCTTCGACGATGACATCTCCAAGGTGGATGCCGATGCGAAATCGCATCTGCTCGTCGATGGGTCGGTTGTCGTTTTCTTCGGCAATTTCCTTCTGGACCGCTATAGCGCACTCGACTGCTTCGACGGCGCTGGCGAAATCGGCGACTACGCTGTCTCCGGCGGTATTGAAAATGCGGCCGCGATGAGCGGCAATCAATCGGTCGAGAATCGCCCGATACGCCTGAAGCCTGCGCAACGTGCCGACTTCATCCAACCCCATCAGCCGGCTGTATTCGGCAACATCGGCCGCGAAGATCGCGGCGAGCTTCCGTTCGACTACCTGGCCCTCTGCCACCGCTACTCCCTAGGGGCGCCAATGACGCAACTAATTCGTTTGACACCATCAATATAGCATTTATTCCCCCTTTGTTCGATACGAACATGCGCAGCAAACGTCGTTACGCGATCTGGGAAAATAGATGCCGAGCAATATCAACGGCTATGTGACAGACATCCCATACCTGCGAGACTTCAAACCGATGCTGGCACCGGCTTGGCTCGACCATGCGGCGTTAGCAGCCGGGGTCGAGCCCCCGATCCGGAGGAATGATTTTGCTTGGTGCGACCTCGGCTGCGGCCAAGGTGTCACGGCAGCCATCCTCGCCGCGACACATCCGGCTGGCGTGTTCCATGGCATCGATGCCATGGCGGTACATATCGACCATGCGCGCCGGCTCGCGGCGGAGGCAGCGATCTCGAATGTTTTTTTTCACATTACTGAATTTGCCGCGGCGCTCGACCTCGAATTGCCCCAATTCGACTACATCGTCGTCCATGGCGTCTATACCTGGATTGATCAGGAGACCCAGCACGCCGTACGCCGCTTCATTGATCGGCGTCTCAAGCCGGGCGGCCTCGTCTATCTCGGTTACAACGCGATGCCGGGCTGGGCACGTGATTTGCCGTTTCAGCGGCTGGTGCGCGAACTGGGTCTCGGTTTGAAAGGCGACAACACCGCGCGCGTTGCCGCCACAGTCAAAATCATCCGCTCGCTCGCCGCGTCTGGCATCCCGAGCCTTGCGGCGAGTTTCATTGTCCGCGAGCTGGAACAGCGGCCGGAAGACTACTCTCCGGCCTATCTCGTACATGAGTTTTTGCCCTCGGCATGGCAGCCGCTCTACGTGACAGAGGTGCGAAGGGCGATGGGCACAATCGGACTAAGCCCTGTCGGCTCCACAGCATTTAGCGAAAACGTCGATTGGATGGTGCTCAGCGAGGAGGCGCGAAAAACACTTGCCACTATCACAGAGCCGGACACGCGTGAGCTGGTTCGGGATTTTTTCCTTGATCAGCGTTTCCGATCCGACGTCTTCGCTCGCGCTAACCGGCCGCTCTCGCCCGACGAACGTGCGGCTCGCCTGCTTTCAAGCACCTTCGGGCTGGCTCGACCGATTCCCGCAATCCGCTACACCGCCACCACCCCGGCGGGGCCCTTTTCCTACGATAATCCAGCCACCCGGGCGATTGTCGACGCACTCGCTGCGGGTCCGCGCTCCCTCTGCGGCCTCATGCCCGACAATGCGCCGGCCGAGAGCCTGAAGGCTGTTCTGACCCTATGCGCAGCCGAGGACATCATGCCAGTAGAGCCGCAGTCTGCCGAAGTGGGTATGCTCAACCGAATCTTTTGCACCCGGGTCGACGGACGCGAAGAGATCCGCTGGCTTGCGCTGCCCTGCGGCACGGCCATGGAAGTCGACCGTTGCCTGATGCGCCTGCTGCGCGACAGCAAGGCAATCACCGATGCGCAATTCCCCGGCTGGGGCGAGTTCCTCGCCTCGCACGGTCTGTAAATCATCGTTACGCCGAGGTGCGGGGATCCAGTGCGTCGCGCAGCCCGTCGCCGATGAAGTTTATCGCAAGCACCGCGAGAAAGATTGCCGCGCCGGGAAACAGTGCCCAATGGGGGGCGATATCGAGGTAATCCTTGGCGTCGAATAGGATGCGCCCCCAAGTAGGAATATCGGGCGGAAAGCCGAGGCCGAGAAACGACAGGGTCGATTCGGCGATGATCGCGGCCGCAACATCGATCGTTCCGGCCACCATGACTGGCCCGAGAGCGTTCGGCAGGATATGCCGCAGCACGAGACGACGGGTGGTCATGCCGAGCGCGCGCGCCGCTTCGACGAACTCCTTTTCCCGCAGCGACAGGAACTGCGCCCGCACGAGCCGCGCGACCGGCATCCACCGAAAACCGCCGATCACTGCGACGATCAGGATAAAGACGCCGAGCTCTGGCCCGACCAGCTGCTTTAAGGGTTCACGAAAAAAGTAAATAATGAGCAACAATAAGGGTAGCTGTGGCAGCGACAGAAACAGGTCAGTGAGCCACATCAGCGCCGCGTCAATGGCGCCGACGGACATGCCGGCGATCGCTCCAATGGCGGTGCCGGCGACAATCGCCACCAGCATTGCCGCCAATCCGACGCCAAGCGAAATGCGGCCCCCATAAAGCATTCGGGCGAGAAGATCCTGGCCGAGATCGTCGGTGCCCAACGGATGATCCCAGGATGGGCCTTCGAGATGCGCGGCGAAATCGATGTCATTGATCGGGACTTGCCACAATAATGGGCCGAACGCTACCGCGAGCAGCATGAGAAGCAAAATGGCAGCGCTCGCGACCGCGAGCCGGTGCCGGCGAAACCGTCGCCAGGTTTCGAGCGCGAGTGAGGCCCGCTCTGCACGGCCGACACTTTCCGGCGCCGCGCTAGCGGTACGCGATGCGAGGGTCGAGCCAGCCATAGAGGATGTCGGCAGCTAGATTGAAAAGAATTACCAGACACGCAAACACAAACGTCACCGCCATGATCACCGGCGTATCATTGGCGAGGACGGCGCTGATCAGCAATGAGCCGATGCCGGGAATGCGGAAGATCTGTTCGGTGACGATCGCGCCGCCGAAGAGCGCCGGCATCTGCAGCGCGACCAGCGTCACCACCGGGATCAGCGCGTTGCGGACGACGTGCCGCACCACGACCATTCGCTCGGGGAGCCCCTTGGCGCGGGCGGTCGTGACATAGTCGAGGCGGATAACCTCCAGAACGGCGGAGCGCACGTAACGCGTCCAAGAGGCGCCTTGGAACAGACCGAGGACCGCTACCGGCATTACGGCCTGTTTGAACTCCTCCCAATACCACTGCAAGCCACTAGCGCCGATATCGGCGCGGTATACGAAGGGCAGCCAATCGAGATAGATGCTGAACAGCAGGATGAACAGCAGACCCGTGAAGAATGTCGGCAACGAAAAACCGACGAACGCGAGCAGATTGGCAATCTGATCGAAAATCGAATAGGGCCTTACCGCGGAGTAGACGCCAACCGGCAACGCGATAAGCAATGCCAGAACCTGCGACGACCCGATCACGAGCAAGGTGGCGGGCAAACGTTGGAGGATCAGCGTATTGATATCGATGCGGCTGGCAAAGGAAAAACCCCAATCGCCATGCAGCATTGCGCCAAGCCAGTGCAGATAACGCAGCGCAATCGGATCATCGAGCCCGAATTTCGCGCGCAATGCGGCACCCACCTCCGGCGGGACGTTGGGATTGCTCGCGAGCTCCGCGAATGGATCACCGGGGGCGAGTGCCAGCACCGTAAAAAGCACGACGCTGATGCCGAGTAGGCTGGGAACCGCGATCAGTATGCGCCTCAGCAGATAGCGGCCCACCGCCGACCCTCAGGCAGTGCAAATCATCCGCGGTACCAGTTTCTCAGGTCCCACAAATCGTTATCCCAGCCGCTCAATGTCGCCTTGAGCTTGTGGGACATCGCTGCCACCCAACGGCGGTTCACGACGGGGATAACCGCCGCGTCCGCCACCGCCATGTCGTTCATCGCGATGAACAGCGCGGCGCGCTTGACCGGGTCGAGCTCGCGCTCGGCGGCGCGAAAGGCCTCGTCATAGGCGTCGCTGCGCCAGCGCATCGGATTGCGGCCCTGCCATTTGTTGTCTTTCGACGCGATCTCCCAAGACAAAAACTGTTGCATGAACAGCTCTGGATCGGGCGTCGACGGTGTGCCCACTGTGTACATCTGGATATCTGAATAGAACTTCCTGGTGGTGTCGGGATTGGCCACGTCCGAGGAGAAATAGACCGAGCCCGTCACCGACTTCAGCTCCACGTCGATGCCGGCCTTCTGACAGGCCTGCTTTACAATAGCTTGGGTCTTCTGACGTGGCGCGTTGATCGAGGTTTGGAATACGAGCTTCAGCTGCTTCCCATCCTTGGCGCGGATGCCGTTGGGCCCGCGCTTCCAGCCGGCCTCTTCCAGGAGCCGGTTCGCCTTGTCGACATCGAATTCCCACTTCGTGTTCTTCGAGACAAAGCGCTCCGGGTTGTTGAGGAAATTTCCGGTCGCGACCGCTGTGCGCCCGTAGATGTGCTTCTCGACCGAGGCGCGATCGACGAGCAGGCGGAGCGCCTGCCTGACGGCCGGATCGCTAAGCAACGGATGTTTCGTCTTGGGGCTCGAGCGCTCGCCGTCGACTTCGACCCACGGATCGGTGCTGTTGAGCTGGATATGCTCGATGCCTCTGCTCAGCACGATCTCTGCGCGACCTTTGGCGTTGCCGGCATTTTCAAGTTTGAGGAGGATCTCGTCCTCGACCTGCATGTTCCAGGCGTAATCGTATTCGCCCGACTGGATCACAGCGCGCGCCGCCGACACGGCGTCGCCGCCGCCCTTCATCTCTATCGTGTCGAAATGCGGCCTGTCGGTGACATGATAGGAGGGATTACGCTCGGCCATGATCAGGTCACCCGGTCTGAATTCGACGAACCGATATGGGCCGGTTCCCACCGGCTTCAGGTTCGCCGGAGCGTCACGCGAATTGCCTCCCTTGTAGGGCTCGAACAAATGTTTCGGGATGATCATGCCACCCCCGGCGACGAATAAACCGGCCCAGAACGGCGTCGGTTTTTCGAACCGAAGGCGTACAGTCAGCGGATCGATCTTTTCGACCTTTGCATCCCGATAAATACCGATCGTCGTGGCCGCCGTCGCCGGGTCGGAGGCGTATTCCCAGTTGAAGACGACATCATCGGCGGTTAAGGGCCGGCCATCGTGCCACTCCACGCCCCCTTTCAGCTTCCAGGTCACCGACATGCCGTCGGCTGCAACCCCGCCGTTCTCGATGTCGGGGATTTCGGCGGCCAGCACCGGGACCAAATTACCGTCAGGGTCCCAGGCCGCCAGCGGCTCATAAAATATCCGCGACCCCTCCTGGTCCTTGGCGCCCACGGCGAAATGCGGATTGAGCAAGGTCGGGGCCTGCCAATACAACATCTTGAGCGCCCCGCCGCCTCCCGCTTTTGTAGGCGTGTAACCGGCCACGGCCGCCGCATGTGCCACGCCGGCATGCGCCAGGAGCTGGGTCGCAAACGGCGCCGTCAGGCCGAGGCCGATCATCCGGTGCACAAAGGCGCGCCGAGACACGCCGCCTGTCTTCACGGATTTGATCAGCTCTCGGAGCTCTCGCTCAGTCATGGAAATCTCCCTGGCCTCCATTGCGGATTACGGCTCTTTCGCGGCCGCAAGGGCTTCCTTGTCTACCATGGCGGCACCGTACCCACGCTAGAGGAAGCTTTTCTCAGTACAGCACCGAGGGCAGATACGCGCCCGCAGGCTCGTTATATAGGCCAATGGTCATCAGGGTAAGTTGATGCACAAGGCGAAATCCGTTTTGCAGGCACCAACGAAACAGCTCGCCATTGCGCGTCGGCACCAGAAATCCGCCGCCGGGGAATGCCGATGCGGCGCCGATCAGCGACTTCAGGCCGGGGTTGCTCTCGGCAACGGCATGACCGAAAAAGGCGATATCCGTGCAATAGGCAGTGGGCTCGCCGAGGTGTTCGACTACCCGCGCCGACCCCTGCTCAATCGCATCCGCGAGCTCGCCGCCGCGATGATGCCCGTGCACCCGCTGGCACAAGGCGTTACAGGCAGACAGATCGGATTTCGTAGCTGGCCGCACCTCGTAGCCCGGAAGGCTGATGCTCAGCGGCTTGCCGTCGAGCTTTGATACCGTCTCGCGCGTGTCGAAGCCGAGCTTTGTATAGAGGCACAGCGATCGATTGTGATAGGCCGATTGTAGGAGCCGCACCCCGGCGGCGCCGCGCCCGGCGCAGCGTCCGAGTACATCAAGCATCAGATGGCGGCCGATAGTCCGGTTTTGCGAGGCGGGATCGACAGTGATCGGGCCGATGCCGGCGATCGGGCTGCGTTCGTCGAGAAAGTTGCTGCCGACCACCGCGCCTTCGCGCTCGGCGACGACCGAGTAGAACCCGGGATGCGCCAGCAACGTCTTCATCACACCGGTCGCTACCTCCGCCGATGGGAAGTCCCACGGAAAATTGTGTTCGCTCGCGATCGATTTGAACGCCTCGAAGCAGATCACGCCGCAGGCGGCAGCGTCCTCGGGTGTGCCGGGCCTCAGAATCGCATTCATGGGTCTCCCCGTTCCGAATCCTTTGGTTGGTAGTACCAGAAAGCGACGGCACGGACACCTCCCGGTGCCGGCTTGCTCTTGTCCTCGGCGCCTATTCGGCGGATTATCAGGATCTGGGTGAAGGTTCGGAGAGAGGAAACCACCGATGCTGACACGCGAAGAAAACGAGCTGGTGACACGGATAGGACCGGGCACCCCGATGGGGGATGTCATGCGGCGGTATTGGGTCCCCGCCTTGATGTCGCGCGAATTGCCCGAGCCCGATTGCCCGCCGGTGCGGGTGCAGCTGCTCGGCGAAAAGCTCGTTGGTTTCCGCGACAGCCAAGGCCGGATCGGCCTTGTCGACGAATTCTGCCCGCATCGCCGCGCCTCCTTGTGGTTCGGCCGCAACGAGGAATCAGGTCTACGCTGCGTCTATCACGGCTGGAAATTCGACGTCGACGGAAATTGCCTCGAGCAAATGAACGAGCCGGAGCCGTTCTGCCACAAGGTCCGCCTGATCGCCTATCCGACGACCGAGATGGGCGGCCTGATCTGGGCCTATATGGGCCCGCGCGACAAGATGCCGGCGCCGCCGGCCTTCGAGTGGACGCAGGTGCCGGAAACTCATCGCCACGTCTCCAAGGTGTGGGAGGAGTGCAACTGGCTGCAGGCGCTCGAAGGCGGCATCGACACCTCGCACGCGCCGATCCTCCATCGCACGATCACTCCCAACACCAACCGGCCCGGCATCCCGGTACAAGGGCCGTTTGTCCGCGGCAAGGCGCCGATCCTCGAAGTCGACGTCACCGATTACGGCTACCGCTATGTCGGGATACGCCCGCTCGACGATGATAAGACCTATGTGCGCTCCTACCATTTCGTGATGCCGTTCACCCAGATCCGACCGCAGCAATTGGGCCGCGCGTTGGGCGGCGGCGACCGGACCAACATCGCCGGGCACATCTGGGTCCCGATCGATGACGAGAACTGCATGGTCTACAACTGGATGTACAGCTACGGCGAAGAGGGGCTAACCGAGGAAGACCGCCTGGAGCGCGGCAACGGCAATGGCCCTGACTACGTCGAGCAGTCCGGCGAATACCGTTCCTTCCGCAACGCCCGGAACGACTGGATGATCGACCGGAAAGCCCAAAAATACGAGACCTTTACCGGCATCGACGGCATCAACACGCAGGACCGGGCATTGCAAGAGGGTATGGGGCCGATTGTCGACCGCTCGAGGGAGTATCTGGGCCCCGCCGACCGCGCGATCATCGCGACGCGGCGTCTGCTGCTGCAAGCAGTGAAGACCGTGCAGGAGGGCGGCAACCCGCCGGGTGTCGATACCAGCTACTATTCGGCACGCGCGATCGAAAAGATCTTCCCGCGCGAGATCACCTGGCGCGAAACCGTGCTCCCCGAGATGTATGCCGAGGAAATGCCGATCGGGGCAAAATAATAATCGTCACCTTCAGTAACTCAGCCACGAATTCGCCGCCGGCGCTCCTCGCGAGCCGTCAGCCAGAAGGCCAGGGCCACCAGCACGAAGACAACAGTGAGGAATAAGGTCGCCAGCGCGTTGACCTCCGGGCTGACGCCGAGGCGCACGCTCGAAAACACGGCCATCGGCAAGGTCGTTGCCGATGGGCCGGTCACAAAGCTGGCGATCACCAGATCGTCGAGCGACAAGGTGAAGGCGAGTAGCCAGCCCGAGATCAGGGCGGGGCTGATCCCGGGTAGTGTGATCCGCACGAGCACCGTCCAGGGACGGGCGCCTAGATCGAGCGCGGCCTCCTCAAGAGCGCGGTCAAAGCCCGCTAATTGGGCGCGAACCAAGACCGAGACAAAACAGGCGCCGAACGTCGCATGCGCGACCGTGATCGTCGGAATTCCGCGGCTCGGCCACCCGATCCAGCTCTCGCAGTTGAAAAAGAGCAGCAGCAAGGACAGCCCGAGGATGACCTCCGGCACGACGAGAGGCGCCAGCAGGGCGAACCCGAAAAGGGTGCGTCCGCGAAACCGGGAAAACCGCGACATGCTGAAACCCGCCAAAGCGCCGAGTACCAGCGCAATCGTGGCTGCTAGAACCGCAACTTCGAGACTCGTCAGCGCTGCGGCTCGAAACCCCTCGTTCTTTGACAACTCGCCGTACCACCGCGTCGAGAACCCGGCCCAGACGGTAACCAACCGGGACGCATTGAACGAGTAGAGGACGAGCAATACGATCGGTGCATACAAGAACGCGAATCCCAGCAGCAGTACGGTGGTACGAATTCCGCGGGTCAGGGTCATGCGGCCTGCGCCCGGTCGAGATATTTCCGCGCACCGAGGATCGGGACGGCGAGTGCTGCGACCAGCACAACCGCGACCGCGGAAGCGACGGGCCAGTCGCGGTTGTTGAAAAACTCGTCCCACAGCACCTTGCCGATCATCAGGGTGTCGGGCCCGCCAAGCAGGTCCGGGATCACGAATTCGCCAATTGCCGGAACGAGGACGAGAAGCGACCCCGCGGCGATCCCCGGCAATGTGAGCGGTAAGATCACGCCGAGAAATACGCGAAATGGCCGGGCGCCGAGATCAGCCGCCGCTTCTATGAGGCTCTCGTCGAGCGTCGACAGGCTGCCGTAAAGCGGCAAAATCATGAACGGCAGATACGAATAAACAAGACCGAGCTCGACAGAGAATTGGTTATTGAGGAGCGGCAGCGGCGTCGCGATCAGCCCGACGCCAATCAGAAACTCGTTCAGCAGGCCGTTCGGCTCGAGGATTGCGATCCAGGCATAGACGCGGATCAGAAAGCTCGTCCAGAACGGCAGCATGACCAAAAAAAGAAGCAGTTGCCGCCGTGCCCCTCGGGCGAGCGCAATTGCGTAGGCTATCGGATAGCCGAGCAGAAGGCACAAGACGGTCGCCAGTGCTGCGTTGGCGAGCGAGCCGAGATAAGCGCGGAGATATAGTTGATCACTGGCGAGCAGGGCGAAATTCGCCAGTGTCGCTTGAAGTTTGAAGCCAGCAGCGTCGCGCGTGACAAGGGGTGTGTAAGGAGGGATCCCAACGACACTTTCGGCTACGCTGATTTTCACGACAATCAGCAGCGGCAATAGAAAGAACAGGGCGAGCCAAAGAAACGGCACGCCGATCAGCAGCAGCCGACCGACCCGCCCAATCCCGATCATTCCGTGAGCACGACGCCGTCCTCCGAGGACCAGTGCACCCAGATTGCGTCACCGCGAGCAAAGCGTGCGGCAGCGGCGCCCGGCAGATATGCCTTGAGCGTGCGGCCCTGTGAGGCCACGAGATGCACGATCGAGCCGCCGCCGAGATAACTGATCGACGACACCATCGCAGCAATCGCGAACCCGGCCGGCGGTGCTGGTGACAGCACGAGCTTTTCCGGACGCACCGCCAATGCTGCCGCAGTGCCATGAAGCAGGTCCGTGCCGGGAGGCAGGGGGATCGGTTCGAAACCAGCAACGGCGAGGGTCGAGCAATTGAACCCGGCGGCGAGCTCACCTTCGAACAGATTCACCTCGCCGACAAAATCGGTAACAAAGCGGGAGCTGGGCCGCTCGTAGATCTCGGACGGCGAGCCAATTTGGACAAGACGGCCCTCTTTCATGACAGCGACGCGGGAGGCCATGCTCAATGCCTCCTCCTGGTCGTGCGTCACCACGAGAAAAGTAATCCCGACTCTCTCCTGGATGCCGACCAGCTCGATCCGGGTCTCGGCTCGCAGCTTGCGGTCGAGTGCCGCGAGCGGCTCGTCCAGCAGCAAAAGCTTGGGCATTTTTGCCAGAGCCCGCGCCAATGCCACGCGCTGACGCTGGCCGCCGGACAATTCATGCGGACGCCGACGGGCGTAGCCCGTCATCTGCACCAATCCCAGCATCTCGTCGACGCGGACGGCGATCCGCTGGCGGTCCATCCCCTCCCGGCGCAGGCCGAACGCGATGTTGCCCGCCACATCCATGTGCGGGAAAAGTGCGTAGGATTGGAACATCATGTTGACCGGCCGCGCATACGGCGGCAGTGCCGTAACATCGACTCCGTCGATGACTATGCGCCCCTTTTCGGGGGCCTCGAACCCGGCGATCATCCGCAGCAGTGTTGTCTTGCCACAGCCCGAGGGTCCCAATAGCGCAAAAAAGGCACCGCGATCGATGCTCAGCGAAACCCCGTCGACGGCTGCGGTTGCGCCGAAATGCTTGGCAGCGCCGACGATTTCGAGCAGCGCCATAGCCGCGTCAGCAGCCTCGGTCGTCATTCCCGCGAATTAACGTGTGACAGAATTGAAGCCCGGCTGGACGAGCGCGGCGCGTCCTTCGAGAGGGCCTTGCGGCCTCCTCAGGATGAGGAACTTTCTGAATGCCATCAAAGGCATGCCTCATCCTGAGGAGCGCCCAAAAGGCGCGTCTCGAAGGACGCATTAACGCGATGCAGCCATTCGCTTCAATTCGTTCACACGGTCTGGCGCGGGGGTAACGATGATACGCTGGACTGCCGCAGTTCATTTCAGCGTCCGGATTTGAGACGTGTCCAGGCGCGGGTGCGGGCCCGCTCGTAAGCGGCAGACGCCGGGAGATCGAGATAGAGTCGCCGTCGGATATCCTCTGGCGGATAGACCGCCGGATCATTGCGGATCTCGGGCTTGACGAGCGCCGTCGCCGGCACATTCGGGTTCGGATACCAGACTGCATTGGTGATGTCCGCGATCACAGCAGGACGCAGCAGGTAATTGATAAAGCGCAGCGCGTTCTCTGGATGGGGTGCGTCGGCGGGGATCCCCAACATATCGACCGACATCATTGCCCCTTCTTTCGGGACACGGAAGGCTATTGCGACCTCGTTGCGCGCCTCGCGCGCCCGGTTGCGCGCCTGGATCACATCGCCCGAATAGCCGAGCGCGACGCACAGATCGCCATTGGCGAGGTCGTTGATGTATTGCGAGGAGTGAAACTTTCGGATGTACGGGCGGATCTTTTGGAGGGCGGCAAAGGCCTTGTCGAGGTCGTTGAGGTCGCGGCTTTTCGGATCGAGCCCGAGATAGGAGAGCACCGCTGGAAAGACTTCCTGCGGGGTGTCGAGCAGCGAGATCCCGCACGGGGCGAGCTTCTCCGCGACCGCCCGGTCGAAGATCAGCGCCAAGCTGTCGACCGGTGCTGCATTGCCTAATACAGCGTGCAGCTGCGTCTCGTTGTATCCGATCCCGGTGTCGCTCCAGAGGTAAGGTGCACCATGAACGTTCTCCGGATCGGCGACGGCGACTAGCTCCAGGATATGCCGATCGAGGTTCTGCCAATTGGGTAGCTTATCCTTGTCGAGCGCCTGATAGACCCCGGCTGTGATCTGGCGCGCCATGAAAGGGCTCGCCGACGGGACGACGATGTCGTAGCCCGACCGGCCGGACAGCAACTTCGCCTCCAGCACCTCGTTGCCGTCATAGACATCATAGGTGATCTTGATCCCGGTCTCGGCCTCGAATTTCGCGATTGTGTCGGGTGCGATGTAATCCGACCAGTTGTAGACATTGAGCCGGGCTTCTTCGCCGGCAGCCGGCGACAGCGCGATAGCCGCAGCCACAAGCCAACATCCGAGCCGCCATCCCCTCATAGGCCGGCATACAGCAGCCGAGCCACGGCTTGTCAATGTCCGCGGCAGCCGCGTTTCAGGTCACATCGACGAGGACGATCTCGGCATCGTCGATCGCGGCGACGCGTAGCAACCGCTCATTTTCGATTGCCGCACCGTCGCGCTCGGCAAGCCGCACCCCGTTGACCTCGACCGAACCAAGAGCCGAGACAAGGTAAGCGTGGCGGCCCTCGGCCAGCCTGTACTCAGCGGTCTCACCGGCCTTCAGCGTAGCCCCCAACACCCGGGCGTCGGCGCGGATCGGCAGCGCATCGGCTTCGCCATCGATACCGCTCGCCAAGGTGACAAACCGGCCCGAGCGGTCGTGCTTCGGAAACGGCCTCGCACCCCAACTGGGTTTCTGGCCGCGGCTGACGGGCTGGATCCAGATCTGGAATATCTTGGTGGTCTCCGGCTCCAGATTGTATTCCGAGTGACGAATCCCGGTGCCGGCGCTCATCACCTGCACGTCGCCTGCCTCGGTACGGCCCTTGTTGCCGAGGCTGTCCTGGTGCGTGATCGCGCCCTGCCGCACATAGGTAATGATCTCCATATCGGCGTGCGGATGCGGCGGGAAACCTGTGCCGGACGCGATCTCGTCGTCATTCCACACTCGCAGAGCTCCCCAACCCATACGCTGCGGGTCCAAGTAATCGGCGAACGAGAAATGGTGCTTGGTTTTGAGCCAGTCGTAGCGGGCTCCGCCCAGATTCTCAAAAGGCCTGCGTTCGATCATCTGTGTACCTCCAACCGAGCGGTCTTCGCGCTGCTGCTGGACAAATAGTGCGCGCGGCCGATTTAGAAATAGAACTCCTCGCAACACATCATTTCCAAAATTGATGCCGTGGCTTCCCTGCCCGATCGTGTAGCTTACTGAGCCGAGTTAGCGGAAAATCGAAGTCCAAGAACAGCACCTTTGCGATGGGAGAGGAGAAGCCGGATGGTCTCGTTTCAGAGCGCGCGATTTCGTATGACGTGCCTTTATTCGCTGCTCATGGCGGCCCTCGTTTGCGGCGGGACCGCGGCAACCGCGGCCGGTCCGGCCCCGTCGGGTCAGGCGGTCATGGCCTGGCACGTGACGATCTCGCCGAGCTGGTTCGACCCGTCGACTGCCCCGCCGCAAATCACGCCCTTCGGGATGCTGTATGCGATCCACGATGCGCTCGTCCGGCCCTATCCCGGCCAGAAGATGGGCCCGAGCCTCGCGGAATCATGGGAGGAGAGCGAGGACGGCCTGACCTACCAGTTGAAGCTACGGCCAGGATTAAAATTTCACAACGGCGACCCGGTGACGACGGAAGACGTCAAGTTCAGCTTCGAGCGCTACGCCGGCACCGGGGCGCAAACTTTGAAGGACCACGTCCGCGAGGTCGAGATCGTCGATCCGCTGGTGGTGCGCTTTCATCTCAAGGAGCCCTGGCCCGACTTCATGACGTTCTACGGGACCACCGCCACCGCCGCCGGGATCGTCGTGCCCAAGAATTACGTCACGCATGTCGGCGACGACGGCTTCAAGAAGCATCCGATCGGCGCCGGCCCTTACAAGTTCGTCAGCAGCAAACCCGGTGTAGAGGTTGTACTGGAGGCTGATCCCCGCTATTGGCGCCGCGTGCCGAACGTCGCGACTCTGGTGATGCGAAGCATCCCCGACGCTACGACACGCGCACTGACCCTGAAGACCGGCGAGGCCGACATCGCCTACGCGCTCGACGGCACCGCCGCCGAGGGCATCAAGGACGACCCCAATATCAAGGTCGTCGCGACCAAGCACGCCTCGAGCAATTGGATCGAATTCACCGAGCAGTGGGACCCGAAGTCCCCTTGGTACGACGAGCGGTTGCGGCTCGCGGTCAACTACGCGCTCGACCGCCAGCAGATCAACGCGGCGGGATGCCTCGGCTTCTGTCCGCCGGCAGGGGTCATCGTTCCGCGGGTCATGGACTTCGCATTGCAGGTCGAGCCGATGCCCTACGATCCGGCAAGAGCCAAACAGCTGCTCGCCGAAGCCGGCTATCCGAACGGGCTGGACGCCGGCGAGTTCGCCGCGATCCCGGGCTTCCCAACGATCGCCGAGTCAGTGATGAACTACCTAAACGCGGTCGGTATCCGGGTCAGGCTGCGGCAAATGGAGCGGGCGACGTTCTACGCCGACTGGCAGGCCAAGAAATTACGGGGCCTGTTCATGACCGGGTCCGGGAACTCGGGTAATGCCGCGAGCCGCGTCGAAGCGTTCATCCAATCCAAAGGCCCCTATGCCTATGGCGGCTATCCCGATATCGATGAGCTCTTTCAGAAGCAGGCCGGCGAGCGTGATCGCAAGCAGCGTGAGGCAATGCTCCTCAAGATCCAACAGCTCTCGATCGACCGGGTCATGTACGCGCCGGTCATGGACTTTCGCGCGCTAATGGGCATCGGACCGCGAGTCACCAAGCACACCATCACCGATGTCTGGATGAGCCCATTCCCGTCCTACGAAGACGTGGAGATCAAGGGATGATCCAAGAGTGACCGTCTTTCATCTGCTACGGCACGGCGAGCACGTACTGCGCGGTCGCGTTCTGGCAGGGCGCACGCCGGGGGTCGCCCTTTCCGCGCTGGGCCGCGTCGAGATCGCCACGGTTGCCGATCGTCTTGTCCGGGAAAAGATCGAGGCGCTCTATGCGAGCCCGCTGCAGCGCACGCAGGAGACAGCCGAGATCCTCGCCGAGCGGCTCGATCTTGTGATCCAATACCGAGAGGATTTGCTCGAGCTCGACTTTGGTGAGTGGACTGGTCTGACCTTCGACGCGGTCAGGGCGGACGAGCGTTGGAAGTTGTGGGCCACTTGCCGCAGCATCGCCACGGTCCCAGGCGGCGAGAGCATGCGCGAGGTTCAGGAACGGACCGTCAAGGCTTTGTTCGATCTGCGCCAGACCCACCGTGACGGGACGGTGTTGATCGTCAGCCACGGCGATGTCATTCGCGCCGCGCTGCTCTTTGCGCTCGGCATGCCGCTCGATTTTTATTCGCGGATCGAGGTCGGCCTCGCTTCGCTCAACACGATCCAAATCGACGATTCGGGAGTTCGGGTACTTGCCGTCAACGAACGGCCGCGGCTCGCGCCTCCACCATAGGCCTACCCCAGCTCGCGAGTGCAGCCTCGGCGGCAGCAAGCCCGCTGATATAGGCGCCGTGAGCGGTCGAAAAGAAATTGGGTGAGCAGGCTTCGCCGGCAAAGAACAGGCGATCATCGACAGGTGCAGCGAGCACCGCCCGGTCCTCTGCATGCCCGGGCCGGGCGTAGGAGTATGAGCCGCGCGCCCAGGGATCCCGCAGCCAGGCGGTCGAGGCGAGCGGCGCAATCTGACGGCGGATGTCGTCACCGAACAATCGTGCAAGCTCACCGGCCGCAAAAGAGAACATCCCCGCCTCCCCTTCCCGCTCTAGCGCCGCTGCCCAGCGGCCGCCGAAAAAACAGTAGATCGCCGGCCGATCGAGCGGGCGTATCTGATAGCTCATGGTTTCGCGCGAGATGGTCGAGCCGACAAGGAAGGTGTCGGGCTCGATGCCGCGAAACGAGCCCGACAGCGAGATGAACAGCTTGTCGTCGACGCCGAGCGGCAACCCGGCGGCCGCGGCGAGCTTATCGGGAAGCGGCGGATCGAAGCGCAGCAATTCCGCGGTAAGGATCGAGGTCGGCACGCTCACGATGACTTTGCCTGCGGTCACCGTGCCGCGCGAGGTTTCGAGCCGGATCGCCTGCCCGCTGTGATCGATGTGCGATACGGCGGTGTCGAGCGTCACCGGCAAACCTTTGGCGAGCGCCTCGAAGAGACGGCCATAGCCCTCGCGCAGGCGCCAGTTGGTCCCGCTATCCTCGTAGCGGACGTAATCTTTTACGGAGACGCAGTCCAGTTCTGCGCCATTCCCCCAGGTGCTGGTCGCATTGAGAAGCTCGTTCCAGCGGCCACCCGGCACGAGCAGACTCGCCAGCGAGCGATCGGTCTTTTCCATTGCCGCTTTTTTTCGTGCCCGGAAGTGCGCCTCGCGGGTTGCGATCCAGTCTGCCTCGGCCTCGAGGGTCTCCCCGCTGCGCCGCAGCCGGCTCACCCACTCCGGCGGCCGATGGTGCACCGAGAAGCCCAGCCGTTGAGCGATCGGCGAGAGCGGGTTGCGGTCAGCCGAGTGCAGCCATTCGGCGCCGCGATCGCACGGGAAGCCCGCTGGTTCGATCGTATGGACCCGGCCGCCGACCCGGTTGCGCGCCTCGAGCACCAGCACTGAAACCGAGCTTCTTTCGGCGAGCCGTCGCGCTGCGCCAATGCCGGCAGCGCCAGCACCGATCACTGCGACATCGACCTCCGATGGGAACCCCGCCATTTACACCCTCATTCCGTGGCTACGAGAGTAGCTACCGTAGCGGAACACGGCAGGGGTCCGCCATGTGTCTCAGCGATTGGATAAGTCGCAATAGGTTGCACCGATCATCGTTGGCCCTGGTCATTCCAGGACCACCCGAAGGGCTGGGCCCGGAACGACAATTATCGCGATGCGGCGCGTTGCCTCGGCGAAGCGGCGGCGATCTCACTGACCAGCTTGTTGGTCATCGCGTCCGCAAACGAATGGAAGTCCTCGACCACACGCAAAAACGCGCCCGGGCCACCGATGACATTCTGACGATACCACTCCGGCAGACCGCCCGGCGGCTGGGTGTGGAACGCATAACCAGGGTTCGGATTGTCGTTGATGATCGCCAGCCCGTTGATTGTCACGCCCTGCGCCAGCACCTCGTCGCGGGCATCGGTGACCGGCCGACCGGAATTGTTGGTCCCGTCGCCCGAGATGTCGATGATACGCCGGCCGGCCCGGGGTTGCGCGGCGGCAAAGCGCTCCATCGCAAAGTCGATGGCGCCACTGATCGAAGTCCGCCCGATAAAGGAGCGCGGTGCGGCGAGAATGGCCGCCGCCACACCGCCGGCATCTTCTTCGTCGTGGATCACAGTCCAGTCGGCAACGACATTCTGCTCGCCCGCACCGGACCACTCGACAAAGCATATCGCGATCGTGCCCGTGACTCCGCCGCGGATCGCGGCAAGAACGCGCGGATCGGTCACCGCTGCAGAATACCCTTTGCGCTGCAGAGCGAATTCGCTTTCGTCGATGCTGCGCGACACATCGGCGGCCAACACCAGCAGTAGATCCGTCGCTTGGGCCCGCGCGCCTTCGGAGATGGCCAGCAAAGCCGCAAACATCGCCGCCGTCAGCACAGAGTTTATCAGGGGATTTCTCGCCATCGACGGCGAGGATAAGCCCGGCAGCAGTGTCGCGGAAGGGCATCGCCAAAGGCCGCTCGCAACCCCATATCTCCGGACGAAGAGTATCGCCGATGCGCATCGCCCAAACACGCCTGTCGATCGACACCGCGCCCCGCGAGATCAAAGAGATCACCGCCGAGGTCGTACGCTGGACCGAAAGCCAGCGCGTCTCGACCGCCCTGCTCACTATCTACATTCTCCACACTTCCGCTTCGCTGCTGATCCAGGAAAACGCGTCGCCGGACGTCCTGCGCGATCTCGATGCCTTTCTGCGGCGGATCGTGCCGGAGGACACGGCGCTCTACCGTCACAACGACGAAGGGCCCGACGACATGCCGGCCCATATCAAGAGCGCGCTGACCCAAACCCAGCTGACCATCCCCGTTACCGACGGACGGCTGCAGCTCGGCACCTGGCAGGGCATCTTCCTTCTCGAGCATCGCGCCTCACCCCACCGCCGCTCCCTCGTGCTGACGTTGATCGGCGAGGAAACCGCCGGCTCATCCTAGATCGGCTGCGGGTAGCGCGGCCGGTGGGTGAAATTCCCGGCTATTCCCGTGGAGGCGGGAATTTTTTCGATTGTTCCCGAAAAGTGCCGCTCTGGCACCGAAAACGGTGAGGCAAATCAACCCCTTGCCGGTCAATTCCCGTAGCCGGCCAAACGGGAATTTATTCGGGCCTAATCGGGAATTAAATACGCCGAACCGGGAATTGCATCGAAGAACCTCTAACGCAATAGCCGCGCAGCAAAAACAGAAGCAGATGCAAGGATCCTACCTAGAAACTTGGCTTTTTTGCGGTGGATCGGACGCTCACGCTGCAGAGCCTGCGGCTAACCCTTCTTGCTCCAAGGTGTTGGCCCAGTCCGACACGGTCGTGCGGTGCAATACGCGGCGCTGAGTATCATCGTAGGGGCGGCCGCGGTGCATGGTGCAGCGGTTGTCCCACATCACGAGGTCGCCGACGGTCCAGCGGTGCTGGTAGACGAATTGCGGCTGGGTCGCGAAGGCGATCAGCTCCTCGATCAGCGCCCTCCCCTTCTCAACCGGCCAGCCGATGATGTGGGAGGCGTGCGAGGCGAGGTAGAGGCTGGTGCGGCCCGAATAGTGGTGATGGCGGACGAGCGCCTGCGGCACCGGCGGCAATTCCTTGAAGATCTCGTCGTTGAAATCGGCAAAGCCGATCTGGCTGCGCGAGCGGAAGATGCTGTGCTCGACGCAGAGCCCTCGGAGCTCGCGCTGTCTCGCCTCGGGCAGCGCACCCCAGGCGGACCGCAGATCGGCGAACTCGGTCTCGCCTCCCGTTGAGGGGAGCTCGCGCGCCGACAGCAGCGAGCATTTCGCGGGCACGTGCTTGAACGAGCTGTCGGTATGCCAAAGCTGGTTGCCGAGGTTGAAGAGGTTGCGGCGGTCGTCGCGCGGCAGCACCCGTCCCTCGGGGTCGAGGTTGGAAATATCGGCGACGTCGGGGCGCAGCCGCATTTTGGCTCCGGCATAGTTTGGATTGACCTCGAGTGGCCCGAAGAGCCGGCTGAACGCCAGTTGCTGCTCGTCGGTCAAAGGCTGGTGCGGGAACACGAGGATGCCGTGGCGGTTGAAGGCCGCCTCGATCTCGGCAAACACTTCGGGCGGCACCGGACGGCTAAGGTCGACCCCGCGCACTTCGGCGCCGAGAGTTGGGTGAAGCGGGGTCACTTCGATCGCCATGTTGCTCCCCATCCTAGCGCTGGACCCGTAATATGAGCCGCGATGTAGCAACGATCAATTCGATCCCGATGCCCTCGCGCGAGATCAGAGCGGTTGTGGATTGGCTGATTGACGGCGCCCGCTCGGCGCCGCAGCCGCAGCAAGTATTGGCCGAATTGAGCGAGCGGCTCGCGGCCTGCGGCATTCCGCTGTGGCGGGTCGCGGTGTTCGTGCGCACACTGCACCCGAATGTCATGGGACGCAGATTTATCTGGCGGCCAGGTGCGCAAATCGAGGTTTCGGAAGCCCCGTTCGAGCTCCTCGAAACCGCGGAATTCCGCGACAATCCGATTGCCCGCGTCTATGAGACCGGTCGCGCTATCAGGCGCAAACTCACCGATCCAAATTCTGCCGTAGACTTTCCGGTATTAGCGGATCTGCGGGCCCAAGGAGTGACCGATTATTTGGCATCGCCGCTCTTTTTCACGGACGGCGCCATTCATGTGGTGACCTGCACGACACGCGAGCCCGGTGGTTTCACAGACACGCAGGTTGCCGGCATCGAAGCCATCATTACTCCCTTGGCTCGGGTTGCCGAGATCCGGGCCCTGCGGCGAACGGCGAGCACTCTGCTCGACACCTATGTCGGACATGACGCTGGTGAACGCATCCTCGCCGGGCGGATCCGGGTGGGCGACATCGAGGAGATACACGCCGCTATCTGGCTGTCGGACATGCGCGGGTTTACCGCATTGGCCGACGGGCTGCCGCCGCGGGTTTTGATCGACCTCCTCAACCGCTATTTCGATTGCCAGGTACCCGTGATCATCGACCACGGCGCCGAGGTGCTGAAATTCATGGGCGACGGGCTGCTGGCAATTTTTACCATCGCCGGCAATGAGACCGAGGTGTGCAGGCGTGCGCTCGCCGCGGCGCGGCGGGCTCAGGCAAACATCGCGGCACTTTCTGATTCGGCCATGCCGGGGCTGCGCTTCGGCTTGGCGTTGCACATCGGCGATGTCCTCTACGGTAATATCGGCAGCGGCAATCGGCTCGATTTCACCTGTATCGGTCCCGCCGTCAATTGTGCCGCACGCATCGAAAAGCTGACCAGCCAGCTGGGGCGGGCGATTCTCGCCTCCGATGAATTCGCGCGGCACTGCCCAGGCGAATTTGCCGGGCTCGGCGAATTCACCCTTGCCGGCTTTAGCGCGCCGCAACTGGTCTTCGGCCTCGAGGATGAGTCCCTGCAACGCTAAGTCCCGGGACCAGAGCCCTGGGGCGCAATAAGTCGGTCACCGGTCAAAATCGACAGTCTTTTTCACGCATTATCGAACTTGCTCGACGGTCAAGCTTCCCGCCGGAAGCGGGCGAAGCAGCTCCGCCTCCGGACGGGTGAGATCGAGCCATGCCAGCCAATCCGATCGGTCGAGGATGACCATCTGGCGATCGTGAATGGGCGCCACGTCGGGACCGGGCTCGGTCGTGAGGAGCGTAAAAGCCTCGCCGGCGCCGTCGGGCATCGGGCGCCACAGGCCAGCGAAGCAGAACCAATCCTCACCGACCTTGGTGAACTTCCACTTCGATTTCGGGGATTTGCTGCCGGTGAACTCGAAGAAATGTGACACCGGAATGAGGCAGCGGCCCTTTGGGAAACGTCGCCCCTCGGAGCGGAAGTTGATGATCGGCGCTCCCTTGGGCCGCGGCGGTGGGAACCCCCAGCGCAGCTGCGCCAGCTCGACACCCCGCTCCCGCCGGCGAAAGATCGGCGCGGTCTCGGTCGGCCAGATGTCGTCGCGAGGCTCGAGATTGGGGGCCGCTATCGGGAGTACCACGGGGGCCTGAATCCGGCTGAAGGCCTCCCGATAGGCGCTGTACGGCACGCTGTTGCCGAAGTCGTTGCACATGCTCAGGTCCCGCTGCCGCTCCTCGTTGGGTGCCGCTTACTACCATATCCCGGTCGCAGCCGCCGCAAAGGGCGGCGCGTCAGTGCCGCGCACGGCGGCGTCCCATGAACAGCACCTCGACATCCCGGCCACCGCACCGCGAGCAGACCAGCCGCTTGCGCCATTCGGCCACCACGAGATCGGCCCCGAAGATCTGGGCCAAATCTGCGGGATCGGTCCGATTTTGGTGGTGGCAGTCGGGGCCGCGGCACCACACGATCAGGCTGGCGCTGGTCTTGGCGGCAGCGCCTAACGTTATCGGATGATCAAATTCGGATTTCGCTTGCGGAGCCGCCCTCGTGATGTGCTCTGGCTTCACCGGACCAGCCAATCATCTCCTCCTCGCGAGCGTTCTAAGGACGATCGCAGATCAAACCGAGAGGTGCGAAAGTAGTGTCTCACTTTGAATTGTAACAGGCTCAAAAGGCGATGTGATGGATCGCGCGGTCGCGGCCGCTCGATTGAGCGCATTGAGGAACCCTCGCTTTTGTTGCGCACTCTTCCACTTCTGTGCACTAAGGGTTGGGTGGCATTGAATCGGTTTCGATTTGACTTATATGTCAATTCAGGTCACCATAGTCCGGCTTGAAGCTGCCGGCAAGCTCGTGCGGTACACCCCACGGACCAGACAACCCCCTCGGCGGAGGCTGTATTTGGCCCCACTGGCTTTGAATGATCTCAACAACCCGCAGTCGGCGACGAACATTCTAACTGGGCGCGGCTATATCGAGGCGTCCCTGACGCGATGGACATCTGGCGGCAGAGTTTACGGCGACGAAAAGCGCGGACGTTTTCTATTTCGCCTTGATCCGCCACCGCCAGAGATTTGGGAAATTCGAGTCACCGAGCCGGTTGTGCAAGCGCGGTTGTTAGGGCGCTTTGCCGAACCCGATACCCTCGTCCTTGTCAAATTCTTTACCCGGCAATTGCTCGGCGAGAAGGGGTCATCGCAATGGGCGGCCGGCATGGCGACATGCGAGAACATCTGGAAGGAACTATTCGGCACTTGCGTGCCGTTCGCTGGTCAAAGCATCAGCGATTATGTGACGGAGAATTGTGATGACTTCCCAATCTAGCGTTCTCCCCCTCGACCCTAAAGAGTTGCGAAATTATGGCTTCGCGCGCGTAAGAGACATTGCATTTGATGCTGTGCAAACCCTTTGGCGTCGCCGTCGGAGTGAAGGCCTGAAACAAAGCGATATCGTTAAGGCGATCGATCGCCAACCAGCATGGGTGTCACGTAATCTTCGTGCACCGGGAAACTGGACCCTCCGGACTATAGGGGAGTTAGTAGAAGCATTGGGTGGTGAGGTGGAGATAGTCGTACGTGCCAAGGAAGATCCTTTAGAAAACCCGAGTAATTACTCGGCTTATATTGATTACGATCGTGCCGGCGCGAGTGCAACCGCTATAGAAGGTGCTGTCCAAGTTATCGGCGCCAAAGCCACGTCAACGAGCCTTTCTGGCGGCCAGGTTATTGGCTAATAAATGGTCGATACAGCCGACCTGCACGTCATCTATTGCGCAGTATGCGATGATGTTCGGATCGAAATCGCAAACAAGGAAACAATTGTTGGGATATATAGTAGTGGAATGGTGGTTCCGATGTTGCCGTGGCATGGAATTGTTTGTCTATGGATGACTGTAATTTGGAGCGGGGAAGGTGATCTAGATTTAGAAGTTCAGGTTGTCAATCCGCGAGATGTGAAGATAGGTGGTACTGCGGGACGTGCTCACGCAATATGGCGTGGTGCAGAATCGACTCTTACATTCCGTAACATCTTGCTCCGCATCGAGATGGAAGGGTTCCACACAATACAATGGCGAGTCGCCGATGGCGGCTGGAAGTCAATTCGGCATTTCCCAATTTATATGATTAGTTCCCAGACCAGCGTGCCTTAGCGGATTTTCTCGCAATCTCCTTCCGACGCTCCGGCGTCATCCGTGCCGCCCGTGCCTTCCCCCTAGGGTTCCAAGCTCGGCCGCCGCGCTCTTTGTGGGATCGTTGTCGAGTTCCTCCGTCTCCTCGCCAGTCGCGATCCGCATGACCTTCACGGCGTTGCCGATAACGTCAGCGGGGTGCTTCTGGCCATCCGGACCTTGGGCATTACGGCGTTACGAGTTATCCCGCAGTATGATTTGAAGTCCCCAGCAGCACTCGAACGTGCGACCCTCAGTTCAGGAAGCAGGCGAGGCGGCGGGTGAACCGTCCGCCTCGCCCTATGCCTCTAGAGCGACAGTTGCTGTTCCAGTTCGACTAGTGCGGCCTCGGCGTGATCGGGATTGATTCTCCCGAGCTCGACCGCAGTTTTGCCGTCTTCGAGCGCGGCAAGAAACTGTTCGTTAGCGGCGCTCGCATCGGCCGTGTCGTCAGCGGTCGCCGAGACCAATTCTCGCAGCTTTAACGCGACGGAGTTGACGCGTTCCTCGGTCACTTGCTCGCAGCAGGACGCAGCCCCGACAACGACGCCAAGCGTTTGGGCCATCCGCTGTGCTTCGGTCATGCGGTTGGTGGACGCCATTTGACACCTCTACTGGCCTGAAGGACGAATGCGTTGATTGAGCTTTTGGCGGACCGTGGGATCATTCTCTGCCGTCTGCAGGATGGAATTGTATTCATCGACGGAGAGGCCTTGGTCGGTAACCGCCTTCTTCAGGGCGCCGTTCGCCTCGTCGCTAATGCGTTGTTTGTCGGTCGGCGGCGCTTCCGCAATTTTGCGTTCATAGCTCTGCTTGATGCTGGTTACCTGCCCGATGGCCACGGCAGCCGCATTCAGCTTCTGGTCCGAAATGGTCGGCGACGGTGACTGCGCCTGCGGGGGTTGCGCCTGGAGGGATTGCACTGGAGGGCGGGTCTGCGTTTGGTTCGTCTGGGCGTTTGCCGCCGGCGCCAGAAGGAGCCCGGCGAGGCCCAGTGCGGCTGCCGCGAGAGGGCGCAACAGACGCGTTCTGGTAGCTTGCTGTTCGATGCAGTGCATACGCTAACTCCACTTTTGCGGTGTGTTCCAGCATCCGGAGCGGATTGCCGGTTAAAGCTAATGGCCGATCGAATGTTCGATATTCAGCCTTGCGGAGTTACCCGGTCACGAAAATGACACACCGCCGACGGATCCCCTCGGCGACAGATCCGGTGCCACTAGCGACCCGATAACGTCAAAATGCTCGCTTTGGGACGTAGCCCCCTCGAGGAAGGCTCACGCTCCGACTTCTCTCTATCGAGTTCTCGATCGGCCGTTAGGCGCAGGGAAATGTGCCGATGCAGCACCTCTTGGCCGGCCCCTTCCGGCCCGTTGGAGGCATGATCATCGGTTGGCCTCCTGTTGCGGTCTGCCAAGGTGACGTAGGTAAGCAGGATCGACCGTCAAGACCCTGCCCGCCGGAAATAAAATTCCTCTTGGCGCAGATGCTGCCCGACTCCGGTCAAATCTCTATTGCCGGCTGCAACCTAGGGTGAACAAGCGCCCATAGCCCGGGATAGGCTGCCCGACACCGGCGAGACGCAGCGCCTGCCACATCATCGCCGAGGCGCTCGAAATGACCGGCTTGCCCAGATCCTGTTCGAGCAGCTCCAGTACCGACAGGGTTGGCATCCCGGTGCCGCTCAGGAACACGGCTTCGGCATCCTCGCTATCAACCAGGCGCGCGAGCCGATATGCCCGTTCCGCAGTCTCGTCGTAGATGTTCACGACGCCCTGCAGATTGACGAAGTTAACCACCTCGAACCCGTAAGCTTCGAGATGGGCTTTCCCCTGCAATGTCGTCTCCTGCGAATAAGGCGTACCGAGCGCTAGCCGGCGGACATTGAGCTGTTCCAGTGCGCGCACCATCGAGCCAAAGGCGGTAACCACGCGCCTGCCGGTTGATCTCTGCAGCCGGGCGAGGAGATCGGCTTCGCCCTGCCGCCCGAGATAGTAGCTCGTCGCAGTATGAGCCACCGCGATGACATCCGGATTTACCAGCGCGAGCAACTCGATGCTGGCGCCGATGTTGTCCACCATCATGCGATTGCGCTCGTCCTGGCCTTCGAGCGAGCCGGTGCCGCCGCGCGCGGTCATGCGGTGGAAATGCAGTGACACGCCGGATGGCGCCAGCGCGATCATCTCGGTTTCCACGGTCGGGTTTCCCGGCGGCACCAAGAATCCCAAACGCGCTCGCCAGCCTATCATTTTCTCACTCCCATTTAGCCGCTTTCGCCCGCTCAGGCCGCAGTAAGCCCTTGCGCCGCCGTCACTCCGGCGAAATCTGGCTAGCTTTTGATAAACGCCAACAGGTCGGAATTGATCGTGTCCGCTTCCGTAGTGGGCATGCCGTGCGGGAAGCCCTTGTAGGTTTTCAGGGTTCCGTTCTTCAGCAGCTTATGGGACAGCGGCCCGGCGGCGACATAGGGCACGATCTGATCGTCTTCGCTATGCATGACCAACACCGGGACCGCGATTTTCTTGAGGTCTTCCGTGAAATCCGTCTGGGAGAAGGCCACAATGCCGTCGTAATGCGCCTTGGCACCGCCCATCATGCCCTGGCGCCACCAATTCTGGATGACGGCCTCCGAGGCTTTCGCGCCCGGCCGGTTGTAGCCGTAGAAAGGCCCCGCCGCCACGTCGCGATAGAATTGCGAACGATTGGCGGCGAGTTGCGCCTGCAGGCCATCGAACACTTCCTTGGGAAGAC
>Ga0306926_10000141_pt1 | contig 58228 bp, 44 predicted proteins | sample flu12Cox44000178_FD_203759 | JGI IMG/M metagenome (GOLD analysis project Ga0306926, IMG submission 203759) | Lab enrichment of tropical soil microbial communities from Luquillo Experimental Forest, Puerto Rico - flux8day.12C.oxic.44.000.178 (v2)... | ecosystem: Environmental > Terrestrial >... | reverse complement strand
GCTCGACGAGCTTGGGCCCGAGCAGAATGTGCTGGTGCCCGCCGCCCTGGTAGACGTCGTCGTGCTCGACAAACATGGTCGCCGGCAGCACCACATCGGCCACGCGCGCGGTCTCGGTGAGAAACTGCTCGTGCACGCACACGAACAGGTCTTCGCGCGCAAAGCCGCGCTTGACGCGCTCCTGCTCCGGCGCAACCGAGAGCGGATTGGTGTTCTGGATCAGCATCGCGGTGACCGGCGGCCCGCCGGCGAGCGCCGTTTCGTCGCCGCAGAGGATCGCGCCGATACGCGACTGATCGAGCATGCGCACCGCGGGGTCGCGCATGTCGCTCCCTTCGATCATCTTCTTGTTCCAGTGATAGATGTCCTGATTGTTGTGGAAGGCGCCGCCGCCTTCGTGCAGCCAGGCGCCGGTTACCGCGGGTATTGCGCTTGCCGCGTGCATGTTGGCGGCCCCGTTGCGCGACCGGCTGAAGCCGTAGCCGAGGCGGAAAAACGCGCGCTTGCGCTCGCCCGCGAGGCGCGCGAAGGCCTCGATGGTCGCGGCCGGGCAGCCGGTGATGGAGGCCGCCCAATGCGGGTCGCGCGCGCGCAGATGCTGCTCGAGCTCGCCCGGCGCATCCGTGTAGCGATCGAGATAGTCCCAGTCCGCCCGGCCATCGCGGAACAGGCAATGCATGACCGCGCAGGCCAACGCGCCGTCGGTGCCGGGCCGGATCAGCACCGGCAGATCGGCCTGCTCCATGGTGGAATTCATGTAGATGTCGACGGCGACGAGCTTTGCGCCGCGCTCCTTGCGGGCGCGCACCGCGTGCTTCATCACGTTGACCTGGGTGCAGGCGGCATTGGTGCCCCAGATCACCACCAGGTCGGACTTCGCCATCTCGCGCGGGTCGGGTCCTGCGACCCGCCCGGTACCGGCGGCAAACCCGCTGAAGGCGGGATTGACGCAGATGCTCGAATGGAAGCCGGAATATTTCTTGGCGTGGCGCAGGCGGTGGATGCCGTCGCGCATGACGAGGCCCATGGTGCCTGCATAGTAATAGGGCCAGACCGTCTGCGCGCCGTGGCGCTCTTGCGCGCGCAGGAAGCGCTCGGCGACCAGATCGAGCGCCGCGTCCCAGGAGACGGGAATGAGCTCACCCGATCCTTTCGCGCCCCGGCGCAGGAGCGGCACGGTCAGGCGATCGGGATGGTGCGCCCGCTCGGCGTAGCGGGCGACCTTGGCGCAGACCACGCCCGCGGTGTAGCCGTTGTCCTGCGCGCCACGCACGCGGCCGATGGTGCGCTCGTCGACGATCTCCACCTCGAGCGCGCAGGTGGAGGGACAATCGTGCGGACAGGCCGAGGCGCCCATGCGGACCGGCGCGGGCCTGGTGCGAACAATCTGATTCATGGCGAGGGGATTTTCTTAAGCGAGAGAAGCCTGATCGCGGCGAGCGGCTGGTATAAGACCATCACGAGGCGGTCAGGCGCCTTCCTTGATCTTCTCCCGCGCGGCGCTGGCGATGAAGGCTGACCGCGTGAGTCCGTGCGCTTCGGCGGCCTCATCGATCGCCTGCAGCAGCCCGGCGTCGAGCGAGAGGTTTGCCTTTGCCGGCCGGCCTGCATCGCGCAGCACCGGCACAATCGCGATCGCGGCCCCCCTGGCCAGCGCGGCGGCGATTTCCGGGTCCGCACGCAATGCTTCGAGCGTGCGCGGGCGCGGCAGCTTTTCCCCGTCGGCCTCGGCGTCCTCGATCCACAGCCGCACCGCCTCTATGGCGTTGCGATAGGCTTGATCGGTGCTTTTGCCCGCTGACGTGCAACCGGGAAGATCGGGCACCACGACGCCATAGGCGCCGTGCCTGCCGTCGATGAGGGCAACGTATCGGGTCATGTCATCTTCCATCCTGCCATTCTGGCCATCACCCGGACCACGCCCGGCGATAGGGTACGATGGCGCGGAACTACAATGCGGCCCGGCTTCATCGGATGCTTGAAGACATCGTGCGAACCCCCGGAACGAACCTGCCAACCATCTCGTAGCAGCCGGGCAACGATCTTCGATCTGTTGGTTTCCGGTGCCATCCAATGCGCAAATATATACGCATCAGGCAGGAAGTGTCGAGCACAACCGGCCAGGCTCCGTTCGACGGCCCGTTGCAGCGCGTGGCATTCGGCCTCTACGCCGATAGGTGCCATGCGTTTCGTCCGCTTGTGATGGAGCGAGACTGCAAAGCGCCTGGAACCGGGAACAGGCAGGCCCCGGTCGAGTCAAGTTCAGTTCCGCATCCAGAGAAAAAGTCCCGGCCGGGACAAGAGAAGCTCTGCCCAATGCGGATTCGACAGCGCTTCCGGCCGCCCGTGAATGCCCGCCACGGTGGCCGATGCGAAGCGTATGACATCGTAGCAGTCGTGTCACTCAGTGCGTGGGCGTGGGTGCCTCCGGCAGGTCGCCGTCCGTGTTGCTCAGACGGGCTGCGGGCAGCGAGCCTGCCACGCGCAGCAGGGCGCAGCGCGCCTGCCATTCGGTTGCCGCATCGAGCTCGGCGAGGAACTGCACTTCGCCCGCGGCGAGCAGCGCGACCGGAACTCCGTCGCGATAGAGGAGGCGATTGCCGGTGAGCGCCGCAAGCCTTGGTCCGGGAGTGAGAATTCCCACGAGATTGAGCGGGTCGGCGCCGGACACGGAGACCCATTCGCCCGCGGGCGGCTTGCGCCGCAGCTCCCGCAAGGCCGCAACCGCGTCGGGCAACGCGAACTGCTCTCCGGAGAAGCCCGCAACGAAGCGGCCGCCGCGAATCTCGCCGCGGCTCTCGAGCCTGCGGAAGACGCGCAACAGGTCGCGCCACGGCGGCAGCCAGTCGGCCTCGCGCTCGAGCAGCCGCCAGAACACGATGCCGTAACGGGCAAGCAGCGTGCGGGCAACGTGCTCGGCGGCCTCCGCGGCGACGGCGGGCGCGGACGGCGCCGGCTGTCCCCGTCGCGCCAGCGCCCAGCGGCCGGCATCCTCCATTCCGAACTTCGCGGTGCGCCGCCGGCGGTGCACGCCGGGAAGCGGTCTGCGCTCGGCCGACGGCACCAGCAGAGCGCGCAGCCCGCAGAAGCTGTCGGACGTGACGAGACCCAATGCGACCAGCTCACCGAGTGCCTCTTCCACCTGCGTTCGCAACAAGCCGCTGCCCTGCACCACCTCCTCGAAAAAAGATGCCCCGTGCTGGCGAATATGCTCCGCGACGGCCTGCGCCCGGGGCGACGGATGTGGCGCAACCGTCTTCGCGGACAGCGAGGCCCAGAGCGGCGCGTGGCGGCGCGCAAGCAGCGTGATGGGAGTAGTGCGCACCGGCGAGGTCCTGCCCTGCGTGCCGTCGCCGCGCGCATTGCGGGGCTTGAGCCTTGCCCACGCGATGTGCCCGGCGAGGCAGCGGTCATCGAGCCAGGATGGCTCGTATCCAGCGATGCGTGCGGGCAGGATCTCGCTTTCCCAGGCGGCTGCCGGCGCCTCGAAGCCCTCGAGCTGCGCCACAACGGCATCGACCGCATCCGGCCCTTCCATGCGAGCGCCCGCGGCAGACCGCTGCCATAAGGCAAGGAAGCGCAGGAAGTCGCGCGCCGCCACCGGCTCGATCTCGGCGCGCAGGCGCTTGACCGTATAGTGATGAATGCGCGCAAGCAGCCGCCGCTCACACCATTCGTCGGCATCTGCCCCAGGCGTGAAACGCCCGCGCAGCGCAAAGCCTTCGACCTCGAGGCAAGCGAGCGCGCCTGCGATCGCGTTCGGCTCGAGGCCGAGCGAGGAGGCAAGTGCCGCCTGCGAGAGCGGCCCCTGCCCCTCCAGCCTCCCGCGCAGGATCTCGACCAGCGCATCATCGCATGGCCAGGTCTGCTCGGCGTGAGCGCCCGCGGCGGCGATCGCAGGCTCGAATGGTCCTGCGGGAAAGACGGCCTGGAACTGAGGCAGCCGCTCGGCGGTGATCCACAGCGCCGCGCTCGGCGCAGCAAGCAGCGCCGCCCTTCTCTGCGCGGCAAGAGCGGCAAGCCACTCGTTCCACGACGGTTGGGCTTCCGCCTCCTCCGTCGTCACAAAGCCCAGCCAGACCAGCGCGTCGTGCAGCTCGTCAGCATTCGCCGGCGCCGGCCAGGTTTCCGTCCGCACGCGCGCGATCGCCTCCGGATCGAGCCGCCCGAGACCGGCCGCGGCCTCCGGTGCGATCCACCGCCGCGCCATCACGGCCTGCGTGCGGCGCTCCTCGAGCGGCGCGTCGTCGAGATAAGCGTAAGGGCGTGCCGAGAGGACCTCGAGCGCAAGCGGCGACGGCTCCGTGAGATCGCGCGCCACTATGGCGATGTCGCCGCGCTCGATCCCCTTGAGCACGCGCTCGAGGCCCACGATGTCCATGGCCTCGTTGAGGCAGTCGTCGATGGTCTGGCGCACCAGCGGATGGTCCGGGATCTCGCGCTCGCCCACGAGGTTCTCGGCGCACGCAATCTGATCGGGAAACACGCTCCCGATCAGGTCCTCGGCCGCCATGCGCGCAAGCTGCGGCGGCACCTTCTTGCCGCCGCGAAAGCGCGGCACCGCCAGCGCCACGGCGCTCACCCAGCGCCAGCGGGTGGTGAACATGGGCGCATCAAGCATGGCCTGGATCAGCAGCGGCCGCACGGTTGCGGCGTTGAGGTACCGCGCGACATCGGGGAGCTCAAAGCTGTGAGCCGTGGTGAGCGAGAGCACAATATTGTCTTCCGTCGCAGCGGCTTGCAGCTCGAAATTGAACTTCCGGCAGAACCGCTTGCGCAGGGCCAGGCCCCAGGCGCGGTTGATCCGGCTGCCGTAGGGCGAATGGACGACGAGCTGCATGCCGCCGGCCTCGTCGAAGAAGCGCTCGAAAACGATGGTCTCGTGCGTCGGCAGCGAGCCGAGCGCCGCGTGCGCAGCGGCGAGATATTCGACCAGCTGCTCGGCGGCCGCCGGCGTGATTGCAGCCTCCTCGGTGAGCCAGCGCAACGCGTCCCCCCCGCGCGGATCGTGGCGCAGGCGCGCGGCGATCTCCGCGCGCAGCCGGGAGGCCGAGTGCGAAAGCTCATCGCTGCGGCCGGGCGCCTCGCCCAGCCAGAATGGAATGCTCGGCGCCATGCCGTGCGCGTCCTCGACCCGCACAACGCCGCGCTCGACGCGCCGGATGCGGTAGCTCTTGTTGCCGAGCTGGAAGATGTCGCCCGCAAGGCTCTCGACCGCGAAGTCCTCGTTCACGGTACCGATGAAGAGGCTCTCCGGCTCCAGCAGGACCTGGTAGTCCGCGTTGTCGGGGATGGTGCCGCCGGCCGTGAGCGCGGTGAGGCGCGCGCCGCGCCGGCCGCGCAGGACGCGGTTCACCGCGTCGTAATGGATAAGCGCGCCGCGCCGGCCGCGGCGGGTGGTGAAGCCTTCGGCCAGCATGCGCACCACGGCGGCGAAATCCTCGCGCGCAAGCGCGCGGTACGGCCAGGCCCGCCGCAGCATCGCAAAAAGCGCGTCCTCGCCCCATTCCCGCGCCGCCACTTCGGCAACGATCTGCTGTGCCAGCACGTCGAGCGGCACCTCGGGGATGCGCAGGCGATCAAGCTCGCCGCGCCGCACGCTGTCGAGGAGCGCGGCGCACTCGACGAGGTCGTCGCGCGAGGTCGGGAACAGCCGGCCTTTTGGCGTACCGTCGACCGCATGCCCGGAGCGCCCCACCCGCTGCAGGAAGGCGGCAATCGCGTGCGGAGAACCGAGCTGGCATACGAGGTCGACCTCGCCGATGTCGATGCCGAGCTCGAGCGACGCGGTTGCGACCAGCGCCTTCAGCGTACCCGCCTTGAGACGCTGCTCCGCGTCGAGCCGCTGCTCCTTGGCGAGGCTGCCGTGGTGCGCGGTCAGCTTGTCCTCGCCGATGAGTTCGGAGAGCTTGCGGGTCACCCGCTCCGCGAGGCGGCGCGTATTGACGAATACGAGGGTCGTGCGGTGCGCCTCGATCAGCTCGGCCAGCCGCCGATAGACCTGCTCCCACACTTCAGCTGACATTACGGCTTCGAGCGGGGAGTCCGGAACTTCGATCGCGAGGTCGCGTGCACGCTGATGCCCGACGTCGATGATGGTGCATGCGGGCGGGGAGTGTCCGGCCCCGCTCACCCGCTCGCTTCGCTCGGTGCCGATGGCGCCAGGTGAGGGGGTCCCTGTGAGAACTGCATCGGCATTTTCGGCTCCTGTTCCCACCAGAAAGCGCGCCATCTCCTCGATCGGCTTCTGCGTCGCCGAGAGGCCGATGCGCTGCAGCCGGTTCCCGCAAAGCGCAGCCAGGCGTTCGAGCGAAAGCGCCAGATGGCTCCCGCGCTTGTTCGGCGCCACCGCGTGAATCTCGTCAACGATGACGGTATGGGTGGAGGCGAGCATGGCGCGCCCGCTCTCCGAGCCGAGCAGCACATAGAGCGACTCCGGCGTGGTGACGACGATGTGCGGCGGACGCCGCCGCATGCGCTCGCGCTCGCCCGGCGGCGTATCGCCGGTACGCACCCAGGTGCGGATTTCAACGTCGGGAAGACCCTGCTCGGCCAGCGCCGCGCGGATGCCGGCGAGCGGGGCTTCCAGGTTACGGTTGATGTCGTTGGAGAGCGCCTTGAGCGGCGACACGTAGACCATCTGCGTCTCATCGCGCAGACCGCCATTGAGCGCCTGCCGCACCAGGTCGTCGATGGCCGAGAGAAAAGCGGCGAGCGTCTTGCCGGAGCCGGTGGGCGCCGCAAGGAGCACGTGACGCCCTGCTCCGATGGCGGGCCACGCCCGCGCCTGCGCCGCTGTCGGCTGCGCAAAGCGGCTTTCGAACCAGCGCGAGACACAAGGGTGGAAGGCGGGGGCTTCGTTCATGCGGCAATTTTCTGATGAGGGCATTCGTTAATCCGGCGGGCCATCTTGCCGTGGTGCACGCTGTTGCTGCAATGCAGCGCGAGGGATATGGGCAATGGCGAGCGGGTATTCAACGGAGCCGGGAGCTTGCCTGTTGAGTCGGAGCCCGCATGAGTCGGAGCCCGCACTGACAAGCGTTGCGTAATTTGCTATAATGCTCCTTTCAAAAATCAAAAAGGACAGGGAGGAGATCGATGGGCGCGGCTCACATCGATTACTGCTGGCGCAAGGCGGCCGAATACACGCAGCGCGCCGAGGACGCCACCGACGAGGAAGTGCGGGTGTTCTTCTATCGTCTGCGCGACGCGTGGATCGCCGCCGGCAACCGCAACGAGATGCTCGACACGCTCGACGTGCACGTGCCGTCGCCGGTTCCGGCCGCCGGGATGCAGGCAAGCGAAACCCGCTAGGCGCGCGAGCGCACCCCGTACCACGCATAGCCGAAGAGCACGAGCGCGATCACAGCCGACACAATGCCGTGCTTGAGGTGCACGCGGGTGCCGCCCTGCTCGAAGCCGGGAAAGAAGGCTGGCAACGAGCCCGCCGGCACCAGCCAGTAGACCAGCGCGATAGCGGCAAACAGCAGTCCCAGAACGATGACGACGTTGCGCATCCTGTTCCTCCCGGTGCGGATTTGGCGCGCGACAATGCCTCACCGGCGCGCCCGGTGCCAGTGAGCCCCTCACCCCACCCTCTCCCCGTTGAAGGAACGGGGAGAGGGAGTGAAACACTGTGCGAGCATCCTATCGTACAACCGACACGGATCGTGCACTCCCTCTCCCCGCTGGACGGGGTCCCCGCGACGCTTGCGTCGCGGGGTGTCCTTGCAATCGAACTCGGGTTTACCCGAGTTCGATCACTAATGATGGCCGAAGTCGGATAAATCCGACTTCGGCTGAGAGGGTGGGGTGAGGGGCTCGCGCCGGGATTTGTTTGAGACATCATGGAAACGCCGCACCAGCGGCTGCCCGAGTCCCGGCACGGTGAGGTCACATTTCCGCCGGGCCGCATGGATATGGGAGGGCGAGGAGGCGCGCCTGGGGACGATTCGTCGGCGCGCATTGTGGGGGAGCTGTCCACTTGTCGATCCGTCGCCAGACGACCTTTAGGCGCGCCATCAAACTCACCATCCATTCTGGAATTGTAGCAACGGCGCTCGCGGCCTCGGTCGCTTCGGCATCCGCGCAGAACATTTTCGAATCGTTCTTCGGACGCCTGTTCAATCCCGCAGGGGTGAGCGCCTATGCCGATCCGAACGCCGCGCTGCGTAACACGGAGCGTTCCGAAGCGGGCGGCCCGGCCTATTGCGTGCGCACCTGTGACGGGCGGTACTTCCCGATCGAGCGCCATGCCGGCGTGACCCCGGCGCAGGCCTGCAGCTCGTTCTGCCCGGCGGCCGAGACCAGGATCTACAACGGCAGCGCCATCGACCAGGCGGTGGCCTCCGACGGCAAGCGCTACAGCGAGCTTGGCACCGCGTTCGTCTACCGCGACAGGCTGGTGCCCGGCTGCACCTGCAACGGCCGTGACGCGTTCGGCCTGGTCAACCAGCCGGTGGCGGACGATCCGACATTGCGCAGCGGCGACATCGTCGCGACCAACAGCGGGCTGATGGCCTATGACGGCACTGCGAAGGGTCCGAGCTTCACGCCGATCGATGCCTACGCCGCGCTCACGCCGGAATTGCGCCGGCAGCTCGCGGAGACCAAGATCGCGCCGGCCGCCGAGCGGCCCGCGCCGCCACCGCCAGTCAAGCAGGCGCAGGCGCCCGTGCGCAGCACCAAGAACAAGCGCGCTCAGGCCGACAGATAGCGCGTTACCTGCGCTGCGAGCGGCAGCGCGCAGGTGAGCCCCGGCGATTCGATCCCGAACAGGCTGACGAGCCCGGCAAGCCCGTGCTGCGCGGGGCCCTCGACCATGAAATCGACCGCGGGCTCGCCCGGCCCCGACAGCTTGGGCCTGATGCCGGCGTAGTCGGGCGCAAGCGAATTGTCCGGCAGCGCAGGCCAGTATTTTCGGATGCTGGCATAGAACGACTGGGCGCGCTCCGACGCGACGTCGTAGTTTTCGCTCTCGATCCACTCGACATCGGGCCCGAAGCGCATACGGCCGGCGAGATCGAGCGTGACGTGCACGCCAAGGCCGCCGGGAACGGGCACCGGGTAGATCAGGCGCGAGAATGCCGGACGGCCGCTGTAGTTGAAATAGTTGCCCTTGGCGAGGACGAGGCGCGGGATGCGCTCGCACGGATAGCCCGCGGTGGCGCGCGCGAGGCGCTGCGCGCCAAGCCCTGCGCAATTGACGACCGCGTCGACCGCGATCGATTGCGGATCGGAACCGCCAAAACGCGCCTGCCATCCGCCTCGCGAGCGCTCGAGCCGTTCGATCGGAGTGTTGAATGCAATCGCCCCGCCGTGGTCCTCGAGATCGCCGCGCAGCGCCAGCATGAAGCGGTGGCTGTCAACGACACCGGTTTCCGGCGAGATCATCGCCGCGACGCAGGAGAGCGCGGGTTCGAGCTTTTGCGCCTCCTGCGCGGAGATGATCGCAACCCCTTCCACGCCGTTCGCCACCGCCTGTGCATGGATGGCTTGGAGGCGGGCAATCTCGCCCGCCTGCGCGGCGACGACGAGCTTGCCGCACTTGCGGTGCGGCACGCCGTGCGAGGCGGCGAGCGCGTAGAGCGCCCGCCGGCCGGCCGGACAGTGCCGGGCGCGCAGCGAGCCGCTCGGATAATAAAGGCCGGCGTGAATGACCTCGCTGTTGCGCGAGGATATGCCGGTGCCGATGGCGTTGGCCGCTTCCGCGACAATCACCTCGTGACCGGCAAGCGCGAAGGCGCGGGCCACGGCAAGCCCGATCACCCCTGCCCCGACCACGAGCACCTGCATGTCGACGCGCTATGCCTTGCGCCGGCACTTTGCGCAATGGTGCTTACATAAGCTCCAATGGCACGAGCGGACCCCTACCAGGCGCGCGCGCGGGAGCTCGCGCGCGAAGCCGGCCTTGATCCCGATGGGCGGATCGAGCGACCCGGACTGCGCTCCATGCCGGTCTGGTGCACGTTCCGCGAGGCGGCGCGCGTAGAGCGCATGCAGCGGGAAACGGATGCCGCGGCGGCTGCGATCGCGATCACGCCGCAGGCGCCGCGGTTGGGCGACAGCCCACTAGAAATATTCGGCGCGCACGACGAGGCGACCATTGCGCAGATGCGCAACTGCATGGGCGTCGGCAACGTGGTCGCAGGCGTCATTTGCGCCGACGGACACCTCGGCTACGCGCAGCCGGTGGGCGGCGTGATCGCCTACGAGAAGCAGATCAGCATTTCCGGCGTCGGCTTCGACATCGCCTGCGGCAACATGGCCGTGCGGCTGGATACGCCCCACGGCGCCATCGCCGACCGCGTCGGCGCGATCGTGAAGGATATCGCGCAAGCAGTCTCGTTCGGCGTCGGCAGGAACAATGAGGAAAAGGTCGAGCATGAGCTACTCGACGATGCGGAGGCCTGGCGCGAGAGCGACATGGAAGCCTATCGGCGCAAGGCCGCGGCCCAGCTCGGCACGGTCGGGGCGGGCAACCATTACGTCGACCTGATGCGCGACGAGGACGGCTTTGTCTGGATCGGCGTTCATTTCGGCAGCCGCGGGCTCGGCCACACCAGCGCGACGCGCTATCTCAAGGCCGCCGGCGGCAAGGACGGCATGCACGTGCCGCCGGCCGTGATCGACGAGGACAGCGAGATCGGCCGCCGCTACATCGCGGCCATGGAGCTCGCCGGCCGCTATGCCTATGCCGGCCGCGAATGGGTCACCGAGCGCGTGCGCAGCATCGTCGGTGGCGCGGTCACCGACACGGTGCACAACCACCACAACTATGCCTGGCGCGAGACGCACGGCGGGCGTGCGCTGTGGGTGGTGCGCAAGGGCGCAACACCCGCCTTTCCCGGCCAGCGCGGCTTTGTCGGCGGCTCGATGGGCGACGACGCGGTGATCGTCGAGGGCGTGGACAGCGCGCAGGCGCGCAAGTCGCTCTATTCGACGATCCACGGCGCCGGCCGGCTGTTCGGCCGCCGCGAGGCCAAGCGCCGCTTCACACGCGAGCAGATGGACGCGTGGCTCAGGGCGCGCGGCGTCATCCTGATCGGCGCCGACCTCGACGAAAGCCCGATGGCCTACCGCCGGCTGCCCGAAGTGCTCGCGCAGCACGCCGGCACGGTCAAGGTGTTGCACACCTTGCGCCCGTTCGCCGTAGTGATGGCGGGGGAAGGCGAGTTCGATCCCTTCCGGGATTAGGGCGCGACTGTTTTAGCGTACGACTCGCAACGTTGCACATACATAGCCAACCCCAAAGAGGTGACCCTTTGAAGACACACTCCATAAACCAGGCACGGGCCCACCTCGCCCGGCTGGTCGACAAGGCGTTGGCCGGTGAGCCCCAGCGCGTGACGCGTTACTGCAAGGAGGCAGTCGTTATCGTGTCCGAGCAAACATGGCGGGCGCGCTCGCGTTCGGCGCCGACGTTGGGCGCCCTGCTCGCACGCTATGCAAGAGCCGGAACGATTCGCGCTGACGCGGTTGACCGACCCTGGAAGGAGCGACCGCTGGGCAGAGACCTTGGCTAATCGCTACCTGCTCGACACCAGCATCGTGTCGTTCCTGGATCCCTGTCGCGCTGCTCGTTGCTTGCATTCTATATATAAATTCATATAATAGGAGCGGATGTGGATCAGCAGAACCCCAGGCGGCTCGTCTGGATTGCTTCCAGCCGACGCGATATGCGAGCCCTGCCCAAATCATTGCGACGCAGCTTCGGGCTGGTGCTGTTTGCCGCACAAACAGGCGAGATGCCGCCGACGGCAAAGCCCCTCAAAGGATTCGGCGGGACAGGAGTGCTGGAGCTGATCGAGGACGATGCAGCTGGGACATATCGCGCCGTATACACGGTTCGCTACCTCACGGCGATTTATGTCCTGCATGTGTTCCAGAAGAAATCGAAGCGCGGAAGGCAGACCCCGCAACAAGATATCGATTTGATCAAAGCGCGTCTCAAGCGCGCAGAAGAGATTCACGCGATGGCTTTGAAGGAGCGACTACAATGAAGCGCAAGGCAGATTACGAGGAAAGCAGCGGCAACGTGTTTGCCGATCTGGGCTTGCCGAATGCCAAGCAGGAAATGCTCAAGGCAAGGCTGGTCGTGCAAATCTACAAGCTGCTCAAGGCGCGCAAGCTGAAGCAGTCCGAGGCAGCGGCGCTGCTCGGCACCACCCAGCCGCAGGTCTCGGCGCTCATGCGCTGCAAGCCAGCCTCGGTGTCGGTCGGCCGCCTGATGGAGTTTCTCAACATCCTCGGCCAGGACATTGAGGTAACCGTAAAACCTGCCAGGCGCCGCAAGCACGGCGACATGTCGGTCGTGGTGCGGCCCGGTTAGGCGCACGCAAGCATGTTTGCGGGGCGAGCGGCCCAATATTGGGATAAGCAGAGACGAGACGTGCCTCGCTCCTGCGAGGCGATCTACCCCAGCGCCTGCGCCAGATCAGCGATCAGGTCATCCGCATCCTCGATGCCGACCGAGAGGCGCACCAAGGTGTCGGTGATGCCGAGCTCTTTGCGCACGTCGGCTCCCACCGAGGCATGCGTCATCAGCGCGGGATGCTCGATCAGGCTCTCCACGCCGCCCAGGCTCTCGGCCAACGCGAACAGGCGGCAGCGTTCGAGAAAGCGGCGCGCGTCCTCGAGGCTGCCGTCAAGCTCGGCGGAGATCATGCCGCCGAAGGCGTGCATCTGCCTTTTCGCGAGCGCGTGCTGGGGATGGCTGGCGAGCCCCGGATAGTGGACGCGCCGCACCCTGGGATGGCGCTCGAGCCATTGCGCAATCGCAAGCGCGGAGGCGCAGTGGCGCGTCATGCGCAGCGCGAGCGTCTTCAGGCCGCGCAGCGCGAGGAAGGAATCGAACGGGCCCTGGACGGCGCCGATCGCATTCTGCAGAAACGTCATGCGCGCGCGCAGCTCGTCGTTCGTCCCGACCACGGCGACGCCGCCCACCATGTCGGAATGGCCGTTGAGATATTTGGTGGTGGAATGCACCACCAGGTCGAAGCCCGCCTCTAACGGGCGCTGCACGTAAGGGCTGGCAAAAGTGTTGTCGGCAACGGCGAGGATGCCGCGCGCCTTTGCCAGCGCCGCGACCGCCTCCAGATCCACGAGCTTGAGGAGCGGATTGGTCGGCGTCTCGATCCAGATCAGCCGCGTCTCCGAGCGCACCGCGTTGCCGACCGCAGCCATGTCGGCGAGATCGAGATAGGTGATGTCGAGCGCGGCCGAGCGCCGGCGCACGCGCTCGAACAGCCGGCGCGACCCGCCGTAGAGGTCGTCAACGGCCACGATGTGGGAGCCGGCCTCGAGACATTCGAGCGTGGTGGCGATGGCGGCAAGCCCGGAGGCGAACGCGAACGCCGCGCTGCCGCCTTCAAGGTCCGCGATGCAGCGCTCGAACGCCATGCGCGTGGGGTTCCTGGTGCGCGCATAGTCGTAGCCCTTGTGCACGCCGGGTGACTGCTGGACGTAGGTCGAGGTGGTGTAGATCGGCATCATCACCGCGCCGGTGGTGGGATCGGGCGCCTGCCCGGCATGCACGCAGCGGGTCGCAAATCCGAGCTGGTTCTTTGTCACTGGCATGCTTCCTTCATCATCGGCAGCAGGGATCCCGGATAAGCGCGCACGTCAGAGCAACCAGGTTGCGTGCCCCGCCTGCGCGCTTATCCGGGCTACAGTTCACGGCGTGATACGGAAATAGTTGATGAGGTCGAGGCGGGTCGCGAGACCGAGGAATTGATCGCCGTCCATGACAATGGCGACATAGTCCTTGCGAAACAGCGGGACGAGGTCGGCAACCGGCGCGTCGGCGGAGATGGTCTCGAGCCTCGTCACCATGACGTCCTTGACTCGCCGCGCGAACGTCTTGGCCGAATCGTGCTCTGTCAACAGCGCGCCGAGCACGTCGCTCTCGTCGATGAGGCCGACCACGCGGCCCCTCTCATCGACGACCGGAAGCTGCGAGACATCGGCCGAGCGCATGCGGGCGAACACCGTTCGCAGATTGTCCTGCGGACGCACGATCACCGCGGTGCCTTCGCTCGCGCTGTGCACGACCACGTCGCGCACGGTGCCGTGGCGGTGCGGATGGGTCCAGCCTTCCTGCGCAAGAAAAGCGGGGTTGAATACCTTGGAGAGATACTTGGCGCCGGAATCGCAAACCAGCGACACGACGCGCCTTGGCGCCGTCTGCGAGCGGCAATAGCGCAGCGCCGCCGCGAGCAGCGTGCCCGAGGAGGAGCCGGCGAGCACCCCCTCGCGCAGGAGCAGCTCGCGCGCCATGGCAAAGCTCTCGGCATCCGGTATTGCGTAGGCCCGGCGTACGAGCGCGAGGTCGGCGTTGGGCGGCACGAAATCCTCGCCAATGCCCTCGACCGCCCAGCTGCCGGCCTCGCTCATCGTTCCGGTCTCAACGAGCGGCGCGAGCACCGAGCCCGCGGGATCCGCGAGGATCATCTGCGTTGCCGGCGAAGATGAGCGCATGAAGCGCCCGATCCCGGTGAGCGTGCCGCCGGAGCCGACCCCGACCACGACCGCATCGACGCTCCCCTCCATCTGATGCAGGATTTCCGGTCCAGTCGTCGTCTCGTGCGCGAGAGGGTTGGCGGGGTTGGCGAACTGATTGATGAAGAAGGCGCCGGGAGTGCGCGCCGCGATCGCCGCGGCAAGGTCCTGATAATAGTCCGGATGCCCCTTGCCGACGTCGGAGCGCGTGGTGATGACCTCGGCGCCCATCGCCTTGGCATGCAGCACCTTCTCGCGCGCCATCTTGTCCGGCACCACAAGCAGCGTGCGGTAGCCCTTGCGCGCGCCCACGAGCGCAAGGCCGAGCCCGGTATTGCCGGCGGTCGCCTCCACGATGGTGCCGCCCGCCCTGAGCTTTCCGTCGGCTTCCGCGGCCTCGATCATGGTGCGCGCGGGCCGGTCCTTGAGCGAGCCCGAGGGGTTTGCGCTTTCGAGCTTCAGGAACAGCCGGCAGGGCGCGCAATCGATGCGGGTCACCTCCACGAGCGGCGTTTGGCCGATAAGATCAAGAATGGAGCCCATGGGTTATATCTACGCCTGCAAGCGCATGTGGAGGATGTTTGCCACAAGCATGCTTATCCCTCCCCGGCTCAAGTCGGATACATCCGACTTGGGCCACGTTAGAGTGCCGAACTCGGGCAGGCCCGAGTTCGGATAGGAGGGTGGCCGAGCGAAGCGAGGCCGGGTGGGGAATTCTGAAAACCACCATTGCACAGGTCTCACGTCCCCCACCCGACCGCGGCCACCCTCCCCTTCGGGGAGGGATAAGCGAAATCACGAAAAAATCAGGCCGGAACTCGACTTATTGCAGTGCAGCAGGATTGACTTTCGGAGGTCCGACACTATGTTCCAATTTGAACGGTTCGACCGTTGACATCCGGACCCTCCCCCGCCGCTTTGGTCATTGTTTCGTCATCCAGCGCGGCCAAGCTCTGGAGCGGTCTCCGATTCGAGGTTACATGGCTTTTTCCAAGCTCGGCCTTTCGGCCAAGGTTCTTGCCGCCGTGAAGGCGGCCGGTTACTCCGCCCCCACCCCCATCCAAGAGCAGGCCATCCCGCACGTGCTGGCGCGCCGCGACGTGCTCGGCATCGCGCAGACCGGCACCGGCAAGACCGCGGCCTTCACGCTGCCCATGGTCACCATGCTCGAGCACGGCCGCGCGCGCGCGCGCATGCCGCGCACCCTCATCCTCGAGCCGACGCGCGAGCTCGCCGCCCAGGTCGAGGAGAGCTTCGCCAAGTACGGCGCGGGGCAGAAGCTCACCGTCGCGCTGCTCATCGGCGGGGTCTCCTTCGACGACCAGGATGCCAAGCTCACACGCGGCGTCGATGTGCTGATCGCCACGCCCGGCCGCCTGCTCGATCATTTCGAGCGCGGGCGGCTGCTGCTCACAGGGGTCGAGCTGCTCGTCATCGACGAAGCCGACCGCATGCTCGACATGGGCTTCATCCCCGACATCGAGCGCATCTGCAAGCTGGTGCCGTTTACCCGCCAGACCCTGTTCTTCACCGCCACCATGCCGCCCGAGATCAGGCGTATCACCGAGCAGTTCCTGCACAATCCGGTGAAGGTCGAGGTGACGCCGCCAGCGACCACGCTCGCAAGCACCACGCAGCACCTGGTCAAGACCGGCCGTGAGCCGCACGAGAAGCGCGCCACGCTGCGCTCGCTGATCCGCTCGGCCGAGGGACTGACCAACGCGATCATCTTCTGCAACAGGAAGCGCGAGGTCGCGGCGCTGCATCGCTCGCTGGTGCGCCACGGCTTCTCCGCCATCGCGTTGCACGGCGACATGGATCAATCCTCGCGCACCGCGGCGCTCGATCAGTTCCGCAGGAACGAGGTGACGCTGCTGGTCGCCTCCGACGTGGCGGCGCGAGGGCTCGACATCCCGGCGGTGAGCCACATCTTCAACTTCGACGTCCCCTATCACCCGGACGATTACGTGCACCGCATCGGCCGCACCGGACGCGCGGGCAGGAGCGGCACCGCGATCACCGTGGTGGCGCCGGCCGAGCAGAAGAGCGTTGCGGCAATCGAGAAGCTGATCGGGCGGACGATTCCATGGATGGGCCAGCCGCCGCGTGAGTCTCAAGACGAGCCGGCAGCGCCCAGCGCGCATACCCATGCGGGGCGCCCGCGCCGGCGCGGGCGCTCCTCACGCAAACCTCCGTCGCCGCGGGGCGAGAAGACCGCGCCGGCGCCGATTGCCCGCCTCGACGAGGCACGCGTGCGGCGCGCCCACAAGGCCGCTTCCGAGGCAAGCGCATCAAAACCAAAACCCGTTGCCCACAAATCGGGCGGCCGCGCAGAGGGTGGACATCTTCCGGCCTTCCTGCTGCGGCCGGTGCGGGTCAAGGCGTAGCTCTCGCGATAAAGTTGAAAATCTCAATGCCTGCAACTTTAGCAGGTATTTTGACCAAACAAATTCCTGCGGTTCAGTCCAGCTGCAAGCCGAATTGCCGAATGACCGGCGCCGCATCGTTTGCGGTCTGCTCGATCAATGCCTGGAATTCCTGCGGCGTCGATGACACCGCGACGGATCCCGACTTTTCAAGCAAAGCGCGATAGTCCGCCGAGTTGACGATCTGCCCGACGCGATCGTTGAGAAGCTCGACCACGTGAGCCGGGATGCCGGCGCCCGCGCACATGCCGAGCCAGGCGTAAGCCACCAGCGCAATGCCGCTTTCGCTCAGGGTCGGAACATTCGGCAGGGACGCCATCCGCTCGGCGCCGGTGACGGCAAGCACCTTGACCTGCCCGGCCTGCTGCATCGGCACGACCGCAAGCGGCGGGGCAATCATGACATGGGTGCGCCCGGCAACGACCTCCTGCATGGCTTCGGGAGTTCCCTTGTAGGGGATCGGCGTCATCTGAACGCCGGTGAGCTGCTCCAGCCGTTTAGCGAGGAGATTCTGCGTGGCGGCAACGCCGAGATGCCCGTAGTTGACGCGCCCCGGATTTAGTCTGGCATAGGCGATCAGCTCGCCAAAGCTCTGCGCGGGAACGGCGTTCGAGACCGCAACCGCGTAGCTGTATCTCGCGATCAGCGAAATTCCGACGATATCCGACAGCCGATATTTGACGCTGCGATAGAGGAGCGTATTGACCGCGTCGAAATACGTGCACAGCAGCAGATCGTGGCCATCGCGGGGCCGCGAGAGCACGTCGAGCGTGGCCAGCATGGCGCCGGCGCCGGGCTTGTTCTCGACCACGACCGGCCGCCCGAGCGAGGCGGTGAGCCGCTCGGCGAGCAGCCGCGCCGGAATATCGGTCGGGCCCCCGGCGGTGAAGCCCAGTACCAGGCGGATCGGCCGCGAGGGATAGTCATCGGCCGCAACCGGGAAAGCGAGGGCGATGAGCGCGCAGGCGGCAAGCGCTTGGCGGCGCAGGCGCATCGGCGAGGACCGGAGCGCTCTCACATCGCGCTCAGTTCTGCTTCGCTGCCGGCTGCGACCGCGGCTACTGCCCAAGCACATACACCGTAAAGCGCGCGCGCGACTCGGCAACGATCGGGGCGCAGCGCAATGCGTTCGCGCAGCCGCCGTTGAACGCAATCTCATAGCGCCCGTCGCCGCGGGCCACCTTGGTGACCGTGAACGCAGGCGTGCTGTCCGAGCTTGCGGGAGGATCCGAGGTTTGAATCGTCGTCGGCGTGCGCAGGCGGATCTTCAAAGCCGAATTGGCGCCGATCCATGACGCCGCGCGCGACCATTTTGCATCGCAGTCGGCCCCGATCGTGCAGATGATGGGCTGCGGTGGCGGCGGCGGCTCCTGGGAGGAGGCACAGGCGCTCAGAAGCATTCCCAATCCGATGACGGAAAAGCCGTGCATGACCGGTCCCGCTGTCGCGCCGATGATAGGCGGCGGACCATTCCGGGAAAAGTCCACCAGCCGGTCAACGGGCGGGAGACGGAGAATCGTGAGCTTCGGCGGCGGGCTTGAGGTGGACCGATTCGCCGCAGCCGCAGGCCGACGTCTGGTTGGGATTGTTGAACACGAACTGCGCGGAAAGCTTGTCGGTCTTGTAGTCCATCTCGGTGCCGAGCAGGAACAGCACCGCCTTCGGATCGATGAGCACGCGCACGCCCTTGTCCTCGACCACTTCATCGGCCCTCTCGATGCGCTCGGCATATTCCATGGTATAGGACATGCCGGCGCAGCCGCCGTTCTTCACCCCGACGCGCACGCCTACGACCGGCTCGACCGCGTTCGCAATGACGTATTTGATGCGCTCGGCGGCGGCGTCGGTCAGCCGGATCACCTGGGGTCTCGGCCGCGGGTTGGCCATCTCATGTTCCTCCTGCCGGGATCAAGACCGGGAAGCGCATTCAATCACCCGGCTGAAATAGCAACGAATTTCCGCATGTGAAGATCGGGGCTTCCGGCATGCGCATCCTCACCACATGTTGAGCACAGCGCGCGCTTCATCGGATATCCGACTCGGATCCCAGGGCGGGTCCCAGACGATATCGACCTTGACTTCGCCCACTCCGGGAACGCTTGCCACAGCGTTCTCCACCATGCCCGGCAATTCCTGCGCGGACGGACAATTGGGCGTGGTAAGCGTCATCTCTATGGCCACCTTGCGGTCGTCGGCAATGTCGATCTTGTAGATCAGTCCCAGCTCGTAGATGTCGCAGGGGATTTCCGGATCGTACACGGTCTTAAGTGCTGCAATGATCTCATCGGTCAACCGCGCGAGCTCGGGGTCGGCCAACCCGGGTGGGCCGGGCACCTCGGACGCCTGTTCGGCGGGCTGCTCCTCAACCAGTCCGGACGGATTGCCCGCGTCATCGGTCATGCGAAGAATTCCTGTGCCCTGATCAAGGCATGCGCAAGGCAGTCCATCTCCTCGCGAGTGTTGTAGAGCGCGAGCGAGGCGCGGCACGTGGCGCTCACGCCGAAACGGGAAAGAAGCGGCATGACGCAATGGGTGCCGGCACGCACTGCTATGCCGGAGCGATCGATGATGGTCGCAACGTCGTGCGGGTGGGCGCCCTTGACCTCGAACGAGATGATCGGCCCCTTGTCGTCGGCTGCCCCGAAAATCCGCAGCGAATTGATGCCGCGCAACCGCTCGGTGGCATATTCAAGCAAGCTCCTCTCGTGCGCTCTGATGCGCGCCTTGCCGATCGCGTTGATATAATCGATGGCGGCGCCGAGGCCGATCGCCTGCACGATCGGAGGCGTGCCGGCCTCGAACTTGTGCGGCGGCTCACCGTAGATGATGCGGTCCTCGAATACTTCCCGGATCATCTCGCCGCCGCCGTTGAACGGCGGCATGGCCGCGAGATGCTCATGCTTGCCATACAGCGCGCCGACGCCGGTCGGGCCGTAGAGCTTATGGCCGGTCAGGACGTAGAAGTCGCAGCCGATGTCCTGCACGTCGACGTCGAGGTGGACTGCGGCCTGCGCGCCGTCGAGCAGGACCGGTATGCCGTGCGCATGCGCGCAGCGGACCACCTCCTTCACCGGCACGACGGTGCCAAGCATATTCGACATGTGCGTAATTGCGACCATCCTGGTGCGCGGCGTGAGCAGCCGCTCGAACTCCGCCATCAGGAAATTGCCGGCGTCATCGACCGGCGCCCATTTGATCACAGCGCCCTGGCGCTCGCGCAGGAAATGCCACGGCACGATGTTCGAATGGTGCTCCATGATTGAAAGCACGATCTCATCGCCGGGGCGAATGCGCTCGCGGCCGAAGGTGTAGGCGACGAGATTGATCGCCTCGGTAGCGTTGCGGGTGAAGACGATCTCTTCAGATCGCGCCGCGTTGATGAAAGCGCGCACCTTTTCGCGCGCATTCTCGTACGCCTCGGTGGCGGCATTGGCCAGGTAATGCAAGCCGCGGTGCACATTGGCGTATTCCGCGGTGTAGGCATGCTGGATACGATCGAGGACCGCGCTCGGCTTCTGCGCCGAGGCGGCGTTATCGAGATAGACAAGCGGCTTGCCATAGACCTGCGTCGCAAGGATGGGGAAGTCCTTGCGGATGACGGCCACGTCGTAAGCGCCGTTCCTCACGGCCGGGTGCATGTCGTCCCTCGCAACTCGTCGCTCCCTCCCGCTCCCGACGCCCATGCGGGCGCCTCACCGGCGGGGAGCAGGTGCAAAGCAATCATTCCCGCGCGCCAAGCCACGCGGCGACTTCCGCCATCAGCGTATCGCGCAGACCCGCGTGCTCGATGCCTTCCACCGCTTCGCCGACGAAGGCCTGGATGAGCAGCGCCTGCGCCTGCTGCTCCGGGATGCCGCGTGCGCGCAGGTAGAACAGCAAATTCTCGTCGAGATCCCCGGCCGTTGCGCCGTGTCCGCACTGCACGTCATCGGCAAAGATCTCCAGCTCCGGCTTGTTGTCGGCTTCGGCGGTTTCCGAAAGAAGGAGCGCGTGCGTCGCCATCCTGGCGTCCGTCTTCTGCGCATTCGGGCGTACGATGATCTTGCCCTGAAACACGCTGCGGCCTTCCCCGTCGATCGCCGACTTGAACATTTCGCGGCTGGTGCAGGCCTGCGCGATATGCTCGGCCACAAGCGTTGTGTCGACATGCTGGCGGCCCTTGAGCAGGCAGGCGCCACGGATGCCCGCGATCGTCCCCTCGCCCTCGAAGCGCACGAACAGCTGGTTGCGAACAACCTGCCCGCCGATCGTGAACAGGAACTCGTTGAAGCGGGCCTGCGCCCCGACCGCCGTCATCAGGCTGGAAACGTGCAGGGAGCCGGTGCGGGTGATCTTGATGTGGTCGACATGCGCCGTATCCCCGATCTCAAGCTCGAGCGCGGTATTGACCTGAAATTCGCCGACCCCATCGTGGCTTTCGACCAGCATAACGCGCGCCCCTTTGCCAATGAAGGCAAGCGAACGCATGAACACAGCCCCCGAGTCGCTGCCGCCATTGAAGAACGCAAGCTGGATCGGACGCCCAGGCGCAGCCCCGGGCGCAACCTCGATCACCGCGCCGTCGCCCATGAACGCCGTGTTGAGCGCAACTGCCGTGTCGCTGGTCGGAGCGATTTTTCCGATCCGGTTCACGATCCGCGGGTCGCCCGCGGCCAGCGCCGAGGCCATCGACCGAATGGCGAGACCGGGCTCGAGGTCTTCGAGATCGGAGAGTTCCGGGACGAAGCTGCCGTTGACGAACACGATGCGGCGCGCCTCGATCGATGCGACCGGCATGCCCTGGCCGGCGAGCCGTTTCGCTGCGGCGTCCGGCAAAGGCGCCAGCGGCTTTGCTTCGCGCATCAGCGCGCGCAGATCGGTATATTTCCACTCCTCGATCCGCCTGTTCGGCAGACCATCCGCCTCGAAGCGTCGAAAGGCCTCCTCGCGCAAGGCTGCGACTTTGTCCACGCCAGGCAGATTGGCCCTCGTGAGCGCGAAGCTGGCCGCCAGCGCGCCCTCGGCTGCGGTTTTGATCGGGCGGACGTCGACGCTCATTGCAACCTCACGCCGCTTCGTCCCGGTACTGGGCGTAGCCGCCGGCTTCCAGCTCCAGCGCAAGCTCCTTGCCGCCGGTTTTCACGATGCGCCCCCGCGAGAGCACATGCACGACATCCGGCACGATGTAATTGAGCAGGCGCTGATAGTGCGTGATGACGACGAAGGCGCGCTCCGGCGCCCGCAGCCGGTTGACACCGTCGGCCACGACCTTGAGCGCGTCGATGTCGAGACCGGAATCGGTCTCGTCCAGCACGCACAGCCTTGGCTCCAGGACGGCCATTTGCAGGATTTCGTTGCGCTTCTTTTCGCCGCCTGAGAATCCGACATTGACCGCGCGCCGCATCATGTCCGGATCGATGCCGAGCCTGCCTGCGAGCTCACGCACCCGGCGCAGGAAATCGGGGGTGGAGACCTCCGGCTCGCCGCGCTTCTTGCGCTGCGCATTCAGGGCAGTCCGCAGGAAAGTCATGGTGGCAACGCCCGGAATTTCCAGCGGATACTGGAAGGCAAGAAACAAACCTCGGGCAGCACGCTCGTCCGGCGCCAGAGCCAGAATGTCCTCGCCATCGAGCAAAACCTCCCCTTGCGTCACGGCGTAATCGGGCTTACCCGCGAGCACGTGCGCAAGGGTCGACTTGCCCGAGCCGTTCGGCCCCATGATCGCGTGGACGGACCCCTTCCCGATCGAAAGCTCGAGCCCATCCAGGATTTTCTTGCCGCCGACCTCGACGTGCAAATTCTTCACTTCCAACAGATGCATTCCATTGCGCCTCGATTAGCGATGACCGGGATACGGCGTCATCAGCCCACGCTTCCTTCCAGGCTGATCGAGATCAGCTTCTGTGCCTCGACCGCGAACTCCATAGGAAGCTGCTGCAACACGTCCTTGACGAAGCCATTGACGACGAGCGCCACCGCATCTTCCGCGGAGAGGCCGCGCTGCCTGCAGTAGAACAGCATCTCTTCGGAGATTTTCGACGTGGTCGCCTCGTGCTCGAACACGGTCGAAGCATTCCTTGCCTCGATGTAAGGGGTGGTGTGCGCACCACATTTGTCTCCAATCAGGAGTGAATCACAGTTGGTGAAGTTGCGGGCGCCTTTTGCTCTGCGGTGGGAAGTCACCAGGCCACGATACGTGTTCTGCGAATGGCCCGCGGCGATGCCCTTTGAGATGATGCGGCTCGTCGTGTTGCTGCCAAGATGCAGCATCTTGGTGCCGGAATCCACCTGCTGGTAGCCATTCGAGATGGCGATCGAGTAGAACTCGCCGCGCGAATTGTCGCCGCGGAGAATGCAGCTTGGGTATTTCCAGGTGATCGCCGAGCCCGTTTCCAGCTGCGTCCAGGAGATTTTCGACCCGCGGCCGCGACAATCACCCCGCTTGGTGACAAAATTGTAAACGCCGCCGCGGCCGTTCTGATCGCCCGGATACCAGTTCTGAATGGTCGAATATTTGATCTCGGCGTCATCGAGCGCAACCAGCTCGACCACCGCCGCATGCAGCTGATTCTCATCGCGCGAGGGCGCGGTGCAGCCCTCGAGGTAGCTCACATAAGACCCCTTGTCCGCGATGATCAGCGTACGCTCGAACTGGCCTGTATTGCGCTCATTGATGCGAAAATAAGTGGAAAGCTCCATCGGGCAGCGCACGCCCGCGGGCACGTAGACGAAGGAGCCGTCGGAAAACACCGCGGAATTGAGGGTGGCGAAGAAATTGTCGGAAATCGGCACCACCGTGCCGATGTATTTCTTCACCAGATCCGGATGCTTCGCGAGGGCCTCGGAAATCGGCATGAACAGCACGCCGGCCTTGGCGAGCTCCTCCTTGAACGTGGTGGCGACCGAAACGGAATCGAACACCGCATCGACGGCGACGCGCCCATAGCCGTTCTCGTCCTGCGGCCTCTGCACGCCGAGAAGGATCTCCCGCTCGCGCAAGGGAATCCCGAGCTTCTCATAGGTCGCAAGGATCTCGGGGTCGATCTCATCGAGCGACTTTGGGCCGGGCTTTTTCTTCGGCGCGGAATAATAATGAATATCCTGATAGTCGATCGGTCCGTAGTGGACGCGCGACCATTTCGGCTCGCGCATGGTGAGCCAGCGGCGATACGCATCAAGCCGCCAGCGGAACATCCACTCCGGCTCATTCTTCTTCACTGAGATGAAGCGGACGATATCTTCGGAAAGCCCCTTGGGGGCCTTTTCGGATTCGATGTCCGTTACGAACCCATACTTATACTGGTCGACGTCGATACGGCGGACCTTCTCGACGGTCTCTTGCACAGCCGGCATTCTTCCCTCCGCTGCGGTTTCAAGGACCGCGGGTTGGATCGGTCGGTTATGGTTGTGTCGTCTGTCCTGGCTTTACATCATCCATTTCAGGCAGCCACCGCCACCCTCTCGTTAAGTAATGTCCCCGACACCTTAATCCAAGCTCGAATGAGCCGATCTATCTCGGATTCGGTCGTACTCCGCCCAAAGCTTATGCGCACCGCGGCGCGCGCAAGCTTCCGCGGAACACCCATTGCGGCCAGCACGTGCGAGGGTTGGACCTTGCCGGAGGAGCAGGCCGCACCCGAGGATACCGCGACCCCCTCCAGGTCGAACGCAATGACCGCGGTTTCCGCCTTCATGGCGGGAACAGCAAAAAGCGTCGTGTTCGGCAGGCGCTCCGTTTCGGCACCGAAGACGACCAGCTCGGGCGTTTGCGCCCTAAGACCGGCTTCGAGCCTTTCGCGCAGAAGCAGGAGGTGAGCCCTTTCCGCCTGGAAGCCTCTTGAAGTCGCCGCCGCGGCGGCGCCAAATCCTGCAATCCCCAGCACATTTTCAGTTCCCGCCCTGGCGCGGCGCTCCTGCCCACCCCCCGCCATAAGCGGAATGGGAAACGGAAACGCGGCATCTCGCCGAATCAGCGCGCCAACTCCCGTGGGCCCTCCTATCTTGTGCCCAGACAGCGTCAGAAGATCGGCCCTAAGCGCATTGATATCGCAGGAAATTCTACCGGGCGCTTGAACAGCATCGACATGCAGGACACCACCTGCGCGATGCACCAGATCCGCCACCTGCGCCACCGGCTGGACGACCCCGGTTTCATTGTTGGCAAGCATCACCGAAACGAGGACTGGACCCGAGAGTTTGGCAAGACGGCGGTGAAGCGCTGAAAGATCGACCTGCCCGCTGCCGGTCACCGGCAATCTCTCCAAGGCCGAGGCCGCAAACCGCCCGCCGGCCAGGACCGAGATATGCTCGACCGCAGACACGAGGAGTCTCGCATACGCCGCTCTATGACCGTCCGATGCCGGTGTGAGCGCCAGCATGTTGGCCTCGGTACCGCCGGAGGTGAATATGACGTTGCGCGGCTCGACCGCGGCCAACCCGGCTACATTTTCGCGTGCTTCCTCAACAATACGGCGGGCGGCCCTTCCCTCGGCGTGAATGGAGGACGGGTTGCCGACCAATTCGAGGGCGGCAACAACGGCCGCACTGGCCTCGCGTCGCAACGGAGCGGTTGCATTCCAGTCAAAATAGAGACGCTCGTTCATTGCTGCGGATCGGGCCGTTTCTCCCTTACGATGGGCGCGGCGATCTCCTCCAAAACGCTTGCATTTTGCCCCCGCACCCATGCTAAAAAACCGCCGGCGCGACGGGCCGCAGGATTTTGCGATACGGCTTCCTGGCGAAATCTAAGTGGTATTAGAGACTTACGTGCCCCCTGTGCCGGCGTCAAGCGCGCTTGGGCCGTCGCCTGGTTGCGCAGATATCCGGATCGATCATTCACATCGAGGGGTTTGCCATTCATGCCCGAAGTCATTTTTACCGGCGCGGCTGGACGCATCGAAGGCAGATACCATCCGGCTCGCCAGAAGAATGCTCCGATCGGCATCATTCTTCATCCACACCCCCAGTTCGGGGGCACAATGAACCATCAAATCATCTACCAGCTGTATTATGCCTTTGTGCATCGAAACTTCTCGGTCTTACGCTTCAACTTCCGCGGGGTCGGCAGAAGCCAAGGCTCATTTGATCACGGCCAGGGGGAGCTCTCCGATGCGGCTTCGGCACTCGATTGGGCGCAGTCGATTAACCCGGAGGCACGCAGCTGCTGGATCGCCGGCTTCTCGTTCGGTGCGTGGATAGGAATGCAGCTCCTGATGCGGCGGCCGGAGATCGAAGGCTTTATCTCGATCGCCCCGCCTGCGAATCTGTACGACTTTTCCTTTCTGGCCCCCTGCCCTTCCTCAGGGATGATCGTGCATGGAGACAAGGACGCGGTCGTGCCGCACAAGGACGTGAATACTCTGGTCGAGAAGCTCAAGACCCAGAAGGGCATCGTCATCGAGCAGAAGGTCATCTCCGGCGCGAACCATTTTTTCGACGGCAAGATCGAGCCCCTGATGCAATCAATCGGGGTCTATCTCGACAAGCGGCTCAAGATCGAGCGCAAGCCGAGTGCAGCTTGAATCTGCCTGACCGTCCGATCCGCGGGCACGTGCTACGCGCCCCTCCTCGAACGAGGCGGTCGGCGAAACGATCAAACCGTCCTCGGTTCAAATCCCGTGTCGGACCTGTTACAGCAAAGGCACGAGAGAGATGAGAAGTCGATGAGCGCCTACAAGTCCGATTTTCTTCAAGTTCTGGCGACGCGAGGATTTATTCATCAAATCTCGGAAGCCGAAAGCCTGGACGCCAAGGCACGCGCCCACCCGATCACGGCCTATGTCGGTTTTGATGCAACCGCGCCCAGCCTTCATATCGGCAACCTTCTCACCATCATGATGCTGCGGTGGTTGCAGAAAACCGGCCATCGGCCGATAGCGCTCATCGGCGGCGGCACCAGCAAGATCGGCGATCCCTCGGGCAAGGATGCCAGCCGCACGCTGCTCACGAGCGAACAGATCGATGCCAATATCGCCTCGATCGGTCGCGTTTTCTCGCGCTTTCTCGACTTCCGGGCGGGCGCGATCACGGCGAACAATGCTGATTGGCTCGATCAGCTGCATTACATCCCATTCCTGCGCGACGTGGGTCGCCATTTCACCATCAACAAGATGTTGACCTTCGACTCAGTCAAGCTTCGTCTTGAGCGTGAGCAAGCCCTTACATTTCTCGAATTCAATTACATGATCCTGCAGGCATATGATTTCGTGGAGCTCTACAAGCGCCATGGCTGCATTCTGCAGATGGGCGGCTCGGACCAGTGGGGCAATATCATCAGCGGAATCGACCTCGGCCGTCGCCTCCTCGACGCCGAATTATTCGCGCTGACCACCCCGCTGCTGACGACATCCTCTGGCGCCAAGATGGGGAAGACGGAAACCGGCGCAGTCTGGCTCAACGCCGATATGATGAGCCCCTATGACTACTGGCAGTTCTGGCGCAACTGCGAGGACGGTGACGTGGGCCGGCTGCTCAAGCTGTTTACCGAACTGCCCCTCGCGGAGATCGAGCGACTGACGGCGCTCAAAGGGCAGGAGCTGAACGAAGCGAAGAAAATTCTTGCAACCGAGGCAGCGGCGCTGCTGCACGGTCGCGAGGCCGCGGAACGGGCGGCGGAAACGGCCCGGCGCACGTTCGAGGAAAGGGCGGTGGCGGACACCCTTCCGACCGTCGAAATTCCCCGCGCCAGGCTTGAGGCCGGCTTGAGCGTGCTGGCTGGCTTTGTGGAAGCAGGTTTGGTGTCGTCAAATAGCGAAGCACGTCGGCAGATCAAGGGCGGCGGGCTCAAGGTGAACGATGTCGCGGTGACCGACGAAAAGGGGAAACTCACCGTGCGCGACCTCTCCCAGCAAGGCGTGATCAAGCTTTCGCTCGGCAAGAAGCGGCACGTATTGCTCAAGCCGATCCCACTCGGGTAAGGACGGCCAGGATCGGGACATGGGTGCTTATCCGACCGTCGACGACCTATCTCGGCTCGGCATAGCTTTGAGGCATGACGGCGCCACCGCCGCCCGGAAACTCGAAGAACTTGCGCAGCAAACCAGGCGCCACGGCCGATATCGGATTGACCCGCAAAATGGGTGCGGCCGGCGGACCTGCCACCTCGTAAGTAAGCCCGATCAAGCCCTCGTTGCTGCCGCCCAGGAACAGCCCGACAATCGGAATTTGCCCGAACATGTTGTTGAGGCCGTAGAGCGGAACGAAAGTGCCGCGCATGCGAACATCGTTGCTCATATAATCAACATATCCATCAACGGTGGCGCCGATTACCGGCCCCTTCACGAGACCGTTGCGAATGGTGAAGCGCCCCAGCGAACGGGTGAATTCGACGCGCAGATGCGAGAACTCCACGCCGGGCGAGGCGCCCCCGGCATTTTGCGGCGCCGGCACAGCCGCCACGCGTTCTAGCGCTGCTTCCCCGCGAACCGTGAAATCGCGGACATCGAGAATGCCTTCCTGCGGCGCCTTGTCCGCGCTTTGCGGATCAAGCGCCACCCATATCTCGCCTCCAACGACCTTGGGATAGATGTCGGTGAAGCGGAAGAATGCACCGGCATCGGTTGTCTCCATGTACACGACTTGCCGGCCATTGGTCCCACGCCCGCGCAGGTCGCCGACCAGCGGCGTGTCGCGTCCGAGCTTGGCGTTCAATGCAAAGCTTGTAATGACGCCGCTTCGGCGCGATATGCGCAGATCGAGGCTGCGCAGCGTCTCGCCGTGAAATCCGGCGACGGTGCCGAGCTTAAGATCAAGATCGACGTCTTTGTCCTGCGGCTGCTTGCCGTTGGCGGGGCCTGCCATTGTCGACTTTATGAACCCACGTCCGTCATAGACATCTCCGCGAACAGTCACTCGTAGAACGCCGTCGGCACCGCGCTCCGCTTTGAGCGTCGCCTTGTCGCGATTCGAAAGGCTAAACACGGGAAAATTTGCGGAAAGAACGTCACCCGATGAATCGACCTCAACCATGCCCTTGACCGAGGTATTCGTCGCCTCAATCGACATGTCCTCGAAGCGCGTGGTCTGTTGCTTATTGACAAGCGTAAACGTCGCCCGTGCCGTCTCACCGCCGGCCTTCGACCACCCGGGCAGAAGATTGTCGACCTTGGCCTGTGTAAGGTCAGCTTCAACTGCGAAGCGACTTTCGCCCTCGTGCGCCACACGGCCATTGAGCTTGAGCTGCACCGGCCCGACCAGGATGCCGCTTAGATCAAATCCCAATTTGCTGCGCGCACCGTCATCAAGCGTCGCCTGAACCCGGATATCAGGATCCGCGTCTCGCGTTTTGCGATAATCGAAGATGGCCGGGATACCGTTGATCTTGACGTCGCCTCGTATCCAGTAACCCTGGTTATTGGCGCTTACCTTCAGCAAGGCGGCCTCGACCTTGTGGCCCAGCACCATGCGTTCGGCAGAAAAGTTGGCGACGTCCATGTTGATGGAATAGGTCGATGACCCTTCGGCCAGATCCTCCCTGAGCGGGAGACCGAGAGTGACTTGGGCGGTGAGCGTCCCGCGACTGGTCGCGGCATCCAATGGCGTCCCGGAATAGTCGCGCAGGCGTTCTGTTGCCAGCAACTCGACTGCCGCTGGTATCGAGCCATCCAGGCGGAAGCGCGCCTTCGCCGGCGGCGCCTTGGGGAAGGTGTCGGGTACCTCAAAGACGCCGCTCGTGACCGAGAGCTTGCGGCCCTGGGACATTTCCACGTTGCCGCGCCCGACATTGACGACTGCCGTGCGACCGCTGATGCGGACGTCGACATCGGCGTCGCGAATTGGCGGCAAACCTGCCACCGGCCTCATCTCCACACCGTGACCCAGGATCCTGATTGCCAGCCCCTCTTCCGGCACGGGCGGCCCGCTCGCCTTGAGAGTCGAAATCGGAGCATTGGTCACGACCTCAAACCGCTCGACCGTTCCCGACTGAACGTGAGCCTCGACCCAGGCGCGCACTTTCGGAGCGGCGAAGAACGGCCAGAGCTCCTTCATGGCCGCGACCGACATGCGGGTGCCGGCGACACCCACGGCCAGCACCGCATCATCGCCGGAGCACTCAATTCCGCCGGACAGCGCCACGTTGAGGTCGGCGTTGCCAAGCTCGCCCTGATCGATCTCGATGCGCCGTTTGCTCGGGTCGATTCGCATGCGCAGCGCCACTCGATTAAGAACGAGAGGGGCCGACGGCGTGGAGGAGGCCAGCACAATAGCGCCGCTCGATACTTTGAGGGTCCATGCGCTCCCACTCTCTCGAGGCGCGTCGAACTGCGCTTGCACGGTGATGCGATTGCCTCCGGAGACGATCTGGAGCGGCATCACCAACGCCTGACGGCTTGCATCCCAATCGATGCTGATCTCAGCGCGATCGATCGGAATGCGAACGAGCGGATCGTCCGCGTCGATAATGGTTCCTTTCTCAACGACGACTCGCCCTTCGACCATGCGCGGCATGCCGTCTGGCCCAATATCGGCGCGGATGCGGGCCGTTAGAGGCAGATCGGGCTCGTACAGGCCTTCGCCCCATCGCAACGCAAACATCACATCCTTGGCCGAGAGCTTTTGCGTGTCGATCTCGATGATTCGGTTCCCGTGCGGACCGGGAGTGACGGCCGCGCGCATCTGCCAAGGCCGTTCGACGCCTTCGGAGCCGAGCATCACGGCGATGCCACCGCCTTTCGGCCGCGTCACGCTCAGGTCAATGTTGGTGAAGGTCCACTGTTTGCCATTGCGTTGGTCGTTGACGCTCAGATTGCCGCCCTTGAGACCGATCTCCGTAAGGTCGCGACCGTCCAACCCGCTGGCATCGAGGCTTTCGACCCAAGCCAGCAGCGCGGCAAAGTCAGGAGCGCCTGCTCCGGTCGCAGAGGCCGCCGGCATCCCGACCGCGGCACCGGAGGCGGCGGCCTTTGATGGGGCGCCACCGGTTACAAGCGGAGTGGGCAATGCCGAGGCCGTGACCAAGGGATGTTTGTTGCTTCCGGCAAAGACCGTGAGCTTGCTGTCCAGTTCGACCCGCACCGCCATCTCGGCGCCCACCAGGCTCAGGCGTTCCGCGCGCACCCGCCCCGAAAACAGGCTGCGGCCGGAAATGCCAACTTCGGCTTTTGGAGCGCTCGCCACTACGGCGCCATCTGCGTCCCGCACGACAATGTCGCGAATGCGCAACGAAGGTCGCCCGTTCGCGTCACGCTCGAGCTGGGTGCCGCCGATCTCGACGTCGTGTCCACTGCCGAAATTCTCCTTGATCGCTGCGCTAAGCCAAGGAGTGGCTATGTCCAGTTCAATGGGCCCGCTCGACAGGCGCCACCAGAGGCCGGCCACAGCAATCAGAACAACAGCGCCGAAAGCGCCGCTGCAAAGGCCGAGCGTACGCAGTCGCGGCCGCCACGCGAATAGTCCGGCGCACGCCCAGAGCTCCCCTATCCGGTCATGCAATTTCGTCCAGAGACCGCGCAATTTCAGATCGTGCAATTTCGACTGCGGTGATGTCCCATCGTCGAGGTCATCGAACTCGGACCGCAGCGCATCCTGCGATGCATGCTGGCCAACGCGCAATTCGACGCAGAGGGTCGCCTCCAGCTTACGGAGCGCCTCGAGAGCAGAATGAGCTTGTTGACGCGTCATGCCCCGACTTGGCGTCCCCCTCGACCCCCGACGGTCCCGTCACGCGCGGAACGGACCGTCCCCAAATGCTCGGCTGACGGACCGCCCGAAAATCAGCGACTTGGCAGTACTTTCGCCCGCATCTTTGACCGCCCAATTGACCCGAGAAAAGGGACGAAAGGAAGGCGCAAGGATGACGGCAAACCTGGCGGCGAGATCAAGGGCGCCCTTTGCAAGCTTGGCAGAATTGGGCGGAGGGCAGATTCGAGTGTAGATTCTAAAGGACGGATACTGGTCACTATTTTGTCCAAAGCCGACACTGTCGGCAGCATCGATTGGATTTCGCGACCAAGCCCGAACTTCGACCAGCAGGATCAAAGTTCTTGGGATTTCGACGGGCTTTTCGCCGGCGCAGGAATATTTGCGCAAAATTAACCATAATCGGGTCGAATTGGCACGAGTTAGCGCCGGCGTAACGTCATATGATTTAGGGGACCGGCGGGGATGCGTGAATGTCTTCGCGGTCGTTTTCATACCCGCAGCAGAGCGGCCATGGCGCCTACGCCACCGATCGGAGAGCCCGTCATGGCGCGAGCAAGCTAGGGCCTGAGGGCTACACTTTAATTCACGGTGCCCGCCAGCTTCGGGTAGGCCCGTTTGCGTTCTGGCTGGTCCTTGGCACGCTTGCCATCATGGCGGTATGGACCATCACTACCGCGACCTATTTTGCCTTCCGCGAAAATGTGTTGACCGGGCTGATTGCGCGGCAGGCCGAGATGCAGTTCGGGTATGAGGATCGTATCGCAGAGCTACGCGCGCAGGTTGATCGCTTCTCAAGCCGGCAATTGCTCGATCAGGAGCAGTACGAGCAAAAGCTTGATCAGATTCTCCAACGGCAGACAAAGCTGGAATCACGGGCGAACGCGCTCGGCGGCGTTGGTGATGTGACGTCCTCAATCAGGCAGGCGCCCCGCACCGCGGCGCCCGGCAGCTTGGGCACTCTGCAACTCAAGCCCTCGCCAATATCCGACAAGGGGGCCTTTCTGGTGCCGCGAGAGCGCGAGTTGCAGGCCGATCCCAGCAATGCCAGGGGCCGAGACATGCGCGGCGTAATCGCCCACCTCCAGGCATCACTCGATCGGCTGGAGCAACGACAAGCGGCCACAATCGATTCGCTCGAGGAAGACTACCGCTCGAAGGCGCGCAGAATTCGCGGTGTGCTCACGGAACTGGGCATCGATGCCGGCAGAACGACGATTTCTGAGCGTCCCGGCGCCATGGGCGGTCCGTTCGTACCGCCGCGGGCACCCACGGACGCAAACGGATTGGAACGCCAGATTTACCGCATCAACATCGCACGGATCCAACTTCATCGCCTTACGCACGCGCTCCACCGCGTGCCCGTGCGCAAGCCCCTCGAGGGCGAGATCGATCTGGCATCAGGCTTCGGCGTCCGCCAAGACCCCTTCAACGGCTCGCCAGCGATGCATACCGGACTTGATATCCATGGCGAGAACGGCGATCCGGTGCGCGCCTCGGCGGACGGTACGGTGACCGCTGCCGGCTGGACCGGTGGCTACGGCCGGGCGGTCGACATCGATCACGGAAACGGATTATCGACGCGCTACGCGCATCTGTCAGCGATCGAGGTGCGGGTCGGCCAATCGGTCAAGAGCGGACAAATCGTCGGTAAGGTAGGCTCGACCGGCCGCTCAACCGGCCCCCACCTGCATTACGAAACGCGGGTCAGGGGCGAAGCGGTGGATCCGCAGAAGTTCTTGCGCGCCGGAGCGAGACTCGACGGCAGCATTTGACTTGATCCTTCGCCGACCCCGGAAGCTGGCTATTCGGCGTCCTCCACCGCAATCGCCTCCTTGCCGAACGCCTTCTGCGCCAGCGCCGCCTCCATGAACTGATCAAGATCACCGTCCAGCACAGCGCCGGTGTTCGAGGTGGATACGCCGGTCCGCAGATCCTTTACCATCTGATAGGGCTGGAGCACGTAAGAACGGATCTGATGACCCCACCCGATATCCGTCTTGGCGGCCTGCTCGGCGGCTGCTTTCTCCTCGCGTTTCTTGAGCTCCGTTTCGTAGAGACGCGCACGCAGCATCTGCCAAGCCTGGGCCCGATTGCGATGTTGCGATCGGTCATTTTGACAATACACCACGATGTTGGTCGGGATATGGGTGAGCCGGATCGCGGATTCAGTCTTGTTGACGTGTTGACCACCGGCACCGCTTGCACGCAATGTATCAACGCGGACGTCGGCTTCCTTGATGTCGACCTGGATGCGGTCGTCAATCACCGGATAGACGTTGACGCTTGCAAACGACGTGTGGCGGCGGGCATTTGAATCGAACGGCGAAATGCGAACCAGACGGTGAACGCCGTTCTCGGTCTTGAGCCAGCCGTAGGCATTGCAGCCCTTCACCTGAAGGGTCGCGGATTTGATGCCTGCTTCCTCGCCTTCGGTCTCTTCGAGATATTCGATCTTGTATCCATGTTGCTCCGCCCAGCGCGCGTACATGCGAAGCAGCATGCTTGCCCAATCCTGACTCTCGGTGCCGCCGGCGCCGGCATGGACTTCAAGATAGCTGTCGTTTCCGTCGGCCTCACCGGAAAGCAGCGCCTCCGATTCCCGTCGAGCGACTTCCGATTTAAGCGTGTCAAGCGAAGCCTGCGCCTCGGCTACCGCGTTTCGATCTCCTTCGGCCTCGCCGAGCTCGATCATGGTGACCTGATCATCAAGCTCCTGTTCGATCCGGCCAATGGAGGTTAGCTGATCTTCGAGCGCGGTGCGTTCCTGCATGACGCGTTGCGCGCGTTGCTGATCATTCCAGAGATTCGGGTCTTCGGCCTGTCGATTGAGCTCCGCAAGGCGCGCACGCGCCTTGTCGAAGTCAAAGATGCCTCCTCAGCAGCGCAACCGACTGCTTGATCTCGTCGATAACCTTCTGGACTTCCGCGCGCATGGCTGTTCCGACAAGGGCTTCCGAGCTTTGCCGCCGGTTGATGTATCGGCTGCACGGGCCGCGCGCAACGGGGCCGTGCAAGCTCGTTGCGGCGAGCCGCCGTCCGCCCTCAGTAAAGCCCGCCGGTCCCGGCCCGCACGGCGCGGTCGGCCTCGGGTGAAACACCAAGTGGGCGGCCGTCGGCATCGGTCACGCCGATGACGGAATAATTGTCCGGTGGCGCGGTTCCGGGCTTGAAGGCTTCTAGGATGACGCGTTGATCGCCGAGACCCGCGCGCATTCCGGTCTTCGGATCGATGCGAATGAGCTTGATCCCCGCGGGCACGCGAAACGGCACCGCCGGCTTATCAGCAAGCGCCACCTTCAGGAAATCCCGCGCGACGGGAGCCGCGAGCACGCCACCGGTGGCTCCCTTGCCGAGATGGCGCGGCTTGTCATAGCCCAGATACACGCCGATCACGAGGTCGGGCGAGAATCCGATGAACCAGGCATCCTTTTCGTCGTTGGTGGTGCCTGTCTTGCCCGCGATAGGCTTGCCGACATCCTTGACCACCGTCGCCGTCCCGCGCTGCACCACACCTTCCATCATGGACGTGATCTGGTAGGCGGTCATGGGATCGAGCACGCGCTCGCGCTTGTCGACCAGAACCGGCTCGCTTTGGCTGGTCCATTTCTCGGCGTCGCAATCGCGGCATTCGCGCGAATCATGCCTGTAGATGGTGCGTCCATAACGATCCTGGATGCGGTCGATCAGGGTGGGCTGAATCTTCCTGCCGCCGTTGTCAAACATCGCATAGGCACCCACCATGCGTAGCAGCGTCGTTTCGCCGGCGCCAAGGGCAAACGAGAGGTAAGGAGGCAAATTGTCATAGACCCCGAATCGCTTGGCGTATTCGCCGATCAACGGCATGCCGACATCCTGCGCAAGCCGTACCGTCATTACATTGCGCGATTGCTCGATGCCGAAGCGCAGGGTGGATGGCCCATAATATTTTTTCGTGTAATTCTCAGGCGCCCAGATGCCGCTGCCGGTGTCGATCTCGAGCGGCGCGTCCAAGACGACGGTCGATGGCGTATAGCCGTTGTCGAGAGCGGCGGCGTAGACCAAGGGCTTGAACGACGAGCCGGGCTGGCGAAGCGCCTGTGTTGCGCGGTTGAACTGGCTTTGATCGTAGGAGAAGCCGCCGACCATGGCGAGCACGCGTCCGGTCTGCGGATCCATGGCGACAAGAGCGCCTGAGACTTCCGGCACCTGATGCAGCCGGAACTGATCGTCCTTCCCTGCCATTGGCTCGACATAAACAACATCGCCGGGCTCCAGCACCTGCGACGCCTTGACCGGCACCTTGCCTCTCATCGGGCCGCTCGCCGGTTTTGCCCATTTCAATCCTTCGAGCGGAACGGTGCCAATCTCACGCGCTTTGGACACGGCGCCTCCCGGATCGCGTACTGGTTGCATTCCGACGCGCGCGGATGCGTCGCCCGATTCCAGCACGACGGCGAGCCGCCACGGCGCCACATCCGACATCCCCTTGACCTCGGCGAGCCTGACCCCCCAATCCCCGGCGATATCGAGCTTGCTGATTGCGCCGCGATACCCTTGCTGCTCGTCGAAGCGTACAAAACCATCGACCAACACATTGCGCGCCAACACCTGCATCTTGGGATCAAGGGTCGTGCGCACCGATAGGCCGCCTTCGTACAGCTTCTTCTCGGTGTAATTCTCCGAAATGTATCGACGGACCTCCTCGGTGAAATATTCCGCAGCGAAAATATGAGCGCCGGTTGGGCGTTGGGTAATCTTGAGCGGCTCCTTTCGTGCCTTCTCCGCCTCCTGGGCCGTAATGTAGTGATCCTCCATCATGCGCTCGATCACATAATTGCGCCGCTCGAGCGCGCGTTCGCGCTGTCGGAAAGGATGGTAATTGTTAGGAGCCTTGGGCAGCGCCGCGAGGTAGGCAACTTCGGCGATTGACAATTCGTGCACGGACTTGTCGAAATAGAGCAGCGACGCCGCAGCTACTCCGTATGCGCCCATTCCGAGATAGATTTCGTTGAGATAGAGCTCGAGAATCTTCTCCTTCGAGAACGCCCGCTCGATCTTCATCGACAGCAGGGCTTCCTTGATCTTGCGCGAGAATGAGAGCTCGTTGGTGAGCAGGAAGTTCTTGGCAACCTGCTGTGTGATGGTGGAGGCGCCCTGCGGGCGCCGACCGCTGCCGTATTGCTGGACATAAAGCATCGCCGCACGCGCAATGCCGGAGAAGTCTACCCCGCCATGCTCGTAGAAATTCTTGTCCTCCGCCGCGACAAAAGCGTTGATGACGAGCTTGGGGACCGCCTGAATGGGAATGTAAAGACGCCGTTCCCGCGCATATTCCGCCAGCAGAGAGCCATCAGAGGCGTGCACCCGGGTCATGACCGCGGGCTCATAATCCTGCAATTGCGAGTAGTCCGGAAGCGACTTGGAGTAATGCCACAAGAAGCCCGCTGCGGCAGCGACAGCCACGATGAATATGATGGTGCCGGCCGCAAACAAAAGGCCGAAGAAGCGCAGCAGCAACCTCATCGCCCACATCCCCCCGCGCACACCGCGTCAGCCCACAGGCAGAGCGACTGCCTCAATCAGCCCTCACAAATCCAGCGGATTGCCCGGCAACCCCACCGCCCCGCAATGTCCCTTGACCCGAACGCCTAGGTCGCGCTGTTTTATGTTGAAACTGAGGCTGAAAAACCTCTCAATTCTGGCCATGAACTGCCAGGCGCGTGGTAAAATAGGTGTCGATCGCGCGAACGAGGGAGTCCGCAGTCCGCTCGCGCCACTCCGGCGAAATTAGCGATCGCAGATCCATCCTGTTTGACACGAAGCCGAGCTCGACCAGGACTGAAGGCACGTCCGGTGCCTTGAGAACAACGAAGCTTGCGGATTTCAAGGGGTTTTGATGAAGCCGGCTTGTAACCTTTATTGAGTCAATCACGTCCTGCGCGAACTGCACCGAAAACGCCTTGGTTTCGCGTCTGGCAAGATCAACAAGAATACCTGCGACATCCTTCGGCCCGGAGGAAAGATCAAGACCGGCGATGATATCAGCTCGGTTCTCGGTCTCGGCAAGCCGGCCGGCACGGGCGTCGGACGGTCGCTCCGAGAGCGTGTAGACGGTCGCGCCCTGTGCGTCACCCTCACCGCGGGGGAGCGCATCAGCGTGAATCGAAATAAGCAGAGAAGCTTGTCGCGCCCGTGCGAGCGCAACCCGATCGCCCAACGCCACGAAGCTGTCATCGGTGCGTGTCATGGCTATCCGATATTTGCCGAGCTTTTCGATTTTATCTCGCAAAATCAGGCAGAATTCGAGGACAATTGTCTTTTCCAGCTCACCGGTAGCGGCCTTAGTCCCATTATCGATCCCGCCGTGGCCGGGATCGATCACGATGAGGGGGCGAGCATCGCCGCTCTTGTTCTCCGGCAGTGACTCTGTTCTCTGATTGCGTGGCCCCGCTTCTTCCAGCGCGACCAAACGCATGAAAGCGTCGCGATTGATTGCCACAAGATCAAGAACGAGGCGGGCCGGCTGCTCGTTTGCCGCATCAAGCACCAAGGCTTTGTCGACGCGTGCCGGACGGACAAGATCCAGGACCATGCGCGAGCCACCGGGCATGACCAGCCCGAAACGAAGTGCCTTGATCAAGCCGCGCCCCCCCTCCCCGGCTTTGGGCCGGAATTGGAAAGCCACCTGCGGCAGGTCGATTACTACGCGGTAAGGATTGGCCAGCACGAACGCGCGGACGTCGACCTTTTGACTGAAGTCGACAACCATGCGGGTCTGTGCCTCATTACCGCCCAGCCGGACATCGCTGGCCACCGGCAAATCACCAGCCGGTTGACCCGCCGGGCTCCCCGCATCAGGGCGTTCGGTCGCAAAGGCGCTGGCGACGATGCTTGCACAAAGCAAAAAGATTGCCGAGCCGGCCACACCCATCGCCATGCTATTCAAGCCCCTCCGGCTTGCGCTTTTACTCCATAAAGGCCGCACGGTTAATCGGAACTTAACCGGACGACGGCGCGGCACGGTGCAGCATGATACGACCCGGCGCGGGCAGGAAATGGCTGGCTCTCCCTTGCCACGACAGACCGCCAGCCTTAATAAGAGGTTGTTGACGAACTTCTGTGTTCAGTCGCCGCCACGTTTCGGACACCCGGCCGGCCTGCGGATAAATTGCTCTAAGGCAGGTTCCTGCAGGCAGTGGGTTCGCACCCGCAGGAGGGGTGCTCACGAACCGTCGAGGCCGATGTTCTTGTGGAGGGGCGCTGGTTGTTGCGCCTCGCGAGGACCGGCGGGCAGCGGGTTTGTGCTTTGCTTTTCAACCCGCTTCGATTCGGAGGATCGTCAGCCAAGAAGTCGCGGCCGTGCGCCGAGGGTGCCGCCGCGTCATGGGCCGAAAAGTGATGCTGCAACAAGCGATGCTGCAACCCCACGTTGAGATTCATCATTGTCGTCATGGCCGGAGCACGATCGCGTCACGACGCGACGCCACTCCGACCAAGGCGTCTTGTTCTCCAAGGGCCCGTTCCTCCCTCCATAGTCAACCCGGTCTCTGGTCGCCCGATTCTGCGTCGCCGTCACGGCGACAAGCAACGGCCGCGCGCCAGCCGGATAACAAGAGATCGTTAAATGCCAAACAAAATGCTCATCGATGCGACCCATCCGGAAGAGACCCGGGTGGTTGTTCTGCGTGGCCAACGGGTGGAGGAGTTCGACTTCGAGTCGGCCAGCCGTAGGCAGTTACGCGGCAATATCTATCTTGCAAAGGTCACGCGTGTTGAGCCTTCGCTGCAGGCCGCCTTCATCGATTACGGCGGCAACCGCCATGGATTTCTCGCCTTCAGCGAAATCCATCCCGATTATTACCAGATCCCGGTCGCCGATCGCCAGGCGCTGATTGCCGAGGACGAACGCGCGCAGCGCGCAGCCGACGCCGAAGCCGATCATCGCGTCACACGCGGTGCTCGCCGGAGCGATCGATCGCGTGAGGAAATCAAAAGCGAGCCGACCGAGCCCGAAGTCGAGGGTGAAGTCGGGAGCATGGCGGACGGCGAAAGCAGCGCCTTTGCCATGGCGGCCTGCTCGGAGCGGATGGCACCGGAAGCCGGCTTGGCGGATAACATCGCCGCGGATGCGCCAGAGGACGCGAAAGTCGGCTCCGATGCCATGACGGAACGCGGTGGGGGGGCCGGAGTCGGCCCGGCGGAGGAAGAATTACGGGTCGAGCCCGCCCGACTCGATTCAAGCGCTGTACCGCCCGAGGCTGCTGACGGCGATACTGCGGAAAAGCATCGAGGAGCAGAAACCGGTCATTCCGACGACGAACCCAACGCTGGCGCCTCGGCGTCCGCAGCCGACGATACGAATGGAAACCATCTGGCTGCGGCCACGACCAATATCACCGAGGTAAACGGGGCCGAAAGCGAGGAAGACTCGGTCGAATCTGTCGGCGGTGCAGACGCAATGGAGGAAGTGCTTGAGCGGATGCCGCGGCTGCGACGCCAATACAAAATCCAGGAAGTCATCAAGCGCCGTCAAGTAATGCTGGTCCAGGTGGTCAAGGAAGAGCGCGGCACCAAGGGCGCCGCTCTTACCACGTACCTGTCACTGGCCGGACGTTATTCGGTGTTGATGCCGAACACGGCACGCGGCGGCGGCATCAGTCGCAAGATCACCAGCGCGGATGATCGCCGGAGGCTCAAGGAAATCGCTCAGGAGCTGGAAGTACCGGATGGCATGGGCGTCATACTTCGCACCGCCGGTGCAAGCCGCACCAAGACCGAGGTCAAGCGCGACTTCGAATATCTGCTGCGATTGTGGGAGACGGTACGCGACCTTACGCTCAAATCGACGGCCCCAAAACTTGTCTATGAGGAAGGCTCCCTGGTCAAGCGTTCGATCCGCGACCTTTACAACAAGGACATTGATGAAATTCTCGTTGCCGGGGAGGCGTCCTTCCAGGACGCCAGGGAATTCATGCGCATGCTCATGCCGAGCCATGGCAAGAACGTGAAACCCTACCGGGATGGGCTGCCGATCTTCACCCGCTACGGAATCGAGAGTCAGCTTGATGCCATGTTCACGCCGGTCGTGCAGCTGCGCTCGGGCGGCTACATTGTGCTTAATCAAGCGGAAGCGCTGGTCGCAATCGATGTCAACTCGGGCCGCGCCACGCGTGAGCATCACATCGAGGACACTGCGCTCAAGACCAATCTGGAAGCCGCTGAGGAGATCGCGCGGCAATTGCGCCTGCGCGACCTTGCCGGCCTAATTGTCATCGACTTCATCGACATGGATGAAAAGCGCAACAATCGCGCGGTCGAGCGCCGTCTGAAAGAATGCTTGCGATACGATCGGGCTCGCATTCAAGTCGGGCATATCTCGCATTTCGGGCTTCTCGAAATGTCTCGCCAGCGCATTCGTTCGAGCGTGCTTGAAAGCTCGACTGAGAAATGTCCGCAATGCGGAGGCACCGGCCACGTGCGATCGGTCTCCTCGGTTGCCTTGCAACTGCTGCGCTCGATCGAAGAGATGCTGCTCAAGGGGGCAACCCATAACCTTGTCGTTCGAACGCGCTCGGAAATTGCCCTGTATCTTCTCAATCACAAACGTGCGCATCTGCGTTCGTTGGAGGAGCGGTTCCGCATCACAATCGTGGTCAACGCCGATTCGAGCATGGTCGGTCAGGTCACTTTTCTCATTGAGAAGGGCGAGCAAGTGCATAGCCTGGAGCAGGCGAAAGCTCTGGCCGCACAAGAGCCTGCCACCATGGCAACCGACAGGGAAGAAGACGAGAGTCTTGGGAACGAGGATGCAACGTCTGAGCTCGACGAAGGCGTGGCAATGCAGCCCGACGAAGAGTCGGTCGAGCTCGGGCGCGATAGCGAGTCTCGCGGTGACGAAACGGACGGCGAGGAGCAAGGCCAAGCCCGCAAGCGGCGCCGGCGTAGGCGAGGACGTCGCGGCGGCGAAGCTCGCGATGACGGCGCCGACCTGCGCGCCCCGCTCGCCAACGCGCCAACGCGAGAGCAGCAGACTGATGTCGCCGCAGGCGAGGACGATGTACACGGCCGCAGTGAGCATCCGGCCGCGGATACGGAGGGTGCCGCGGAACCGAATGGAGAGGGGGAACGGCGTCGTCGGAGGCGCGGGCGGCGTGGCGGACGGCGCAATCGTCGCGATCGGGAAGCCCCTGTTGCTTCATCTGAAACCGATGCGCCCGTGCCGCAACGCGAGCGCATAGTCTCCGATCTCGATGCGACGCCCGAGCTCGATGACGCCCGCGCCCCTTTGTTCGATGTGCAATCGGCGCAGGTGGTCACCGAACGCCAGCTCGACATGCCCGCAGGTGACGAGGCAGGCGCGCATACCAAGCTGCCTGCGCAAGCCGAGGAACCGAGCCTGACGGCGACAACCGCATCCGAGCCGCCGCGGCGACGCTCGACCGTGCGCGAGCCGGCGCTCGCAACGTCGGACAATGAAGCGAGCGAAAGGGCATCTTCCACCGCCGGCTCTCCTGCATTGGCGGAACCCGCTGTCTCGAGCTCGGCAGAGAACGAAAACGGCGATCGCCCACGTCGATCGGGCTGGTGGAGCAAGCGCCTGATCGGCAAGCATTGATTGCTCTTGGAGCAGGTCGCATCCGTGATCCTTGCGCCTAGAGCAGCAGGGCTTCGCCGATGAAGAGCGGCTGGATCGAAGCCGACGCACAGGCGGCAATCGATCGATATGCACAGGCACAGATCGGCTGCGATCTCGCCCTGCGCGTCTACACAACCCGCCTCCTTGGTCGTGAACGCGAGTTGGTGCTGCATGGCGGTGGCAACACCTCGGTCAAGACCATGATGACCGATCTTCTCGGCGAACAAGTCGAGGCCATTTGCGTCAAAGGCTCCGGGGCGGACATGGCGTGCATCGAGCCCGCAGGGCTTCCAGCGCTGCGGCTTGGCCGCTTGCGCAAGCTGCGCACGCGCGCGGAGCTCACCGATGAGGAGCTGGTGCGCGTGCAACGCGAGAACTTGCTCGATCCGATGGCCCCAAACCCGTCCGTCGAGACCCTGCTGCATGTGTTCCTGCCGCATCGATACGTCGATCATACCCATGCCAATGCAATCCTGAGCCTGGTCGACCAACCGCATGGTGAGACCATATGCGTCGACGTCTTTGGCGATCGGGTTGGCGTCCTCGAATATGTCATGCCGGGCTTCTCGCTTGCTCGACAGGCAGCGGACCTGTTCGAGGCCAATCCCGGCATCGAAGGGCTGATCCTCGACAAGCACGGCATTTTTACTTTCGGTGATTGCGCGCGCGTATCCTACGAACGCATGATCGCGCTCGTCACTCGGGCTGAAGATCATCTGAAGAGAAACCGCAAAGCGGTATTCCTGACCGCGCCACTGCCGCAGGCGATTGCACCCCTGGAAACGGTCGCACCCATCCTACGCGGAGCCTGCAGTCTCAAGGACGAGCGCCTTGAGGGTGCTTGGCGCCGTCTGATTCTCGAGTTCCGCACCAATGCGACGATTCTCAATTTCGTCAACGGCGCCGATGTCGCTCGCTACAGTCAAGCAGGCGTCATCACCCCCGATCATATCATTCGCACCAAGAACTGGCCCTTGCTGGTAGAGGCACCGCAGCGGAGCAAGGACGCCGAGTTCAAACGCAACTGGCGCGCAGCTGCCTGCGCATTCGTTGAGAACTACCGGGCCTATTTTGACCGTCAAAATGCGCGCGTCGGAGGAAACAAGAGGATCCTTGATCCACTGCCGCGCGTCGTGCTGGTGCCCGCGTTGGGACTTTTTGGATTGGGCCGATCAAAAAAGGAGGCGAAGATTGCCGCGGATCTTGCGGTCAGTGCCGTGACAACCATCACAGACGCCGAGGCGATCGGCCGGTTCGAAGCAATTTCTGAAGCCGACATGTTCGACATGGAGTACTGGGCGCTCGAGCAGGCAAAGCTTAGCCCGGAAAAGGAACCGCCTCTCGCAGGCCAGATCGCCGCCATCACCGGTGCCGGCGGCACGATCGGAGCCGCGACCGCAAAAATGTTTGCCGCGGCGGGAGCAGAACTCGCGCTCCTCGACCTCAATGAGACCGCGGCCCAGAATGTCGCAGAGTCGATTGGTGGCGCGGCACTCGCGCTGAAATGCGACGTGACCGATCCGGTTTCAGTTGTAGATGCCTTCAGGCGAGTGGTTGAGACATTTGGCGGACTCGATATCGTGGTTTCGAACGCCGGAGCAGCCTGGCAGGGCAAGATCGGCGAGATTGAAGAAACGGTATTGCGCGAGAGCTTCGAGCTCAATTTCTTCGGTCACCAGCGAGTTGCGCAGGCCGCCGTGCGAATTATGTCGGCGCAAGGTACCGGCGGCTGCCTGCTGTTCAATGTGTCGAAGCAAGCCGTCAGCCCAGGTCCAAATTTCGGCCCATATGGATTGCCGAAAGCAGCGACACTCTTCCTGGTTCGTCAATATGCGCTGGATCACGGCTGCGACGGCATCCGCGCCAATGCCGTCAATGCGGACCGCATCCGCTCGGGTTTGCTGACACCAGCGTTAGTGGCGGAGCGATCTCGTGCCCGCGGCGTCAGTGAGCAGGACTATCTGCAAGGAAATCTGCTCGGCCGCGAGGTCACGGCTGATGATGTCGCCCAAGCGTTCCTGCACCAGGCACTGGAGCTGAAAACGACCGGCGATGTCACCACGGTCGACGGCGGCAACATTTCCGCCGCCATGCGCTAACGCCGTCCTTTTGTGAACCTGCCCTGCAAGCAGCGCACGACTGGTAAATCACGCCATCATTTTGCAAGCCATGCACCGATCCGCTCTACCGCCTCCTGCATCTCCGCGCGAGACCCCGCATAGCACAGACGAATGAACCGGCTTCCTTTCAGCGGATCGAAATCAACGCCGGGAGTGACCGCCACGTGAGTCTCGGCGAGAAGGCGCTTGGCGAATTCGTGGCTGTCACTGCAAAACCGTGACACGTCCGCATAAAGATAGAAGGCGCCATCCACGGGCAGAATCTTGTCAAAGCCGATTTTCGGCAGCCCCGTGAGCAGATCATGCCGGTTTTCCTCGTAGCCGTGCTTCACCGCGTCCATTTCGGCGCGTCCATCGAACGCCGCCAAAGCCGCGATCTGCGAGAGCGCCGGAACTGAAATCGCAAGATTACCCTGCAGACGCTCGATCGAGCGGGCCAGCGCCACCGGCAGCACCATCCAGCCAATGCGCCACCCGGTCATGCAAAAGTATTTGGAGAATGAGTTGATGACCACCGCCATGTCGGAAAGCCTTGCGGCGGTTTCAGCCGGAAATGCATAGTCGAGCCCGTGATAGATTTCGTCGGAGATGAACTTGATCCCCTCGGCATCTGCGGCACCGAGCAGATCGCGCAGGGCAGGCGCCGGCATCATCGTGCCGGTAGGGTTGGCGGGACTTGCAATCAGCACGCCCTTGAGTGGTGCCTTGCGATGCTCGGCAACGAGCATATCCGGGGTGATTGCCCAACGCGTAAGTTCCGAGGTTTCGATCATGACCGGCTGGCAGCCGAGCGCCCTGAGAATGTGCCGATAGGGCGGATAGCCAGGCAGCGCGACCGCCACCCGATCGCCAGGTTCAAACAGTGCGAGAAATGCCAGGCTGAATGCAGCCGATGACCCAGTGGTAACGGCGACGCGTTGTGGATCGATGTCCAGACCGTACATCTCGCTGTAATGCCGCGCAATGCGGGCGCGCAGCGGCGCAATCCCGAGCGTCTCGGTGTAGCCGATACGCCCCGTAACGAGCGCGGCCCGCGCCGCGGCGATCGCGCTGGCCGGCGGCGCGGCGGCCGGCTGCCCCACCTCCATATGGATGACGCGACCACCCTCCTCTTCGATGCGCGCCGCCGCGGCCATCACGTCCATCACCATGAAGGGAGGAACCTCGCTGCGCAGCGAGGGCACGATTGGCCGTCTAGTTGTATCCAACACCGTATCTCGCTTTCCGGATTCCGCCCCTCTGTCGCCGCATTTGTGCGAGCATTTGCAGCGGTAGAAATCCCTCAACAGTGCGTGATCCTGGCCGCGTTGCCATGTCCGGGGCCACGACTAGGTGCGCTGAAAATGCTATCTAGCTCAGTGGACACGACCGGATCAGGGAGACACCTATCAGGATGCGCCGAATGACACCAGCAGCGCGTGCGGTTGCCGTGGTTGCCGCAGGCGCTCTTGCCGGCACAAGCTTGCCGTCGCAGGCGCAAAAGGGGCCGCCGATCATCCGCGATGCGGAAATCGAGCAACTGCTCAAGGAATATACCCAGCCGATCCTGCGAGTTGCGGGGCTTACTCAGCAGAATATCCAGGTTGTCATCATCAATGACCGTTCGTTCAATGCCTTCGTGGCGGATGGTCGCCGCATTTTCGTCAACGCCGGCGCACTTCTGGACGCGGAAACTCCCAACCAGATTATCGGGGTGCTCGCGCACGAGGCTGGTCATATTGCCGGCGGGCACTTGGCGCGGTTGCGCGAGCAGCTGGCAGCCGCCTCGACCCAGTCGATCCTCGCCATGCTCCTCGGCATCGGCGCCATGGTGGCCGGCGGACGCGGCGCCGGCGGCAGCAGCTCGGCCCTGAGTCAAGGAGGAATGGCGGCACTAAGCGGACCGACCGCGGCGATTCAGAATTCACTGTTCGCCTACCTGCGAGCGCAGGAGGATCAGGCAGACCGCGCCGGCGTCAAGTTCCTTACCGCCAGCGGCCAATCGGCGAAGGGCATGTACGACACGTTCAAACGGCTCGCCGACCAGATGCTTTATCAGACGGCCTACCTCAATCCATACCTGCAGTCCCATCCCCTGCCTAGTGAGCGCGTGGCGGCGCTCGAGGGCATGGCGAAGGCAAGTCCTTACTGGAATACGAAGGATCCGCCCGCGTTGCAGGCCCGGCATGACCTCATGCGTGCCAAGCTCTTCGGCTTTCTCGAACGGCCGGAGGCCGTCGCGCGTCGCTACCCGCCGAGCGACGGCAGCTTGGCCGCGCACTATGCGCGCGCTATTTCCGCCCTGCGGTTTGCCGAACCGCGCGCTGCCCAGGCCCAGGTCGATGCCCTGATCCATGTTCAACCACAAAATCCCTATTTCCATGAGCTTAAGGGCCAGATGCTGCTCGAGAGCGGCCGGCCGGTCGATGCAGTCGCGCCGCTACGGCAGGCCGTTCAGCTCGCGCCCAATCCGGCTCTCATGCAGATCATGCTTGGCCAGGCGCTGATTGCCTCGCACGATCGCGCACGCCTCGACGAGGCAGTGACAATCCTGCAGGCGGCATTGATCCACGAGCCGGAATCCTCCGAAGCATACAGCCAGGTTGCGATGGCCTATGGCCAGAAGAACGATCTCGCGCATGCTGATTTGGCATCTGCCCAGGCCGCTTACATGCGCGGCGACTTGAAGACTGCGCGCGAGATTGCCGCGCGCGCCAAGACACGCTTCCCGGTCGGGTCCCCAGGCTGGGTGAAGGCCGACGATATCGCCAGCTATAAGCCACCGGCGCAAAGCGCCTTGCACCGTCAATGACATGAGGAAGACCGATCATGAAGCTTTACGCGCGCTCAATTGTTGCCGGACTGGTTGCGGTTCTCCTGGCATTTCCAGGCGCCGTCTCGATCCGAGCACAGTCCTTCGGTGAAAGTCAGCGCAGTGAGATTGAGCAAATTGTCAGAGAATATCTGCTGAGCCATCCCGAACTGCTGCAAGACGTGATGGCAGAGCTGGACAAGCGTCAAACCGCCGCCGAGGCGGAGAAGCATCGTACTGCGGTGAAGGAATACAGTCCCGCAATCTTTGCCTCGCCCTTCCAGATCACGCTCGGCAACGCGCAGGGTGACGTTACCCTGGTTGAATTTTTCGACTACAATTGTGGCTACTGCAAACGCGCGATGAGCGACATGCTCGAATTGCTCAAGACAGACCCCAAGCTCAAGTTTGTGCTCAAGGAGTTTCCAGTTCTGGGCGAGGGCTCGGTGCAGGCTGCCCAGGTTGCGGCGGCTGTACGCATGCAAGACAAAAGCAGTGGCAAGAAATATCTTGAGTTCCATCAGAAGCTGCTGGGCGGGCGAGGACACGCGGACAAAGCGCGTGCTCTTGCGGTTGCCAAGGAGCTTGGCTTCGATCTCGCCCGTATCGAAAAGGACATGGCGAGCGATGAGGTGAAGACGCAGCTTGAGGAAAGCTTCAAGCTCGCCGACGCTCTGGGTCTCAATGGCACCCCGAGCTATGTCGTGGGCAGCGACGTCCTCGTCGGCGCGGTTGGCCTCAATACGCTCAAGGAAAAGGTCAATACTGCGCGTTGCGGCAAGGCGGCGTGCTGAACCGAAGCGCCCCGGCACCGACCGGCGCGGTGCGTTCTCACTTTCCCTTTGTGAGTGAGGTCCCTATAAAGGCGGTGTCCCCTGGTCACGGCGCCGGACCGTTCCATGGCGAAGACCGTCTACGTCCTCAACGGGCCCAATCTCAATCTCCTCGGCGCGCGTGAGCCCAACGTCTATGGCCATGCTACGCTCAATGACGTCGAGAAGCTCTGCCGCGAGACAGCGAAGCGCCACCGGCTCGTGGTCGAGTTCCGGCAATCAAACCACGAGGGCGAAATCGTGGATTCGGTCCACGAAGCCGGCGCAAAGAATGCCGCCGGCATCATAATCAACGCCGGCGCTTATACCCATACCTCGCTCGCGCTGCGGGATGCTATTGCAGCGGTCGGGTTGCCGGTCATTGAAGTGCATATCAGCAATATCTTTGCGCGGGAAAGTTTCCGTCATAAATCGCACATTGCACCGGTTGCAAAGGCAAGCATCTGCGGTTTCGGCATAAAGGGCTATGCGCTCGCAATTGCCGGATTGGCGACCCTCGTGTCGCAAGAGCTGAAGTGATGAGCGATGAGCGCAAGATGAAAGATCCGGGCGAGCGGAGAACCGCAATCGACCATGAGCTCATCCGAGAATTGGCTCGGCTGCTTGAAGAGACCGGCCTCACCGAAATCGAGTTCGAGCGAGACGGCCAGCGCGTGAGGGTTGCCCGCGCAGCAAATATGGTGGCAGTTTCCACCCACCCGCTGCCAGCCGCCGCAATCGAAACCGTGGTGCGCCCGATTGACGCGGGATCCGTCGATCCCGCCAAGCACCCCGGCGTGGTCACCTCACCGATGGTGGGCACTGCCTATCTCGCACCCGAGCCCGGCGCCAGGCCATTCGTCGAAGTCGGCAGTCGTGTACGTGTCGGCGAAACACTTTTGATCATCGAAGCGATGAAAACCATGAACCAGATTCCAACCCCCCGCGCGGGGACCGTGATCCAGGTCCTGATCGAGGACGGCCAGCCGGTCGAATTCGGCGAGCCGCTAGTGATCATCGAATAGAATCGCCAGCCGACCAGGGCGCCTGCGGCAATGTTCGACAAGATCCTGATCGCAAACCGCGGGGAGATAGCGCTGCGCGTCCTGCGCGCCTGCAAAGAGCTCGGAATTCCGTCTGTCGCGGTGCATTCGACCGCGGACGAGGATGCCATGCACGTGCGACTTGCGGACGAAAGCGTATGCATCGGGCCACCCGCCGTACGTGACAGCTATCTCAACATACCCGCCTTGCTGGCGGCATGCGAGATCACCGGTGCCGATGCGGTCCATCCGGGTTACGGATTTCTTTCTGAGAACGCGCGCTTTGCGGAAATCCTGCAAGAGCACAACATCCATTTCATCGGACCGAAACCCGCTCACATTCGCCTGATGGGAAACAAAATCGAAGCCAAGCACACTGCCAATCGTCTTGGAATTCCCGTGGTGCCAGGATCGGACGGCCCGCTCGGCTCCGAGCAGGAGGCCCTTTCGGTCGCACGCAAGATCGGATTTCCGGTTCTGGTGAAGGCAGCGGCGGGGGGCGGCGGGCGCGGCATGAAGGTCGCGCACGGGCCGGAAGAGCTTGCCACAACGCTGGCGATCGCGCGCGCCGAATCCAAGGCAGCCTTCGGGGAGGACACGCTGTACGTTGAGAAATATCTTGCACGACCGCGTCACATCGAGATCCAGGTGCTCGGCGACGGTCGCGGCGCCGCCATTCACCTCGGCGAACGCGATTGCTCGCTGCAGCGCCGATACCAAAAGATCTGGGAGGAAGGTCCTTGCCCGGCGCTTAACGAAACTGCGCGCAATCTCATCGGAGAAGCCGCGGCGAAGGCAATGCAGGAGCTCGAATATCTCGGTGTGGGTACTATCGAGTTCCTCTATGAAGATGGAAAATTCTATTTCATCGAGATGAACACACGCATCCAGGTCGAGCATCCGGTGACCGAGATGATCACGGATATCGATCTTGTGCTTGAGCAGATTCGCGTGGCCGCAGGAGGCGATCTCGGGCTCTCGCAGCGCGACGTGAAGTTTCACGGACATGCGATCGAGTGCCGTATCAATGCGGAAAACCCAGTCTCGTTCCGGGCATCTCCAGGCAAGATCGTACACTATCATCCGCCAGGCGGCCTCGGGGTCCGCGTGGATTCCGCCGTCTATCATGGGTACTCCATTCCGCCGTTCTACGACTCGCTGGTGGGCAAACTGATCGTGCATGGGAAAACCCGCGGCGAATGCCTGATGCGGCTCAAACGCGCACTGGATGAGTTCGTCATCGACGGTATTGAGACCACCTTGCCTCTGTTCCGGGCCCTGGTCCGCGAAAAGGACGTGATCGACGGAGATTATCATATCCATTGGCTGGAGGATTTTCTGGCGGGTGGAGGCATGAATGGATGAGCACAGGGACCGAGAGCACCAAATTGACGGAAAATTATCCGTTCGCTATGGCAACTGCTGATGCGAACACCTAGCCTGGCAGCACGGACCGCCGCCGGAATTGAAAAGCGAATGGCAAACCGTGAATCAACTCTGATCGAGATTACACCGGAAGTCCTGCTCAAGGCGTATGCTTGCGGCATATTCCCGATGGCCGAAAGCGCGGACGATCCGGCACTGTTCTGGATCGAGCCCGAGAAAAGGGGTGTGATCCCGCTAGATCGTTTTCACATGCCTGACCGGCTGGCCCGCACTGTGCGGTCGGATCGCTTCACGGTCACCGTCGATCGCGACTTCGATGCCGTGCTTGACGGTTGCGCGCAGCCGTGGCCCGGTCGCCCGCGCACGTGGATCAACACCCGCATCCGGCTTCTCTATCGCAAGCTCTACGAGCGCCGACATTGCCATAGTCTGGAGGTTTATCAGGACGATGCGCTGGTGGGGGGGCTTTATGGAGTAACGCTTGGTCGCGCATTCTTCGGCGAGAGCATGTTTCACCGTGCCCGCGATGCTTCCAAGGTTGCGCTCGTGCATCTTGTAGCCCGGCTCAAGGCCGGCGGCTTCCGGCTGCTGGACACACAGTTCGTCACGGATCATCTCAGGACGTTCGGCGCAATCGAGGTGCCGCGCCGGCAATATCATAAGCTCCTCGAGGCGGCGCTGTCGGGTGAAGGTGATTTTGCCGCGCTGGATGTGAAGCGTCCCATCGCGGGAGCCCAAGCCCTCGCTCAACTCCTCCCGCCTTCTTTACGCGCGCGATAGCTGCGACCTCACGCAAGCCGTGAAAGGCCGGCAAGGGAGGGCCACCGCAAGTTCGTCACCTCCGTGCCATGAGCAAGCTGCCGTGCCGCCTCCGATCGAAGATTACGCCCTGATAGGGGACTGCGAGACCGCCGGGCTAGTGGGGCGGGACGGCTCGATCGACTGGCTGTGCCTGCCGCGATTTGATTCGGATTCGTGCTTTACCGCGCTGCTCGGGAATCAACAAAACGGGCATTGGTTGATCGCTCCCGAGGAAGCAGCGCAAGTGTCAAGACGATACAAAGGCGACACTCTCATCCTGGAGACGACATTCAGAACAAGCAGCGGGTCTGTCGTCCTTGTCGACTTCATGCCGCCGGAAGGCGATGGTTGCGTTCTTATCCGTCTTGTCTTCGGGATTGTAGGCCGGGTGCGCATGCGCAGCAGGATCAACATCCGTTTCGATTACGGATCCACGATTCCCTGGGTCACCCGACTTGATGACGGCACGCTGCGCGCGATCGCCGGACCTCAAATGCTCCTTCTGAAGACCCCAGCCGCACTGCGTGGCGAAGACTTCACTACGGTGAGCGAGTTCACTGTCGAGCCTGGCCAGCGAATTCCGTTCGTCTTGCGACACGCATCCTCGCACTTGCGCCCACCCGACCTGCCTGATCCCTTTGCCGCTCTCGACAATACGGAACGATTCTGGGCTAAGTGGGTGTCGTCGTGCACGGGAGCCGGCCGCTGGTCGAAAGCCGTTGTTCGTTCCCTGATCACGCTCAAGGCGCTTACCTTCGCGCCCACCGGAGGAATCGTGGCAGCTCCCACGACTTCCTTGCCGGAGAGGATCGGCGGCCTAAGAAATTGGGATTACCGGTTTTGCTGGGTGCGTGATGCGACCTTGACATTGCTCGCACTGATGGGCGGGGGTTTTTACGACGAGGCAGGCGCTTGGCGCGACTGGCTGGTGCGCGCTGTCGCAGGCAGCCCGCAACAGTTGCAAATCATGTACGGTATCGCCGGCGAGCGTCGGCTTTTGGAGTGGGAAGTACCCTGGCTGGATGGATATGAAGGATCGCGGCCGGTACGTGTCGGTAATGCCGCGCATGCGCAGCTGCAACTTGATGTTTATGGAGAGATGATGGACGCGCTCTATCAGGCGCGTCGAGTCGGGCTCTCTATGTGCGAGCCGGCCTGGGCGATCGAGCTCGCGTTGCTTGGACATCTCGAATCGATCTGGCGGGAACCGGATAGCGGAATCTGGGAAATGCGCGGTCCCAGTCGCCACTTCACCTACTCGAAAATGATGGCGTGGGTGGCTTTCGATCGTGCCATCAAGAGCGCACAGGAATTTGGAATGCCGGGACCGGTCGAGCACTGGCAGCGCGTGCGCGCGGAAATCCACGAGGATGTCTGCCGCAACGGATTTGATGCGGAACTCAATTGCTTCGTTCAGGCTTACGGATCCAAGGAGCTCGATGCCAGTCTGCTGCTAATAGCGTCCATTGGATTCCTGCCCGCCAACGATCCTCGGGTGCGCGCGACGTTTGAGGTGGTCGAACGCAATCTCCTCGTCGATGGGCTCGTGCAGCGCTATCGCACAGCCGGCTCGGAGGACGGCTTGCCCCCCGGCGAAGGCGCTTTCCTCGCCTGCAGCTTCTGGCTGGTGGACGCCTACTGCCTGATCGGCCGGGTGCAGGAGGCGGAAGAGCTGTTCGACCGACTGCTAGCCTTGCGCAACGATGTCGGACTGCTCGCCGAAGAGTACGATCCGCGGCAAAAGCGCATGCTGGGCAATTTTCCGCAAGCTTTTTCCCATATCTCGCTTGTCAATACTGCGCACAATCTCAGCCGTAAGGAAAAGCCCTCCGAGCAGCGGGGGCGCTAAACCCCTGCTCCCTCCTCACCGCTCCGATCCGGTTGGATCCCCTTGGTGCAATGCGGCGCGGCTGTTTGGGAGAGCCCCCTTTGCGGCGGTTTAGGCCACGTTGGCGGGAACGCAGTGCCCGCGTAAAAGTTGATGAGTCAGTGGGGCTTTGGGTTTTCGCGTCGAGGAGCGCCGATCCGTTTGACCCGGAGAAAGGCTTCTCATGACCGCATCTAAGCCCCTGCGCCGGTCGGCGGCCGTTCCGCGAGTGTCCGATGCCGACCTGTGCATCAACACCATTCGCACCTTGGCCATCAATGCGGTGCAGAATAGATTCGACTTCACGCTGGACCTGGTGATGGAAGCTGCCAGGCAACAGATAGCAAAGGCACGACCCGCAAGGAACTAGCCCGCATGAACCCGGTCAAGGCGCTGCATGATTACGGTCTATCAGTCTGGCCAGACTTTCTCGCGCGCGGTTTCATCGCCAAAGGCAAGTTGAAATCGCTTGATAATAGCTTCGCGGAGCAGGTCCTCTCCGCCATGCGCCAGGGTTTCGGCGGCCATATCGAGCCTGATAAGACGGCACAGCCATGACGGCGAATGCCGCCGCGACTGCTGCACGTGTAGCGGACCCGTGCTGCTTCGTGATCTTCGGCGCCTCCGGCGATCTCACCCGCCGGCTGCTCGTTCCCGCCCTTTACAATCTCGCCGCGGCGGGTCTGCTGGCGGACGGTTTCTCGGTCATCGGGGTCGGGCGCACGACGCAGTCCGCCGACGATTTCCGCAGCCATCTGGAAAAGAGCCTTCGCCAGTTCGCAACCCAGCCGGTGGATGCCGCCGTTGCCGAGAAGCTGCTCGCCTGCGTGACCTATCTCGCAGGCGAAGCGGATAGCCCGGAGACGTACAAACGGCTGCAGGCCGAGCTCAAGCGCATCGAGCAGGCGTGCAATACTAAACATAACCGTCTGTTCTATCTTGCGACGCCCCCTTCGGCTTTCGCCCCGATCGGCACCCGGCTCGGCCAATCGGGGCTTGCGCGCGAGGACGACGGCGCCTGGCGGCGCGTCATCATCGAGAAGCCGTTCGGCACCGATCTCGCCTCGGCGCACAGCCTCAATCGCCAGCTGCTCGCAGCGCTCAAAGAGCATCAGATTTATCGCATCGATCATTACCTCGGCAAGGAAACGGTGCAGAACATCCTGGTGCTGCGCTTTGCCAACGGGCTGTTCGAGCCGGTCTGGAACCGCGACCACATCGATCATGTGCAGATCACAGTGGCGGAAGCGCTCACTGTCGGCCACCGCGGGCGTTTCTATGACGCGACGGGGGCGCTGCGCGACATGGTCCCCAACCATCTGTTCCAGCTGCTCTCGCTTGTTGCCATGGAGCCGCCGGCGCGCTTTGAGGCAAACGCGGTGCGGGCGGAGAAGGCGGAGCTCCTCGACGCCACGCAGGTGCAGAGCGAGGCCGACGCCATGCGCAATTCCGTGCGCGCGCAGTATCGCGCGGGTTATGTCGCCAATCAGCCCGTCGAGGACTATCGCAGGACCAAGGACGTCAGCCCCGAAAGCGCAACTGAGACCTATGTCGCGCTCAAGCTCATGATCGACAATTGGCGCTGGGCCGGCGTGCCGTTCTATCTGCGCACCGGCAAGGCGCTGCGCTCGCAGCGCACCGAGGTGGCGGTCAAGTTCAAGCAGGCACCGTTCGCCATGTTCCGCGGCACCCCGATTGACCGGTTGTCGCAGAACTTCCTGGTGCTTGGCATCCAGCCCGACGAATGCATCAGCCTCGAGTTCAATGCCAAGGTCCCGGGCCCGACCATCTCCATCGCCGGCGTCGGCATGACCTTCAAATACGAGGACTATTTTGACGCCGCGCCGAGCACCGGCTACGAGACGCTGATCTACGACTGCATGATCGGAGACGCGATCCTGTTTCAGCGCGCCGACGGCATCGAGGCGGGCTGGCGTGTGGTGCAGCCATTCATCGATGCCTGGCGCCACGCCGGCGCGGCCGGCCTTGCGACCTACCCGGCAGGCAATGACGGCCCTCCCGAAGCTGACGAGCTGCTTGCGCGCGACGGCCGGCGCTGGCGGCCTCTGGAATGAGGGTCGGCATGCCGAGGGCTTCGCAGCAGCGCAGGATTATCGTCGCCCCCAACGAGCAGGTGATGGCCGAGACGGCCGCCGAGCGGCTGATTGCGCGGATTGCGCAGGCGCAGGGCGAAGCCGCCATCTGCCTTACCGGGGGATCGAGCCCGCAGCCACTCTACCGGCTGCTGGCGCGCGAGCCCTATCGCAGCCGGCTGCGGCTTGACCGCACGCACTGGTTCGTGGGCGACGACCGCTTCGTGCCGGAGACCGACCCGCTGAGCAATATCGGCATGGTGCAGCGGCTGTTTCTCGACCCGGTCGGCGCGCCCGCGGCAAACATCCACGCCATGGCAACCGATTGCGGGAGCCCGGATGCCGCCGCCCGCCTCTATGAGGCCGAGCTCAAGCGTTTTTGCGGTCGCGGCAAGATCGATCCCGCTCGTCCGCTGTTTGCGCTCGTGCTGATGGGGCTTGGCTCCGACGGGCATACCGCCTCGCTGTTCCCGCACGCGCCGGCGCTTACCGAGCGAGAGCGCTGGGTGGTGGGAGTCGATGAAGCGGGCCTGGAGCCATTCGTGCCGCGCGTGACGCTGACTTTTCCGGTGCTCGCATCCACCGGCGAGATGCTGTTCCTGGTGAACGGGCAGGACAAGCGCGAGATCCTTTCACGGGTGCTCGCCGGAGATGATCTTCCCGCAAGCCGCGCACGATCGGACGGCGAGTTGGTCTGGCTGATCGAGGCCGCCGCCGCGCCCGCGGACCCGCATGTCTCCTGACCTGCCCACACGCGATCCGGCGGTCGTGGTCGTGATGGGCGTCTCCGGCTGCGGCAAGAGCACCATCGCCGCCATGCTCGCCCAGCGCATGCACTGGATCTATGAGGACGCCGACTGGTTCCATCCCAGATCAAATATAGAAAAGATGCATTGCGGCGAGCCGCTCACCGACGAGGACCGCTGGCCCTGGCTTTACGCCATCGCCGCCTGGATCGATGCCACGCGACGCATCCGCAATCACGGCGTGATCGCGTGCTCGGCGCTCAAGCGCTCCTACCGGGACATTTTGGTCGGCGAGCGGCGCGATGTGCGCCTGGTCTTTCTCAAGGGCGACCGCGATCTCATCGCGCGCCGGCTGGCCGCGCGCGATGGCCATTTCATGCCGGCTTCGCTCCTGGACAGCCAGTTCAAGGCGCTCGAAGAACCGCGCGCCGAGGAGCATCCGATCGTGGCCTCGATTGTTCCCCATCCCCGCGAGATCGTCGAGCGCATCGCGCGGGAGTTCGGGGAATAGCAGGGGCGACGCGCTAGCTCTCGCCCCTGCAAACGATCAGCGCACAAATCCAATGGCGAAGTCCGGGAACCACATCCCGGATGTCGCTTTAACCTTCATGCGGCCACGGCGCCGCAATTCGTCACGACGAGCAACGAGGCACGCACACCTTGCGGCAATTTAATCCATGGTTCAGGCGCTCGTAACGAGCCGGCTCCATCTCTCGCTGGAGGCCGTCGGTCTTATCCATGCATGGAGATTCGAAATCATGACTCAAAACGAGCAATCACATCCCCGACGCAGGTCCCTTGTGGCGCGCCGGCTCACTCTTCTGGGTTCCACCGCAATACTCGGCCTCGCGATTCTGGCAGGCGGCCCCGGCAGCCACTGGAATGTTCCGCGCATGAGCGCGCCGGCAGTAGCTGCTGAAGCGGTCGCGCAGCCCGCCGGTTTTGCCGACCTCGTAGCCAAGGTTAAACCCGCCGTCATCTCGGTTCGCGTCAAGCTCAGCGAAGCGCCCACCGAGCTCGCGCAGAGGGAGTTCCCGCCAAACTCGCCGCTCGAGAAGTTCTTCCGTCAGTTCGGCATGCCGGGCAATGGCAATGGCGGCAAGCCGCAGACAGTCACGGGCGAAGGCTCGGGCTTCTTCATCTCGCCCGACGGCTACGCAGTGACCAATTTCCACGTGGTCGATCATTCGAGCTCGGTGAAAGTGACAACCGACGACGGCAAGAGCTATGACGCCAAGGTGATCGGCGCCGACGAGAAGACCGACCTTGCGCTGATCAAGATCGATGGCAACAACTTTCCGTACGTGAAATTCGCTGACCACGAGCCCCGCATCGGTGACTGGGTGGTTGCAGTCGGCAACCCGTTCGGCCTCGGCGGCACCGTGACGGCCGGGATCGTTTCCGCACGCGGACGCGACATTGGCGCGGGACCTTATGACGATTTCATCCAGATCGACGCTCCCATCAACAAGGGCAACTCGGGCGGACCGGCGTTCGACCTCGAGGGCAACGTGATCGGCGTCAACACCGCCATCTTCTCGCCGTCGGGTGGCTCGGTCGGCATCGGCTTCGACATCCCCGCCGAGACCGCGAAATCGGTGGTGGCCCAGCTCAAGGATAAGGGACACGTCACCCGCGGTTGGATCGGGGTGCAGATACAGCCGGTGACCGTCGACATCGCCGACAGCCTCGGCATGAAGCAAGCGCAAGGCGCGCTCGTTGCCGAGCCGCAGGCGGAGGGCCCCGCGGCCAAGGCCGGCATCAAGGCGGGCGATGTCATCATCTCGGTCAATGACGCACCGGTGAAGGACGCCCACGAGCTGGCGAGGAAAGTCAGCACCATGGCGCCCGGCACCGCGGTTGATCTCGGCATCCTGCGCAACGGCAAGCAGGAGAACGTGAAGCTCACGCTGGGGCAATTGCCCGAGCAGCGCCAGGCGCAGGCGGGTACAAATGAGGGTACGACGAGCGGCGTTCCCCACCTCGGGCTCACGCTCGCTCCGGCCGGCGAGGTCGCGGGCGCAGGCGGCGCGGGCGTGGTCGTCACCGCGGTCGAGCCGGGCGGACCCGGCTCCGAGCATGGCTTCCACACCGGCGACGTCATTCTCGACGTGGCGGGCAAGGCCGTGTCCAAGCCCGCGGACGTTCGCGATCAGCTGGAGGCGCTGCGCAAGGATGGCAAGCACACGGTGCTGATGCGGGTGAAATCGGCGCAAGCCACCCGGTTCGTCGCAATGCCGATTAGTTGATTTGGCCCCTTCGCAACATGGTTGGGACGAGGCATGTACCTGTTTAGCGCGATGCTGCCGCCCGCGCTTGGCTTGGTGCGAGGATGAGCCTCGGCACCAGGAAATCAGCGAAGGAAGAGCCTGTTTGGCGGCACGTTGCCGCGAGCGAGGCGAGCACTTCC
>Ga0306926_10000140_pt1 | contig 58230 bp, 55 predicted proteins | sample flu12Cox44000178_FD_203759 | JGI IMG/M metagenome (GOLD analysis project Ga0306926, IMG submission 203759) | Lab enrichment of tropical soil microbial communities from Luquillo Experimental Forest, Puerto Rico - flux8day.12C.oxic.44.000.178 (v2)... | ecosystem: Environmental > Terrestrial >... | reverse complement strand
GTGGCACGGGGAGGCGGAACCGACTCTGCTCCAATGGCGAGGGCTGCGGCTTGGATCCCCGCGAGAAGCCCGGTAGCGATGGATTCGACATAGCCTTCCACGCCTGAGATCTGCCCGGCGAAGAGCAAGTTGGGATGTTGCTTCATCTGGAGAGTCTCGCGCAGCAGAGCCGGACCATTGATATAGGTGTTGCGGTGGATCTGCCCGTAGCGGAGGAATTGCGCATTCTCGAGGCCGGGGATGAGGCGCAGTATGCGCGCCTGCTCGCCGAACTTGAGGTGGTTCTGGAAGCCGACGAGGTTGTAAGAGTCAGCGCGCAGGTTCTCCTGGCGTAGCTGAACGACCGCGTACGGGGTCCTGCCGGTCTTGGGATCCCGGAGGCCAACGGGCTTCATGGGGCCGAAGCGGAGGGTGTCGCGGCCACGTCGCGCAATCTCCTCAATGGGCAGGCAGCCTTCGAAGTAATTCAGGTTCTCCCAGTCTTTGGCCTCGACTGACTGCGCCTCGAGCAGGGCGTTAAGGAAGCGGTCGTACTCCTCTTTGGTCATCGGGCAGTTGATGTAGTCGGCAGCGCCCTTGCCGTAGCGAGCGGCCATGTATACACGCTGGCGGTCGATGGAGTCGGCTTCGACGATGGGGCTGATGGAGTCGTAAAAGTAAAGCTGCTCGCTTCCGCTCAGGCGACCGATCTCGGAAGCGAGTGCGTCGGAGGTGAGCGGGCCGGTGGCGATGATGGTGATGCCGTCGTGCTCGTCGATGCGCGTGACTTCTTCGCGGAGGATGCGAATCAGCTGCTCGCGCTCGATGGCTTCAGTGACCGCCTGCGCGAAGCACTCGCGATCAACGGCGAGGGCGTGCCCGGCGGGAACGGCGGTCTGGCACGCGATCTCCATCAGCAGCGAGCCGGCGCGGTGCATTTCCTCTTTCAGCAACCAGGGCGCGGTGTTCTCGGTGTGCGATTTTAGTGAGTTCGAGCAGACGAGCTCGGCAAATCGCGTCGTTTGGTGCGCGGGAGTCTGGCGAACCGGACGCATTTCATAAAGGTCAACGGGAACGCCCCGCCGGGCACACTGCCACGCAGCTTCTGTTCCGGCGAGGCCGGCACCGATGATGCGAATGTGCTCCATTCTTAGCGGCTGCCCCTCACAATGTGATGTTCCAGCGAGGGCAGATCGATCGTCATGGCTCGACAGCGAGCGGCCGAAGCCACATTGAAGTGATTACCATCAACTCCAAAACGATGATGGATATGCCCGTGAATGTGCGCCAGCACTGGATGCCGATGCACAAAGTCGGCCAATGCATGGCTGCCTACGTTGCCCGTCTCGCACAAATCCAGGCTGCGATAAGCAGGAGTGTGCGTGACGAGCAGCGTGCGTTCGTCTATCAACGGATCAAGTGAGATAAGGTCCTGCGCGATTTCGTCATCGGTTTTGACGAAGGCCTCTCCCAGGAACGGCGGTGTGTATTGATAGCCGACAAAGTTGTAGTCCCCAATTTCTATGCGCTTACCGTGAGGCGGCTTGATTAAGCCGTCTTCGTAATCAAGCGGCACGTTGTCGTCATTGCCCATGATGTACAACACAGGAATCTTGGATCTGCGTAGTATTGCGAGGATGTCCGTTGCTTGCTTTCTCTGCTGCTCGTCGAAATCGGCATCGAAAAGGTCACCCGCGAGGATGAGCACGTCCGCCGAACCCGACTCCTGGACCAGCCACTCGTAAACCGAAAGCACGCCGTGAATGTCGGCCGCCGCAAGCAAACGCATGGTTAACTAACGAGATTAACCCGCCGCGATTGGAGAAAATAATGACGGCGGGGAATCGTCCAACTTAATGATGAAAGTGCGTCCTCAAATGTCGAGGTTCTTCACGTCGAGTGCGTTGTCTTCGATGAACTTGCGGCGCGACTCGACGTCTTCGCCCATCAGCGTGGTGAAGATGCCTTCGGTCTCCGTGAGGTCCTCGAGCTTGACTTCGAGCAGGGTGCGGCGCTCGGGATCCATGGTGGTTTCCCAGAGCTGCTGCGAGCTCATTTCGCCCAGGCCTTTGTAGCGTTGGATGGTGTAGTCCTTGCGGCCTTCGTTCAGCACGTAATCGAAAAGATCGCGTACCGTCTGCTTCTCGACCGTTTCGGCTTCGCTCTTGCGCTTGGATGCCTTGGGCGCTTTCTGCGCGGCCTTTTCCAGATCGGCGCGCTCGGCGTCGCTGAGCTCTTCCTTGCCGTTGCTGCCGGCTTCTTTCTTTACCGTTTCGATGAAGTATGGGGGCTGCAAGTACTGCTCGATCTGCTTGTACTTCGACATCATCTGGCGGAACTCGGGCGCTGAGGCCAGCTCCCAGTTGATGACGTGGGGCGCACCCTGCGAGCTGACGAAGACACACTCCCAGAGGTTGTGCTCTTCCTCGAAGCGCTTCTCGACAGATTTGAGGCCCCGCTCTTTCATAAGACCCTTGAGCGCTTTCTCCAGGTCGAGGACCTTCTTGGGCGGCTTGCTGCTTTCCCCTTCAAAATCGGCGCGCTTAGTAAAGTCGAAGCGCGGCAGCATTTCGGAGATGACCTCATCGCGAATGCGCTTGTCCACCTTGTCCACGAAGCCGATGTAATCGTTCAGCGTGGTCATGAATCTGGTGAGAGGAGCGCCATCAAGGGCCGCTGCGCCCTCGCCATAGCGCACGACGATGCCATCGGCGGCGCGCTTGACCATGACCTTCACGAACTCGGTGTCGTTCTTGATGTACTGCTCGAACTTGCCCTTCTTGATGCGATACAGCGGCGGCTGGGCGATAAAGACATGGCTGTGCTTGATGAGCTCCTGCATGTGGCGGAAGAAAAACGTCAGCAGCAGAGTGCGGATGTGCGAGCCGTCCACGTCGGCGTCGGTCATCAGGATGATCTTGCCATAACGCAGCTTGGAGATATCGAAGTCTTCTTTGCCGATGCCGGTGCCGAGCGCCGTGATCATTGCGCGGATTTCTTCGTGGCCGAGCATCTTGTCGTAACGTGCCTTCTCGACGTTGAGAATCTTTCCCTTGAGCGGCAGAATCGCCTGGAAGCGGCGATCGCGCCCCTGCTTGGCGGTGCCGCCTGCGCTCTCTCCCTCGACCAGGTAGACTTCACAGCGCTCGGGCTGACGCTCGGAGCAGTCAGCCAGTTTGCCGGGCAGGCCGCCGCCGTCGAGTGCGCCCTTGCGGCGAGTAAGATCGCGAGCTTTGCGTGCTGCTTCGCGCGCGCGGGCGGCTTCAATGGCTTTATTGATGATTTTGCGTGCCACGGGCGGATTCTGCTCGAAGAATGCGCCGAGACGCTCGTTTACGAATGCCTGAACGGTCCCGGCAATGTCGGAATTCAGCTTGCCCTTGGTCTGTCCTTCGAACTGCGGCTGTGGCAGCTTTACGCTGACGACGGCCACAAGACCTTCACGCACGTCGTCGCCGGTTAGGTTTTCTTTTACATCCTTGAAAAGACCCAGTTGCTGGCCAGCATAGTTGATAGTGCGAGTCAGCGACGTCCGGAAGCCCGACAGGTGCGTGCCGCCATCGACCGTGTTGATGTTGTTGGCGAAGCTGAAAACCGTTTCGGAGTAGCCGTCGTTATATTGCAGCGCGATCTCCATATTGACGCCGTCGCGCTCGGCCTCCATGTAGATGGGCTTGTCGTGCAGAATCGCCTTGCCACGGTTCAGGTGCTTGATGAACTCGGCGATGCCACCGTTGTACTTGAACTCCGCGCGCTTTGCCTCCCCGGTCTTGGGATCGGTGGTGCGCTCGTCGGTCAGCGTGATGAGCAGTCCCTTGTTCAGGAAGGCCAACTCGCGCAGGCGCTGTGCTAGCGTGTCGTAGTTGTATTCCGTGACCGTGAAGATGGAAGCGTCGGGCTGGAAGTGGACCTTCGTGCCACGCTTTTTGGTGGTGCCAGTCTTCTTAAGTTTGCTGGTGGGCTCGCCTTTCGAGTAGGTTTGCTCCCAAACCGCGCCGTCGCGCCAAATCTCGAGCTCCAGCAGGCTGCTGAGTGCGTTTACGCAAGAAACGCCGACGCCGTGCAATCCGCCGGAAACCTTGTAGGTGGAGTTATCGAACTTGCCTCCCGCGTGCAGGACGGTCATGACGACCTGAGCTGCGGGAAGACGCTCGCCATCTACTTCCATTTCCCCGGTGGGGATACCGCGTCCATTGTCGACGACGGTGATGGAATTGTCGATGTGAATGGTTACATCGATGCGATCAGCAAAGCCGGCGAGCGCTTCATCGACTGAGTTGTCGACTACTTCGTAGACCAGATGATGCAACCCCATATCGCCGGTTGAGCCGATGTACATGGCGGGGCGCTTGCGAACCGCTTCCATGCCGCCGAGAACTTTGATGGAGTCGGCCGTGTAGTCGCTGTCAGATTGGCCGTTGCCATTCTTGCCGTTGGGCGTGACGTTGGGAGTAGCGAGGGTGTTTTTTTCGTTGGAGTCTTTGGCGGTTTGCGTATCGGTCGGGGGCATCCTGCTCCATTCCATCAGGACCGCACCGGGGCGGTTCCCGCTGCTTTGCACGGAGGTCGCGGGCGGGGGCAAATCGCCTCCGCGAAATCTCTCAAGTGGCAGTAATTTCAACGATTTGAGAGGTCTACGATCCTTCTCTATTTTAGCACAGAAAGGGCTCGTTCAGAGCTGTGCAAGATATGTACAAGACCCGTAGAATCAGTAGCTTAGATAGAGGTATTTTGCAAGTCAAGGGTTTGCCCGCACGCCTTTATGCGATGGCCCAACGGCGGGCTACGAGCCAGCGTTTTCCGGCCATAAATGAGGGCGAAAATTCCTGCTTTACGCGATCTGCGAAGTGCAGAAGGCGCACTTGCGGGCATCTACGGGAATGGTGCTCTTGCACTCCGGGCAAGTCTTAGTAGCGGGTGCAGGTGGAGCTTCGTCCTTGTGCCTAATGCGGGCCATCAACACGTTTACCGGCAGTACCACAAAGTAGTACACGGCTGCGGCCACCAGCAAAAACGAAATCAGGGCATTGAAGAAGTCGCCATAAAGAAACTTCGATCCGTTGATCTCGAACGTGTAAGCGGAGAAATCTGGCTTGCCCACGAGCGCGGCGATCAGAGGAGTCAGCAGGTCCTTCACAAAGGCAGTCACGATTGCGCCGAAGGCAGCGCCGATCACCACGCCAACGGCCATATCGACCACGTTGCCACGCAATACGAATTCGCGAAATCCCTTGAACATGTGCCTCCCGACAGCGGTAGTTTGCAGAACGCGTATGAATATAGGTGGGAGCGAGCGCGGATTACAAGTTAAACGACGAAGGCGTTCGCATTGTCGTCGGCTCCAGGCGGCCGCGGTTGGGGATCGGCCAGGGATGGGCAGAGGACTGGAGGTGCGATGAGCTCCTCCCAGTCACACGAGCCGGAGGGCTACTTGCTCTCAAACCACGCGATTACCGGCTCTTGGGTGAGATAGAAGACGACCAACACACGAAGGATGATCTGCGCTCCTTCACGCGCGATGGCAAACAGACGTGAGTCCACAACGGCGCTGGAAATCGCGGGAACAGCCAATGCGATTCCGACGACCGCAAGAAGAATCGCCGTACGGCGAGCCAGGTTCCAGCGTCGCAAGAGGCCTACGGCCACGACGAGCAGCAGCGCGACATAGATAACGAATGCAAGTGGGCCGCGCTGTTCCAGGCCGCCCGCGAGGAGCAATGTTCCAGAGGAAAGAGGCACCTTTCCAAACAGAATGAGAGCCGCGAAAACCGCCGAAGTGGCGGCGAGGAGCGTACACAATCCAACAATGGCGGTGATACCCGCAGGACAATTGTGAAACATAGGTCAGAAAAGAATAAAGGCACGGCCCGAGCCGAGCCCGAATAAAGCAAGAGGAGATTACTTCGCGACCACGGGACGCGGGACAGCTTCCTTGATCTCGCGCGGAGCGTCGAACTGCTCGAAGTTGTTCTCGAACCGCGCTGACAAATCGGCAGCCATCTTGTCGTACGCGGCTTTGTCTTTCCACGAATTGCGCGGCTTCAGCAGATCGGATGGGACGCCAGGCACCTGCTTAGGAATGCTTAACCCGAATGACGGCTCGATTTCGAATTCCACGTTGTCGAGCTCGCCCTCGACCAAGGCATTAACCATCGCGCGGGTGTAGGGCAAGCTCATCCGCTTGCCGATGCCATATGGGCCGCCCTGCCATCCCGTATTCACCAGCCAGCATTGCGCGTTGTGCTCGCGCAGGCGGCGGCCCAGCATTTCGGCGTAAACCTTGGGCGGCAGCGGCATAAATGGCGCGCCAAAGCAGGTGGAGAACGTTGCTTGGGGTTCGGTAACTCCAGCCTCAGTTCCGGCCACCTTCGCTGTATAGCCCGACATGAAATGGAACATCGACTGTTCGGGTGTGAGCTTCGAAACTGGCGGCAACACGCCGAATGCATCGGCAGTCAGGAAAACGACGTTCTTGGGATGTCCGCCGAAACCTGGAATTACAGCGTTGTCAATGTGCTCAACCGGATAGGCTGCACGGGTATTTTCCGTCTTGCTGTCGTCATAGTAATTCGGTACACGGGTTTCGGGGTCTAAAACCACGTTTTCAAGTACTGCGCCGAAATGGAGTGCGTTCCAGATTTGCGGCTCGTTCTTCTCGGAAAGCTTGATGCACTTCGCGTAGCATCCACCTTCGAAGTTGAAGACGCCGTCGGCGCTCCAGCCGTGCTCATCGTCACCGATGAGCCGGCGCGTAGGATCAGCGGAAAGAGTTGTCTTGCCGGTGCCCGACAGTCCGAAGAACAGCGCAGTCACGCCGTCTTCGCCAATGTTGGCGGAGCAATGCATAGGGAACACATTGCGTTCGGGCAGCAGGAAGTTCATCACGCCGAAAATCGACTTCTTCATTTCGCCCGCGTACTGCGTGCCTCCGATAATGACGAGCTTCCGGGTGAAGTTCACGATAACGAAGGCTTCTGAGTTAGTGCCGTCACGCTTCGAATCCGCAAGGAAACCTGGAGCGCTGACGATGGTGAACTCGGGCTTGTGGGTCTTCAGTTCCTGTTCGGTCGGACGGATAAAGAGCTGGCGCACGAAGAGATTGTGCCAGGCGTATTCGTTGATGACCTGGATAGGCAACTGGTAGCGGGGATCGGCGCCGCAGAAGAGGTCCTGTACATATACTTCTTTGCCGCTGAGGTATTCCAGCACTCGCTCACAGAGTGCGTCAAACTTCTCCGACGAGAAGGGCAGATTGACCGAACCCCAGTTGACCCTGCTTTCGGTAACCGCGTCTTTGACGGTGAACTTGTCTTTGGGGGAGCGGCCGGTGCGCTTGCCGGTTTCCGCGACCAGCGCACCGCGGGAGCTCAACACTCCCTCGCTATTGCGAATGGCGGCCTCGACCAGTTTTGGGGTGGAAAGGTTGCGCTGCACATTTTTCTGCGCCAGCAGGTCGGCCAATTCCGGATGAGCTATGGAGGCCATAAGAAACTCCTTCGAACAACGCATAGTTCCGCCCGTCGCGCGGACGGCTGATGCCCTTAGGTCGGTATGAATCAGGGAGCAGGCCAGGCTCTCCCAGCGCGCAGAAAAAAGGGCCGGATACCCGGACCCTACCCGGCAACTGCGGTGGCTTGCGCTTCCTCCATCAATGCGTAGAGGTGATCGAGCGTCTCCTGAACGGTCAACGAGTACATTTCACGTCCGCTATCTTCGCCTGATTCGATGGCCCATTTCAAATAATGTCCCGCAATCTGGACCGCCATGGGGTCAGTAATGACCTTCCCGGTTTGTCGGTTGTACTCCACCCACGCGGGATGCGGGATAGCGATCCAGACCGGCCGCTCCTCGACCATGAACTTGATATCGATCGCGTCGGCATGGCGCGTCGCGATGGCGACGATCAGAGCCTGATACTGGCAATGCAGCGGCTTGCCCGACCACTTATCGACCGCATAAAAGTCGTCGTACATAACCTTAGAACTATAGCCGAGGGCCTAGGTTAGGGCAATGATGCCGACTCACAAACTTGCTTCTACTGCGAGCCAGTTTTTCACGAATTACTCGGTTGCTTGCAAGAGAATCGGTTCTCTCGAATTCGATCAGCTGAGCAGTTCGGACTCATGCTGCGCAAACAGATTCCGCATCGCCTCCGGCGTCCGTTCCTTTAGACCATGGATCGCCTGGATCAGTGCGTAGGTGTTTGCAGTCATAATGAGCAGATACCGCAGACCGCTCGGGCCTGGGTTCCAGTAGGTGTGAGGCGTGCCGCGCTTTACAAGTACCGCTGATCCTGCACGCGCCTCTATCACCTGGTCGCCGTTTCGGACACACAGCGTTCCTTCCAGAACGTACCAGGCCTCATCATCGTTGCGGTGGAGGTGCAAGGGAGCGATGTATCGAGGCGGACCCGGGGGTCCGCCCGGATCCTGCCACTCGGCAATGACGAAGTTATCCGTCGCAGATCCGATGACCGATCCAGCGAGCGGAGGAGCTGGTACCCCCTTCAAGCAGACCTCCTTTGCGTGCATGAACGCGCCTTATCTGACAACTCACCACTGACAGCCGATCACCTGCTCATGCCTGTTCCCGCATCTCCCCCAGCACGACTTTCACATCCATCTTGCGCTTGCCGCGGAAGATCGTGACGGTGACTGTGTCGCCTGCCTGATGCTTGTTCATGGCGTTCATCAGGTCCTGCTGATCCCCTATCTGCTCGCCATCGATGGCGATAATCAGGTCGCCTCCAAGCATGATGGGAGTGTTGCCGATGTAAGCGCGTTGATTTCCGCCGTGCAGACCTGCTCGTTCGGCAGCACCGCCGGGAGTGGCTTCTATGATCAGTACCCCATAGTCAGAGGCCAATGCCATTTCCTGTGCCACCTCCGGCCCAATCGAGAGCGTGCGTACCCCGAGCGACGGACGCCGCACGCGGCCCATCGTGATCAAGTCATTGATGGCGGCTTTGGCTGAATTAATTGGGATGGCAAAGCCGATGCCCGCGCTTTGGTTCGAGCCGCCTGTGGCAATCATGCTGTTGATGCCAATGACCTCGCCGCGCGAGTTGAGCAGCGGTCCTCCGGAGTTGCCCGGGTTGATGGCGGCATCAGTCTGAATGGCCTCTCCAATCTCCGCACCCTGAGGCGTTTGAATCGGGCGCAGCGAGCTGATGATGCCACGCGTCATGGTGCCGCTCAGTCCAAAGGGATTGCCGATCGCATAAACAAACTGACCCACCACGAGTGCAGTCGAGTCGCCTAAGGTTGCTGGCACCAGCGCCGCGGCCTTGATCTGAATCACAGCCAGATCGTGGATACGGTCGCGGCCAATCACCGTCGCCCTGTATTTCTTTTTGTTATGCAGTGTAACTTCGACTTCACGGGCGTTGGCGATGACGTGGTAGTTGGTTAGGATGTGGCCTTCTTTATCGATGATGAAGCCCGAGCCTTGCCCTTCCTGCGGCACCGGGCCATAGAAAAAGTCGAAGGCCACGGCCGTAGAGGTGATGTTGACGACCGACGGCATCGCTTTCCGATACACCTCGATGTTGGTCTGCTCTTCGCTGTCGAACGCGGGAGGCGCGGCGGCTTCGGTCAGCTCAACTTTGGAGGGACGGGCGATGTAGTCCGCAGGATTGGGGCCGGAATGATGGGTGGTGTACCAGTAAAATGCGCCCGCGAGGAGCGCTCCGAGCACTAGAGGACGCAAAATTCTCATGCTAATAGTACGAATGCCTGTGAATGACCGTTCCTTGTCAGGTTCAATTCCAAGGTCTCTCGTCAAGTGTACCGATTTCCCGAGAAGCCTGCTGAGAAGCGACTGGTTGAGCAGAGGGATTCAGCTACCCTTGCGCAATTCGGCCCAGATGGATTCGACCTGTTGGGCCGTTTCTTCGATCGTTCCTGCGTTGTCGATCACATAGTCAGCGTGACGTACCTTCTGTTCGTCCGGAAGCTGAGCCGCATTGCGCCGCAACACTTCGGCCCGCGCGTCTTCGCTTGTGATCTTCGCCCGGCGTGCGTAGCGTTCAATCTTCTGGTCCAGCGGACAAGTGACCACAATCAGCTTGTCGAAGTCCTTAGCTGCGCCCGCTTCGACAATCAGCGCCGCCTCCACTATGGCGATGCCTGTGGGGTCGGTGCGCTCGCACTCCGACATCCAGCGGTTCTGCGCATCAATTACCGCGGGATGCACGATGGCATTCAATGCGGAGATGCGATCGGGAAATGCAGCATTGGCCAGCCGCCCTCGATTGATAGTGCCATCGGTGTTGAGGATTTCGTGTCCAAATCGTTCTACGACAGCGTAATAGGTGGGCTCTCCGGGCTCATAGAGGCGGTGCGCTAAGGTGTCAGCCTGAAGGTAGTGCGCCCCATGCTCAGCGAGCATTTTGCCGACCATGGACTTGCCACAGGCGACACCGCCAGTAAGGCCTACTCGGAGCATAGAACTCCGTTGGTCCGTCTGCTGCGATCAAGAGCGCATGACATATCTGCCCAAGGCAGTATATCGGGCAATTAGGAAGACTGGCCTTCACTGGGATCTTTCTTGCGGATGTGCAGAATTTTCTGTACTTCGGCGAGGACATTGCCGGACTCATCTTTGACTTCGACCGTAAACGAAGGTTCGTACTTGGGCTGCGTCTCCAGAATCCGGCGGATCTCATCGAGCTGCGCGTCGGTCAGTTGGAAATAGGCGCTCACTGTGCCGGTTCCGGGCCTGCGGAAGCGAATATGCGCGGCTTTGTCCCACACGATGTACTTTGGCCCTAGGTTGTGAATCAGCATCAACATGTAGAACGGATCGGTCATGGAGTACAGCGATCCACCGTAGTGCGTGCCGACAAAATTGCGATTCCAGGGACGCATCTTCATCTGCACGTCGACGGTTTTCATATCGCTTCCCCATTTCACGTGAATACCCGCGGCCGCAAGCGGCGGCCAGAGGTTGATCAGACGAAGCATCAGGCGCTGTTTGAGTGAAGCCATGGAACGTTCAGTGTACTGGCTGTATAACAGGCTTCACACTGCCTCGCGTGTTCCGACGTCGGGCTTTTCCAAAGAGGGAATGCATGGAACAACTATCTTTGCCTCGCCGCGGTCGCCGCGACAGCGCCTGGCTGGTCTTGTTCGAGTTCGCGGTTATCCTTGCGCTGTTTGTTGCCGACTTCAGGCATCACATTTTTTTCAGTAAGGTTCCGTGGTTATTTTTACTTGCGTGGGTCTCTCTTCGCTGGCGTGAACTCGGGTGGCGCGATGTTGGGCTGGCGCGTCCTGCGAATTGGCCGCGAGCCATCACCATCGGAGTTTTGTGCGGCATCGGCATGGAATTGCTGGAGCTCTTTGTCATCCAACCTGTGCTGGTGAAGGTCTTCCACAAGATTCCTGACTTCTCCGAGCTGGGCGATCTGCAAGACAACTGGAATTGGCTTTGCTCTTTATCGCACTGGCTTAGATCCTGGGTGCCTTTGGTGAAGAGATGGTCTATCGCGGTTATCTGATGAACCGCGTGGCTGGATTGTTCCGAAAGCCGGAGCTTGCCTGGGCCCTCAGCCTTGTCTTCGTGAGCTTTCTATTCGGACTTGCTCATAACGATCAGGGGATTACCGGCCAGGTTGAGAATATGATCGCTGGCTTGCTGCTGGGCGTGATCTTTCTCGCTACTGGTTGCAACCTGTGGGCGGCGGTTATTGCCCACGGCCTAACAGACACAATTGATCTGGTGCTGCTTTATCTCGGGAAGTATCCCATGCCGAGGTGAATCGATTTGGCGGACGTGCCTGGCAACGCATTGTTCGCCGGCGGGCCTAAACGTGATTGCTTTCGACAAGCTGGGTCGGCGTCGGTTTCGACAGGTTAAATTGGCCCAGAAAGACTGCGAAAATGTGCCATGCGCTGCACCGGCAAATCTGTGCCCGCGAGACAATGTGCGGCCGCGGGGCGTTCATTGCAACCAATTGCGCCTCGGGTAAAGGCTCGATTGCCGTGTCGCCGCAATAGGGACAAACCAGGGAGAGGGGGACCATAACTCCGGCCTCGGTGATCTCATGCTAGGCGCGACAAAGATGCAAATCATCCCCTAATAGGGGAAGGTGTGAGAGAATCTTGCCGCCAATTCACGCCAAATGGGATTGGCTTCGGGGAAGAGCAAGTCTATTGCACGCTAGAGCCTGATTTCCCCGTTAGGTTGCGGATGAGCTGGGCTTCGCTTGCGCGGTAGGGAGTGCCGTCGGCCCTGAATATGTCGTGAAACCACACCTGCGGCTGGTCGAGAACGTAGGGATGGTTCCAGGACTCCCAGGGGTAGATGGTTTGTGTCTTCCCTGAAACCAAGCCCCAATTGATGGCGCCGACGTGGTGCTTCTTCGCTATAGGCAGCACCCCATCGAAAGTACTTCCCGCCGAGCGCGCCATGTATTCCGTGCAAATGATGGGACGGTGCTGGCCTTCCAGCCAGACCACGCGCCGCTCGAAGTCCTCCGGCCAACTGTAATTGTGGAAGGTAATGATGTCGGAATTCCGTAGCTGAATGATTTCCATCGGCGTCGGGCCCTTCACTGAAGGCCAGTCTCCTTCCCAGAGACCGCTGGTGAGCGGCTGGGAAGGATTTGCCGACCGCGCCCACTCAAAAGCCTGGGGCAGCAGCGCTTTCACCAGTTCGATCTTGTTCTTCGGTTCCTGCTGTTCGTAGAAGCCGTATTGGAACCCGCCGGGCTCGTTCCACACGTCCCAGGCAAGAATACGGGAATCGTTGGCGAAAGTAGCCACGACTCCCACAACATATGACTTCAGTCGCGGGTACTGTGAGGGGTCTTCAAGTGCCTTCGCGCCGGGGCTCTGTACCCATCCGGAATTGTGCACACCTTGCATGGGCGGGCGCTGTTTCCCGAGCTTAGGAAGAGGATCCCAGCAAGAATCAAACAGGACAAGCATCGGACGGATGTGGTGCTTCGCGGCAATTGTTAGGAACTGGTCGATGCGCTGTTTAAAACCGGGGGAGTCCTGCTCCCACAGAAGATCGTGCAAAAACACGCGCATCGTGTTCATGCCTAGCCCTTCAGCCCAGCCCAGCTCTTGGTCGATCTGCCGCGGATCGAACGTGTCGGCCTGCCACATCTCCAGCTCGTTGATGGCGCTGGCCGGAATGTAGTTGGCGCCTACCAGCCACGGTTGCTGCTGATACCAAGCATTGGCCCTGTCCGCGGACCATGGCTGCTGGCCCCAAACGGCCGTAGCGAACAAAACGAATGCCCAAACGGCCAACCAAACCAATCGCTTCATGTCTGCTCCAAAATGAAATGGCAGCCTTCATGCCGGCTTCTTCGGGTTCGACGTGAGCGGTTTGATCCGGCGCCCCGCCGCTGAATCCTGAATCAGTATTTCCAGCCTGCGCTTTCGCGTCTCTTCCTTCTTCGCGCTCATCACCCAATAACACGAAGTTCGGCGATACCACGGTGCTTGTGCCTGGTAGAACTGCCAGGCCGTGGCGTTAGCACGAAACTGTTTCTTGAATGCCGGGTCGAGTTTGCACTTGCCCACCTCGTACGAGTAGAGCATTGACTTCTTTTCGTCGCCTTGCTGGAAGACCCCAAGCCCCGCCGCATGGCCGCGCCCTTGTTCGATCAGCTCCTTCATACGGCGCGTGTTAACCATGCTCCAGATACTGCCTGCGATTCGAGGGCTGAACTTGACTGTATAACTGCCGGTGTCATAACGCTTGCGCAGCCCATCGATCCAGCCAAAGCAATGCGCCTCATCGAGTGCTTCGAGGTAGCTCAATCCGCCCCTTCCTGAGTCAACTCGATAGAAACCAACCAACAGCTCGTGCGCACGATTGTGGTTCTTCACCAACCAGCTTCGGAATGCGGCTGCACTGCGGAAAAAGGCGGGCTCGGTCACGCGCCAAAAGCGTAGCACACAGTGCAGGCGCCAACTACTGTCCACGGATTCACGCCGGTTTGCTATGCTTGTAAAACTCTCCGATGAGGTAGTACGCCCACCTACCGAACTTCCAATTCGGCCGGTCGGCTAGCCTGCATCGGAAGAAATCTCTCACAACCAAACCGCCCATGAGGCGCAGGAGATCGGGAATGAAGAAGTTCTGGATAGCAATCGTAAGTGCGGTGCTGGCATTTGCACCGGCAATGATGGCGCAAGATGTGGTTACTGGCGTAAAGGATCTCGGAAAGGACGTGGACAAGGGCACGAAGAAGGCCGCCAAAGGCAGCGAAAAGGCCGCTGATAAGACGGCCAACGCCACCAAGGATGCGGCCAAGGACACGGCTCACGGGACCAAGAAAGCTGCTAACGCGAGCGCCAAGGGAACGGAAAAGGCAGCTGACAAGACTGGGGACACAACCAAGGATGCTGCCAAAGCTACTGCGAAGGGCACTGACAAGGCGGCCAAGACAACTGCCAAGGACACCAAGAAGGCCGCTGAGAAAACTGCTGACGCAGTGAAATAACTGCCCAGTTAACGCAAAAGAAGTGGGATGCCACGTCGGCATCCCATTTTGTTTTTGCTGAGAGACCAAACTATTCGTCGCGAACGGCTGCCTGTACAAACCGCATCAGCTCCGGCGGAATGCTGTCCAATCTGTGTGCCGACTTGGCGTGTGCCGCTGCTGCTTGCATCAGCTCTTCCATAGTGTCGCCACGGGCGGTGAAGTCGCAACCGGGCATCCCCACATCATTACAGCTAATCGTTTTGGCCATCCCTCGGGCCTCATGTTCGAGCGCCGTCGCGCGCCATCGTAATTTGAGTTCGCTGCTACGCGTAGGCTTAATTCAGCCGGATGAAAGTACACCCACTAACGTGTGACAGCAAAGCTTCGAACAAGCATAGTTGCCAGTTTTTTTTAAGACTCGAGGCGGTCGATCAATAGATCAAGACTTACTCGTGCAGCAGCTTACCTGCTCCCGTGAATTGGCTTATGCGGGAAATAAAAACAATCGATTTCCGCAATTCTCACCCGACTTCTACACTGCAGAAACATTGCTAGCTGCCTCGGCATATTTTTACTTCGCGGCAGGGGCTCCGCGCGATCCTCACCGAGGGGGCGGCAAACATTGCCAATGAAGCCAGCACAAGACTGGCGCGAACATTCGAAGGACCAGCGGCAACTGATGAGTTCGCGCGCTGCCTGGCAGCGCACGGTCCAAGTGTTTCAGGTGGATTGATGTTGAGTGACCATGCAAATCCGGACGAGGTCCACGACTGACCTCTGTCCTTGCGGAGGCCATAACATGCACCTGAGTTATCTGAAGAAGTTTGCCGCGGCTGTCTTGTTTGTCGGACTGGCGTGTGCAGGACACGCCCAGGACGCGCTGGCAGCCAAACCTGCCGATACGCAAACACCGGCTGATGCTTCCAAACCGGCTGACACTGCGACTGCAGCGCCGGCCGCCGCACCTGCTGCGCCCGCTCCTCTCCCCACTCCTTCGACATCCGGTCCGTTGCAGTTATCGCCGCCGACGAATCTCGAAGCGGGGCCGCTCGGCAAATACGGCCTGAATGGCGCAGTAAGCGGCATTGGACTGTTCCAGAACAATGCCATGGCAGGCAACAACCCCCAAGAAGGCGCATTCAGCAACGCGATGATCTTTTTCCAGAAGCCTGAGGGCCGGTTCCAGTTCTATGTGCAGGTGGGCGCCTACGACATCGTTTCGCTGGGCTCACCATTCATCTCGAACTCGACAACCAACAGCGACCTCTGGGGTCCCGTTCCGACGGCGTTTGGGAGGATTACGCTTTCGAAAAACACGAACATCATCTTCGGTATCCTGCCCACGCTGATGGGAGCCGAGTCCACTTTCAGCTTCCAGAACATGAACATCGAGCGTGGCCTGTTGTGGAACCAGGAAAACGCAATCACGCACGGCGTGCAGCTCAATCAGACGCTAGGCAAATTCACCCTCGCCTTTGGTTACAACGATGCCTTCTATTCCAATCGCTACTCCGGACTGAGTGGCTCGCTGACTTACACCAACGGCCCACATAGCCTGTCATTCCAAGGAATGGGATATCTGGGCACAACCAATTGGCAAAGCCTGAAGACGCCTATTCAGAACAACAGCACGATGTACGTCGGGATCTACACCTACACCAAAGGTCCCTGGGTCATTCAACCCTATTTTCAATACAGCTACGTGCCGGCAAATCCGGCGCAGGGTTTCACGACAGGGGCGTCCACATGGGGTGGAGCGATCCTGGCCAGTCGCGTCTTGAAGAAGGGATTCTCTCTGACCGGACGCTGGGAATACATCGGCCAAAGCGGCACCAAGGGCACCAACACGGCGAATCTGATGTATGGTCCGGGCAGCACGGCGTGGTCGCTGACCGCGACCCCGACCTATCAATACAAGAAGTTCTTCACCCGCACCGATATTTCGTTTGTGGGTGCGGGCAATGTTACGCCGGGTGATGGTTTCGGCACGCTTGGACTGAAAACCAGCCAGACCCGTGGAGTGGCGGAGCTTGGTTTCCTGTTCTGAGTAGTCATTATGCGGTACGGCGGAGGGCAGCACGTCTACAGTCCGTCTGAGATAAGCAGGCCCTTCGCCAACCGCACCACAGCAATGGCAAGACGAAGCACGCACAACCTATCGAAGGAGAATAGAAATGGCTGACGAAGCCCCAAAGATGCAAGCAACTCTGGGACTCACTGGTCTCACGATGAACGCGATGGCGCTCATTGCACCCGGCGCCTTCCTATGGCTGACATTCGCCGGGCAGGCGGCCGCCGGCGCAACTGCTCCCGCCATGTGGGTCGGCATCCTGTTTGCAACCGTTTTGTGCCTCGCTACGGCCGTTTGCTACGCCGAGATGGCCAAGCTCTATCCCGGCACGGGAAGCTCCTACTACTTCGCCGAGCAGTCCTTCCTGAATCACGAGAAGGCATGGCCGTATGCCCGACTCGCCAAGTTCATCGTCGGCTGGGGCTCACATCTGTACTACTGGGTATACCCGGGCGTGATGGTCGGTGTCATCGGCGTCATCTCCGGCTACCTGGTGGGAACGCTTTGGCCGACCTTCATGAACGCCTCGAATCCTGGCCCTGCGTTCATGATGTTAATGGCGATTGTGTTCTCGTTTGGCGTTGCTTATATCGCCCATCGGGGTGTCAACGGTTCAACGGCAGTGAACATCGTTATCAACATCATCCAAATCAGCGCATTGCTTGTGTTTTCTTTCGTCGCCTTGGGTTACCGCATGAATCATCCGCCGGGTAGCACTGCCGTCCAGTTTGACTCGCAGACGGGAGCCGCATACAGCTGCGAATTTGCTACCACTAAGACCGTTGTGAATGGTCAGCCCACCGATACCATCGTGCGGGCGGCTGATGGCACTCCACAGTGCGCGGTGGATGCAGCCGGAAAACCCATACCTTATGTCATCAGCTATCCCGAGAGGGATGCCAGCGGCGGATTCCTGACCCACCCGAATGCCAAGTCCGTCGTACGCATGCACAACTTCGGCTGGATGTTCGTTCAAGCCACCATCGCCATTCTGATCCTGGTGGGCTTTGAATCGGTCACCTCGATGGGTGGCGAAGCGAAGAACGCCAAGCGTGATGTGCCGATTGCGGTGATCGTATCGCTGTTGGTGCAAGGCTGTTTCTGTTACCTGTTCGAGTACTTCGCCGCCAACTATGTGCTCAACAGCGGTTACACCATGCAAAACGCAGCGAGTTCGGCTGCGCCCATCGGGGATCTGATGATTCTTGTGGGCGATACTTTGTTCGGCAAAGGACACGGTCGCATTTTTATGCTGATTGAAGCGGCCACCGTGTTTCTCGCGCTGATCGGCACCACTCTCTCTTGTATGAACACGGGTGCGCGCGTGACCTACGCGATGGGGAAAGACAAGGAGATGCCCGATTCGATGGGCGCCCTGCACTCTACCAACTTGACTCCGCATCGCGCTATCTGGGCACTGGCTGTCATTTCCGCCATCGTCGGCTGTCTCACAGTTGTGATGTACTTCGGTGACGGATCAGCACCTGCGGACACCGCCATCCAGGCCCTGCCGCACGGCTTCTGGTCGAGCTTCGGATACACCACACACGACAAGATGGCGGCGTTGCCCAACTCGTTCCTGACGATGACGCTGGCCTCCAACTTCGGCACGTTCCTGCTTTACATGTTGAGTTGCTTTACCTGCATCGTCTGTTTCCACGGCCACCCTCAGTTCAGCTTCTTCCGTCACCTCGTCATTCCACTTTTTGGCCTGCTCGCGAACCTGGCCTGCATGGGTTTTTACCTGGTTGGACCGTTCATGGGGTACGGCACAAAAATGGAGCCGTTGCTCGCCCTGGGCATCGCAATTGTCTGGGCACTATACGGAGGAGTCTATTTCCTTCGTGCCAGCAAGATGAAGGGGCGGACAACGCTGGTGGAGACCCGCAGCGTACCTGCATAACTGAAGGATCGGATGGGACTCAGGGCGGGTTGCGACCCGCCCTTTTTTTGCGATAAACAACAAACATCGGAGTGGTCGGCCGGCCGAAGACCGGTTCATCGTCGATGCTCGACATAGAATTCACCCAACTCTCGGACCCGGGTCGGACGCGGGAACACAACGAGGACTATCTGGGATATCTGCTGCCCTACACGCCTGAGCAGCTGCGCTCGCACGGCTGCGTGTTCGTGCTGTGCGACGGTGTGGGAGGACAGAGGAAGGGTGAGGTGGCGTCGCAACTTGCGGTTGAGGCGGTGCTGGAGGGCTTCTCGCATGCCAAAAAGGGGGAGCCGCACAAGGCGGTACTCTCGCGTGCCATTCAAGCCGCCAACTTGCGAGTCTATGAGCAGGGCAGTGAGTCACCCGCGACGGCCGGCATGGCGACTACCATCGTGGCGTGTGCGCTGCGCACCGATCGCGCTGTAATCGCGCACGTCGGCGACTCGCGCTGCTACTTGGTACGCGATGGTCGGGCACGAATCATCACGCGCGATCACACCATCGCTGCCGAACAGGTACGGTTGGGAATTTTGTCCGTGGCCGAAGCTATAGAGTCGCCCAATCGCCATCTGCTTAACCGCTCAGTAGGGAACGATCTGATAGTGAACGTCGAAATCGACGAAGTACAGGTGCAAAAGGGCGACCTGCTGTTGCAGTGCTCCGACGGCTTACATGGTTCGGTATTGCCGGAAGACATCGCTTCCATTCTGACCCGCTTCGGCGTTCTAAGCACGGCCGGGGAGAGATTAGTGGAGCTGGCTAATCAGCGCGACGGCAAGGACAATATCAGCGTGCAGTTAATTCGCGTCCATGACGTTGAGCGCACCGGCATGTACCGGGGAAGACCGTACAACTTGCGATGATGCCCCGTTTACTCAAGTGTGCCCTTTATGCACTCTTTATGCTGCAAATTCCCCAATTCTGGCATCATTATTGGAGGGATGACCAATAACACCGCTGCAACCTTCTCCAGTTACGTCCCTGCAGTGTCGCACACTGAATCCAGCCATCCATGACCACCCTTCACACCGACGAACTTCTCGACCACTACCGCATCGACAAGCTGATTGCCCGCAGCGGCATGGCTTCCATCTATAAAGCGACCGATACCCGTAACGACCGTCCTGTCGCCATCAAGATTCCCCATCCCGAGATGGAAGCCGATCCGGTGCTGTTTGACCGCTTCAAGCGGGAGGAAGAGATCGGCAAGAACATGGAGCATCCCGGCGTGATGCGCGTCTTTACCGACGACGACCGTAGCGGGATGTACATGGTCATGGAATGGGTAAGTGGTCGCCTGCTGCGTCAGATCCTCAACGAAGAGCGCAAATTGACGGCCGAGCGTGCCGTCCGCATTACCGCTCGCATTCTCGACGCGTTGCAGTACATCCACGATCGCGGCGTCGTGCACCGCGACCTGAAGCCGGAGAACGTCATGGTTGATGAGCACGATAACATCAAGCTCATCGATTTCGGCATCGCCTCGAATGCGGGTTCGCGCCGCCTGACCTTCGCCAAGCTCTCGCAGACCATGGGTACGCCCGATTACATCTCACCCGAACAAGTACGTGGCGGGCGTGGCGATGCACGCAGCGACATCTACTCGACTGGCGTGATGCTCTACGAGATGCTGACCGGCAGAGTCCCGTTCACCGGTCCTAACCCATTCGTCGTGATGAATGACCGGCTGCTGAACAACCCAATGCCGCCGCGGGAGATCGATCCGACAATCACGCCGCAGTTGCAGGAGACGATCTATCGGGCTATAGAACGCGAGCCTAAGAATCGCTACCAGCACGCCCGCGAATTCAAGCATGATCTGGAGCACCAGGACCAGGTCGGAGTGGCCGATCGCGCCGAACTGCACGACTGGCGCGTGAAGCGCAATCCCTGGACCCGCCGCATTACCTTTTACATTGCGATGGCTCTGATCCCGGTTGTGGTGTTCGCGCTACTGTTGTGGGTAGCGAAGCACAGCTGACGAGAAAGAGTGGAGCCGCGCTTCAACGCGGCGTCCAAGCGATCCTTCTGCTGTCCTGAGTCGGCTTCCCCCGACGACACATCTTTGCCAGGGTGTGAGACCCGAGCAAGTCAGTCACCCTATCGCTATCTCTGTATGAAGTCGTCGCTGTGCACCATAAACTCGGGATATGCGCCTGCGCCGAGTTCGTACAAATCCATGCCCTGGCGCTCGCCGTCCGACTCGACACGATAGTGAATGAGGCGATTCAGGACCCAATTCAAACTGTACGTCATGGGTAAGACGAATCCTACCAAGGTTGCTATTCCCACGAGCTGCGCCAGCCATTGACCAGGCGCGCCAGCAGTTCGGATTCCGGCAAACATTCCTGCAGCCAGCAATCCCCATAGCCCGGCAACCGCGTGGGAAGACACTGCTCCTCCCGGATCGTCCACGCGCAGATACATCTCGAGCCACTCCACCGAGAGGGCAACCAGCCCACCCGTTACCAGCCCAATGATGATGGCGACCGCTGGGCTGATCATCGCCGTTGCCGCGCTGCTGGCCACCAGTCCACCAATCCATCCGTTAGCGCTGATCGATGCGTCAGGCCGGCCAAAACGTATCTTAGTCACAATCACAGCCACCAACGACGAACCCGCCGCGCACAGCGTGGTGTTGATTCCCACCAGCACCAGAGCAGTAGGCGGAATTCCGCCGAACAGCATCGCCCCGGCGCTATTGAGACCGAGCCATCCCGCCCACGCCAGAATGCAGCCGAACACCACATGAACCAGGTTGTGGCCTGGGATACCGACGGGCATTCCATCCTCCGAGTATTTCCCGGTTCTCGGTCCGATGATCCAAACCACTGCCAGCGCCGTCAGTCCTCCAACACCATGAATCGTGCCCGCGCCACCCGTGTCGAGGAAACCTCGCCCCAATCCGTAGATCACCCCAACTTGCGATAGCCAGCCTCCTCCCCATACCCAGTGAGCGAATAGAGGATATGTCCACCCCGACATAACCGCCGAAGATGCGCAGATCGCACCAAACCGCCAGCGATCGGCAGCCGCGCTTAAAGGAATCATGGCTGCTATCCCGACGGCGAACATCTGCAGCAGCACTGCCAGTGACGCAGGTGAGTTGCTTAGCTCCTGACCGCGCAGAAAGAGTGGTTGCGCAGCGATCCAGTCCCATGGTTTTCCGCCGATGATGGCTACATGTGTGCTGCGGCCTGCGAAACCTTCCCACGAAAATCCGATGGCGATATAAACCAGCGCTGCAACCGCCACCACGCACATGGACGCCAGCATCGCGTGCGCTGCGCTCCGCGTCTTTCCCAGTCCATTGTTGGTAAGCGCCAGCCCGGCGACCGCTAAAGGCACCAGAAGAATGGAGAACACACACAGCGCTGCACTAATTTCTGACCAGACGGGAGATTGTTGCATCAGTCCTCGACCTCGGTTTGGATGAGGTTCGCACGAAAGACCAGCATCAGTCCGAGAATTTCAATAGCCATCCCGGCCAGGACAAAAATCGCGCGCGACGTTGCTGCATTCAACATCTCGAGTGCTGCAAGTACAAGAAACCATCCCGCAAGAAGTAAGAGAAAGCCGATGGGCCTCATGAGAAGACTTTACAGGAACCGGCCTGCGGCGAAGCTCGCCGTAGCTCCCCGGGGCACACTTCTACCGCAGCGTGTAAGGCTAATCGTCTGCAGCAGCCATCGTCCAATCGATTTTTTTGATGAGCGCTAAAAAAAGGATGGCGTCGGCACCAAGCTCGTTCCTTGCTACGATGAAGACTCTGTGCTGAGTTAGTCTGTGGGCATGAGACAACTATTTAACCAACTGGTCGCCACCAGGCCGGGCATGCTGAGCGTGTTATTGCTGGCCGCATTTTTTGAAGCCTACGGAGACTCCTGCTTTCAGCAGGGAATGCACCGCGCTTCAGGCATCGCGCGGTACGGAGCCTTCGCTCTTGGCGTGCTAGCCCTAGCGCTTTACGGGCTGACCGTCAACACTCCGCCATGGGATTTTGGCAAGCTTCTGGGACTTTATGTGGTTCTGTTCTTTCTCGTGTCCCAGGTATTGGCGAAAGTGCGCTTTCAGCAATCGCCGTCGGCCCCGGTACTCGTGGGCGGAACACTCATCGCAGCCGGCGGCGCGGTTATAACCTTCTGGAAAGCATGACAGGGAGCAAGCCATGACCAAAGTCGAAGCCATCATTCAACCGTCTCGTTTCGAGGCACTCAAGGACGCCCTCATAGAAGTGGGCGTGGACGGCATGACCGTCTTCGAGGTCCGCGGACATGGCCGCCAGAAAGGCCACACCGAGTCATACCGTGGCCGCGAATACAACGTGGACCTGCTGCCCAAGATCAAGATTGAAATGGTGCTCGACGACGCAATGGTCGACCGCGCCGTTGATACCATTCTAAAAGTCGCGTCCACCGGCAAAATCGGCGACGGCAAAATCTTTCTTTCCAAGATCGACGAAGCCATCCGCATCCGCAACCAGGAGCGTGGCGTGATGGCGCTGTAGCTTCTTATGCGGGGTTCGAATTCCCGTCGCTGCTATACTTCCCAAGCAGCGTGCTAGATTCCCCCAGGACTTGCTTAGAGAATCGTGCGTAGTTTAGCTAATGGACGGCGAAGACCCTCGCGGCATCGTAAGAACGCAAAACCTACGCTGTCGCTACTCGCTCAATCAGGTTGTCCTGCTCGGCCTTGCTTTCTGCGCCGATGGTGAACGCATCCAGCAGATTCAGTGATAGCGCATACTTCAGGGCCTCGCTCTGACGAGTGCGCAAATCCCCCTGTCCGAGAATCTTCATGCCAACGATTCCCTTGCCCGATGCTTTCATCTGTTTGATCACGCTCAACACCGTGTCGGGATCCGCATCCATATGCGAGCCGATGGGGTTAATGCGCACCAGGTCTACTTCCACCCACGGCGACTTGGCCGCGGCACGCAGCGCCTCGATGCTGTGACAGGAACAGCCATGTGCGCGGATTACGCCCTTCTCCTTCGCCTCCGACAGCACCTCCATCACCCCTTTGTAGCGCTCGGTCCAGTTGCCGTCAGTCAAACAGTGCATTAGCACGATGTCGAGGTAGTCGGTGCCCAGTTCGCGGCGATAACGGTCGAGGTCGGCCCCCATCTCCTGCGGAGTTCGCGACCAACTCTTGGTCATCACCGTGATCTTGTCGCGCGGCAATTGCTTCAGCGCGACCGCCACATGCGGGTGACTTCCATAGGCGTCGGCGGTGTCGAAGAAACGCAGTCCGTGATCGTAGCCGTTCAACAGAAGCGCTGAAAGTCCACCAACACCGAGCGCAGTCTGGTTCGAGTGTTTCGCGTAACCGACCGTGCCGGTTCCCATGGCGAGCCGGCTGGTGTTGATCCCGGTCTTCCCCAGCGTGACGGTGTCGGTGGCCGTGTACTTGCGCGATAGCTGTGTTTCGGCCAGGGAGTTCAGGATCGATTGACGCGCTAGAAATGCGGCACCAAGTCCTGCGGCCGCGCTGCGAATGAAGTCTCTGCGATACATTTCCGCCTCCCGCGATGTCCCGGCAAACTTTGTACCATTAGACGAACAAAGAATTCCGGCGGCTGCAAGATAAAAGCTCAAGAACCAGCCGTTCCGATGCCCGATTTTGAATTCCGTCCCCGATATGCGACCCTTTCGCCGTGCGCGCTGTTGCCATGCTGGCCCTGTTTGCGAAGCAGCAAGACGTCCGACCCTTCGAGGTGCCAGGCATCAACGTTTTTACCGGCAACGAGCTCGATCCCACCGACACACCCGACGCCGCCTTGATCTTTGGCGGCGACGGCACTTTGCACCGTCACCTGGGCACGCTCGCTCTTAAGAAGATTCCAACTTTGTCCGTACCGATCGGCAGCGCCAATGATTTCGCCACCAGTGTCGGAATTCGCTCCGTCGCCGACGCGCTCGCGGTATGGCAGCAGTTCGTCCACACGCAAACCAATACAAAACTCGTGGATCTCGGCACAATTCAACCGCTACATCCCTTTGAGGCTGCCGAGATGCTTCCTCCCGCGGAAGACGATCCTGCCGACGAGCCGTGGCAAGGCGAGTCGCTTGAAACCCTGCACTTCGTTCCCGACGGCCCCCGCCGCGATCTCCCGCAACTCGGCCCGCGTATCGAACATTCGCAGGCGCGGCGCTGGATTGAAGCTGCTGACGAAGCTTCGCGTACCCGCTATTTCTCCTGCATTGCCGGAACCGGGCTCGACGCGGTCATCAGCCGGCAGATCACGAGGCAGCCACGCTGGTTGCGCTCGCATGGCGGATATGTGTGGGCATTGCTGCAAAGCCTGCCGCGGTTTCAGCCGCCGCAGATTGTCGTCTCCCTCGAAATCGATGGCGATTGGCGAACGCCGGTGCGCGAACCGGGCATGCTAGTCGCTGCCGGCAATGGCCCCCAGTACGGCAGCGGGATGCGAGTGGCTCATCTGGCGGATATGGCTGATGGGCTGCTCGATGCTTGCTTTGTCCGCCAACTCAGCAAGCTGCGACTGCTGCGATTGTTTCCTGTGGTATTTCGCGGAGCCCACATCGGCATAAAAGAAGTCGAGTACTGGAAAGCCACGCGTGTGCGCATCCAGACCGATCCCGTTATGGACTTCTACGCCGATGGCGAGTACGTCTGTCCTACGCCCGTCGAGCTGGGTGTCAAGCGCGAAGCGCTGCTGGTGATCGTTCCCGCTTAACGAACTGCCGGAAAATTCATTCCCCGAGTTTTTGCGTCACCACGACTTTACAGGCGGTGGAAAAAGTCAAGGCGGGCGTCTTTTTGGAGGCAGCGCAGCTTTAATTAATGCGCCGTACAAGTACTTATTCTTGTTATCTCGAGGCGATATTACTCGCCGGGGATCTGCGTTCTTGACTTTTTCTGCAACCTGTTTAGTCGGGCCATCAGGCCTTGTTTTTGATCCTCGGCTTGGACTTCACTGCGAGTGGCGAATATCAAATTACTCTTCTTGCTGCCCCTTTCCATACAGAAGAATCGCAACCGCGGTAGGGACATTACCGGATTCGTCTCTCCCTTTACATAACGCTATCCTGACCCGAAGTAAGGGTCCGATTCCGGTAGTTTCATGTGAGCACCAACGTACGAGCACTCCTAGAAGGCTGACTCATGGCAGGCAAAAATACCGCCCTGTACGGTATTTATCCCACGTACTCTTCCATCGAAGCGGCGGTCAACGAACTGAAGACAGCGGGCTTCCGCAATACCGACATGTCCATCTTGATGCCTGAGAACAAAGGCTCGAAGGACTTCGCACAGGAGAAGAACACCAAGGCACCCGAGGGCGCTGCTACCGGCGCCGGAACCGGAGCCATCGTGGGCGGCGGTTTGGGCTGGCTGGTGGGAATCGGCGCGCTCGCCATTCCGGGCTTGGGACCCTTCATTGCAGCCGGACCGATCGTCGCTGCCCTCGCTGGCGTAGGCGCAGGAGCAGCGGTGGGCGGAGTTGCCGGCGCGCTCATTGGTATGGGCATTCCTGAGTATGAAGCCAAGCGCTACGAAGGCCGCCTTCGCGAGGGTGGAATCCTGCTTTCCGTCCAAAGCGATTCCTCCGATTGGCCAAAGAGGGCCAAAGACATCCTGGAACGCACCGGCGCCCATGACATTTCCTGGGCAGGTGAACGTGGCGCTGATTTTGCCAAAAGCGATCGCCGATTGCCCCGCACCGGCACTGATTACTAGGTAGTCAGGCCTTTTCGCGTAAAAAGGGCACGCCAACGGTCCGTGGCTGGCGTCGGGTTGTTCGCTTTCTGTGTTTCGTGAAATTCAGCTCTGCTTCTTACAAATCTGTGACATATCAGTACAAAAATCCGTCTAAACTAGGCTGCATTCGCACTAGTCATTTTTTGTAGCGCCCAGGGTTATTGTCAAGGGCTATACTGATAGGCAGGAAATGTCTACCTCGGTTTTGACCAAAACGGAGCCCCCGAAGCCTCCGGCCCAGCCTGAACGTCACGATATTCTGCCGACTTTGTTTGGCGATGATGAGGGTCTGTATCCCCAGCGCAAGGACACCTTTGCCTATTCGTTCATTTTGCACACCATCGCAGCCGGGCTGATTATCTGGTCGGGCTTTTGGGTGAACAGGCACAAAGAGGAAATCAAGCAGCAGGTCGTCGGCTTAGTGACGGACATCAGCCCTTATCTGCCGTTGCCAGCCTCCAAGACCAAGGCAGGTGGCGGTGGTGGCGGAGGTGATCGCGACAAGCTGCAAGCTCCCAAAGGTGCGCTGCCGAAGCTCTCCAAAGACCAGATTGTTCCTCCGGCTATAGTGGTTCGCAACGAGAACCCCAAGCTCGTGGTCGATCCTTCCGTGGTCGTTCCTCCCAATATCAAGCTGCCCACTGAAGGCCAGCTCGGCGACCCGCTTTCCAAGGTGATGGGTCCGCCTTCCAACGGCACCGGAGCAGGTGGCGGAATCGGAAGCGGATATGGCGGTGGCGTTGGTTCTGGCACAGGGCCAGGCGTTGGTCCGGGACACGGAGGAGGCTACGGCGGCGGAGCCTATCGCGTGGGCGGCGGAGTAAGCGCACCCAAAGCGCTCTACGCGCCTGATCCAGAGTACTCCGAGGAGGCTCGCAAGGCGAAGTACCAGGGAACCGTTGTGCTGTGGCTGGTGGTGGACGCGAATGGGCGTCCGCAGCAGATTCGTGTACAGCGCGCTCTGGGCATGGGGCTCGACGAGAAGGCCATCGAAGCCGTAAAGCAGTGGAAGTTCGATCCCGCCCGTAAAAATGGCCAGGCCGTTCCCGTCATGATCAACGTGGAAGTCAACTTCCGGTTGTACTAGAGCATTTTTAGTTTCTCTGTAATGGGTGGAGCACTGCTTCATTCAGCGGTGCATTCTCGGTACCTCTATCCGCTCGGCTTTAGCCGCAGCGGTAGGTACTCTAAATATCTCAGCTCAGCGGCTCAAACCACTCTCTTCAAGGCCGCTAGACACACACCCGAACAGGCTGCGGAAAAAATCAATGCGGGGCGTATATCCGCAGCCCTGAATGCGGGCTCCACCCGCGCTCGAATGGAGCAATTGTGAAAACCGACTGCCCGATTTCCGCGCACAACGCTCGCGGTGTACAATTCCTTCCGCTTCTGAAGTCGTGCGCTTCCCGTCCGAGATCAACTCATTCTGAAGAGAGGAATTCCATGTTTCGACGCAGAATTTCGCTGATTCTTTCGCTGACGTTATTGGCAGCTCTCGCTCTTCCTGCCGTTGCACAAGATACGTCAACCCAACAGCCCAGCGCCGCGCAGCAAGCTCAGCAGCAGAAAATGAAGGATTGCAATAAGCAGGCTTCTGACAAGCAGTTGAAGGGCGATGACCGCAAGAAATTCATGTCCGAATGTCTTAGCGGCTCGCCCACAACAACGGCCAGCAATTCTCAGCAGCAGAAGATGAAAGACTGCAACGCGCAGGCGAATGCCAAGAACCTGAAAGGCGACGATCGCAAGACCTTCATGTCGAGCTGCCTGAGCGGGTCTAAGTAAGAAGGAGCGGGAACTTGTCGGTACCCCAGAGCCTTCCCGAGCTTGCCGAAGGATTCGCACCGAGCTGTTCGGCCCTGCGCTGATAACTGGCAACCGGCAATTGCTTTCTTAGCTCTGGAACTTCTTGGCGATTGGTGCGACCTTTTCACGCGCTACTTCGGCCCACTCGCCAGCTTTTCGGCCAGGTCGGAGGCCCGCTCGCGCAGATCGTCGGCGTGCTCGCTCCAATCTTCCATGACCTCGCGAGCATTTTCGAGCTTGCGCCGAAGCTCGCGCCGCATTTGCCTGCCGGTCTTCGGGGTCATCAACGCCGCCGCAATCGCGCCTGCGGCAAATCCAATTAGCAAAAAAGCAAACCCCAGAGCAACATTGCGTCCGGAGGATTCGTAATCGCTCATAACAACCTCTCCCGATGATGGTAACTCGAATTGCACCTTGTAGTGTGTGACGTCTGCTATGTTGCTTCAAGTTGTCGCCAGATTGCCCTGCTTGCAGTTTACCGCTGTCAGGGGCTGACGCTGGCTGGATAAATCGAAAATTCGGAGTCAAATTTTCTGCGCCTCTCCCGCCTTCGCAACAAGAGCTCTGTGACTACCACCATCACGACCGGCGGCCCTAGATTCAAAGCGGCCCATGCCCTGCGTCGCGCCACAGTCTGTGATGCGAACCACCCCGGCTCAAGAACCTTCCGCACCTTACTTACTGTGGGACACCTGAGCCCCTTTTGAGTAACGCGGCATGGCTGCGTTGGATAATAGGACGCTCAACTACTGCGAAGCCAGATTTCGCAGCGGCTTGCAGCTCGGCATCAAACTTGCTTTCCTTCACGTGCCCTTTTGGTTCGGCGATCAACAGGGTTGCGCCAGGCTTGCTGGCGTGCGCGACCTCGGCGAAGAACGTGGCGGCATCCGGAAATTCGTGTACGACCGCAAAGGCAAGAGTGAATTGCACGGAATCGCGAAGATCTGCGAGGCCCATGGAATCGGGCAGGGCCAGTCTCGCATCGACCCGGCCATTGAGCTTCAGTTTGGCGAGTCGACGCTTCAGCTTGTCAATCATCTTCGATTGCACATCGACGCAAATGACGCGGCCAGATGCGCCAACTAACTTCGCCAGTTCGGCCGTGAAGAATCCCATGCCGGGGCCGGGCTCCAGTACGGTCATGCCCTCACGAACGTACGGAGAAAGTATTGCGTGCGGGTTCTGTCTTCGCTTGCGGAAAGGATTCAATAGGAAGTAGCCAAGCCACCAGGGGCAAACACGATGAGACATAAATGCTCCAGTTCGGCGCCGGCATTGGACCGACCGCAGGATATGAAAGAGTTTCCCTAATGAATGACGGGTGTGGTGAACAAATATTCTGTGTTGCAGAAGTCCGGGCAGTGTTCAGGCAAATGTGGCCACCCTCGACGGATTGGGAAGAAACAACGCGAACGGTTGCCATGACATCGTAAATACACAATGTATGCACCGCTGATCTTCTCGTTTTGGTTCATGATTGCGGCTTATGTGATCCATGTGATTGATGAGTCCGTGCTGGGTGGCAGCTTCGTTGAGAAAGTGCAGCAGCATTGGTGGCCGCAATACTCGTGGACAAAATTCTTCTGGTTCAACACGGGTTATTTCGTAATTATGATCGCCAGCGTGCTCGCCTATGATTGGATGGGCGGCGCATGGGTGATCTTGCCGCTAGCCTGGTCGATGGAGAGAGTTTTTAATGGCTTTTGGCATGTCTGGTGGGCCATTCACTTTCGGGAGTACTCGCCGGGTTTGGTCAGCAGCATCCTGATCTGGATGAACTTTTATTTCATTGTGCGCTATCGTCCACCCGACCAGCCGCTAACGATGCATGAGGTGGTGCCCGCTTTCGCGATTGGTCTCGCCGCTGCTCTGTTTCTCTACTTCTTTATTCCGGTTGTGAAGGGAAGGGCCATGCGCCTTAATCCTTGAAGCCAGTCTGCGACAGGCGAAACCGGAATTGCGGGCTTTTTTTAAAAACGCCGCCAGCTTCAGGGTGGCGTTGACCATAACCGCGTAGGCCGGCCGCGATCCCACAGCGTGAACCTGAGGCACTCCAGCTTCGTCCAACGTCGTATACTCGTGCGGAAACTTCGAGGGGGTTGATGGTTCGAGCAGGGCAATTCGTTGTTCTGACGATTCTGGCGTTCAGCGTCCCTGCTTCGGGGCAGGCGAGTCCGCCTGCAGCTCCGACTTCGGCGCCTGCCGCGGGCCAACCTGGCGCTGGTCCAGCGCTCGATGTCAGAGCGCCGGTCGACGCCTATTTGGCCAAGATGCCGCCGACAGAGCGTGCCCGCTCTGATTCGTACTTCGAAGGCGGCTATTGGCTGATCCTGTGGGACTTCCTTTATGCGGTCGTCGTGATGTGGCTGCTGCTACACTTCCGCTGGTCGGCGCGAATGCGCGATCTGGCAGAACGCCTCACGCGCTTCCGTCCGCCGCAGACTGCGCTCTACTGGATTCAATTCATCGAGACCTCGGTTCATCCAATTCCCCAGCGGAGATTGTTGCGTCAAAGGTACAAGACGGACACGAGCCCTTCGTCCCACACAGCGGGATCGGGCAGGCTCCGCGGCATCGGGATCCTGCCTGATCACCGATCGTGGCTATTTCTTCGGTTGGGTCGCCGGTGGCTGCTGCTGACTGCTCGGCGGCACCAGATTTTTCATCCTCAGGTAGGTAACGATATTGCCGTAGTGTTCAAAGTTGTGCATGTTGTTAAACGACAGCACACCGAGTTTTGGCATGTCGTTTCCAAAAAACTTGACCATTTGGCCGCCGGCAGCGTCGGTCATGCCGTCATAGGCTTTGTCGCAATAGGCGAAGGCAGTGTTGAGGGCGGCGATTAGGTCAGCCTTCGATGTTTTGGTCTGCTCGATTTTAAGCTCTGGATTCTTTTCGCCGAGTGCGACGGAACAAAACAGGTACTGAGCGTCGGCCAGATGTCCGATGATCTGACCGTAGCTGCGCACCGAATCGGTAGGCTTGAAACTGTAGTTCGCTTCGGGCATCTCTTCAGCCGAGGCGAGCAGCATCTGCTTCACCCTTCCATAGGCCTTCTTGTTGAATGTGCTGAAAGGGTTGTCTTGGGCTGTGGCCACGGTGGCTGATGCCAGAACGCCGATCGCAAGCGCTTGCAGAAGTTTTCTCATTGCCAGGCTCCTCCTCCGCAACAGTACGCAAGACGACTAGAAAAGTTCAATAGAAAGCATGGTCCGATCCCCGGCTCCAGGGTCTGGGCGCTTGTTCCGCGAGGCGGGTGTTCGCGCCGTAAGATGGCAACCATTGGGCAAGGTCTTTGATGGAGGGTAATGTGATCAGCGCCAGCCCATCGGAGTTCTCTCCAAAACTTTACGCACGAATCGGCGGAGTGCTGTACCTGTACATAATCCTCGCGGGCATCTTCGTCGAGTTGTTCGTGCGAGGCAAGCTCGTCGTGTCTGGCGACGCGGCCGCGACAGCCAGCAACATCATGGCGCATGAGGCGCGGTGGCGCGTTGCGTTTTCCGCGGAGGTCCTCTGGCTGGCGTGCGCAGTGGCACTCACGATGATCTTCTACATCCTCATGAGGGTGGTGAATCGGAACATCGCACTGATGGGAGCGTTTTTCGCACTCATGTCGATCGCCGTGGAAGCCATGAGCGCTGTGTTTCACTTCGCCCCTGTACTCATTCTAGGAAGCGCGAGCTATTTGAAGGTGTTCGACACGCAACAACTGCATGCTCTGGCGCTCCTCTCGGTCGGATTGTTTGAGCACGGATTCGGGATCAGCCTGGTATTTTTTGGATTTGAGGAACTGTGTCGCGGGTACCTGATGCTTCGGTCGAGTTTCTTCCCGAGGTTTCTGGGTGTACTTGTGATCATCTCCGGCCTGAGCTATCTGACCAACAGCTTCGCGCTGTTCCTGAGTCCTAAGTTGGCAGGGCTGATCTTCCCGGTGTTTGTTATTTCGGCTGGGGTTCCGGAAATGATTCTCACCCTGTGGCTGATTGTTGTGGGCTTGAACGAGTCGAAGTGGCAGGAAAAGGCAGCCCGTTTCTATGCCGTTAGCGAGCGCGCCTGATCTAGGTTATCGTCCAACAGAAGAACGCGAACCTGGTGCACCCCGCTTCGCAGTTTCCAACTTACGTTAGTGTGGCTTTCGACCCTTTCTGTACAATAGAGGACAAGACCAGCCCAAGCTGCCACCCTAGACTGCCTCCATAGGCCGAAAGCAATAGCTGCGACACCACAGCGCCCCAAGCGTCAAACCCCATGGACTTCACGTGATCCACGCCGAGGCTCCGATCAATGCGAAGAGGGTTGTTACAGATACGACAAGCACCGCGGCCCAAAAAAGCTTGAGTTATGGGCGAGCGAGCGCCGTTCGGCGTGTCTACGTTGGGCCAGACCCAGTCCCATTTTCCTTTTACGGGTGCGTTGGATTCCCTGTGGTGGCGCCACAGGTCCCTCCGATTCTCACTGAGCTTCGCCGTAAGGCCACTGGACGATGCGGTGAGTCACGAGCTCCTAGTGTCCCCCACTATTTCCCGACAGCTCCTTCACAATATTTCCTACAAACGCTTTCGCGTCGCCGAAGAGCATTAAGTTGTTGTCGAGGTAGTAGAGCGGGTTGTCGATGCCGGCGAAACCGGGGGCCATGCTGCGCTTGATGACCATCGAGGTGTGGGCCTTGTCCACGTCGATGATGGGCATGCCGTAGATGGGGCTGGATTGGTCATTGCGCGCAGCGGGGTTGGTGACGTCGTTGGCGCCGATGACCAGGGCCACGTCGGTTTGCGGCATGTCGCCGTTGACCTGGTCCATGTCGAGCAGCTTGTCGTAGGGGATGTCGGCCTCGGCGAGGAGGACGTTCATGTGTCCAGGCATGCGGCCAGCGACGGGATGGATGCCGAAGGTCACGTCCACGCCGCGCTTGGTAAGCGCATCATAAAGCTCGCGCACTTTGTGCTGTGCCTGGGCGACGGCCATGCCGTATCCGGGAACCACAACGACCTTGTTGGCAGCAGCGAGAATGGCGGCGGCTTCCTCGGCGGTGGCGCTGCGCACCGGACGAGTTTCGTGCGCGGCTGCGGCGGGAGCCTGCACCTGTCCAAAGGCTCCAAAAAGCACGTTGGTGAACGAGCGGTTCATGGCCTTCGACATGTTGACGGAGAGAATGAAGCCGGAGGCGCCGTCGAGCGCGCCGGCCACGATGAGCAACTTGCTGTCGAGCACAAAGCCCATGGCCGCGGCGGAGAGTCCGGCATAGGAGTTCAACAGCGAGATGACGGTGGGCATATCAGCGCCGCCGATGGGGATGATCAGCATCACACCGAAAATCAGCGCGATGAGGAGCATGGGCGGATAAAGCCCAGTGCGACTTGGGTCCAGCACGAGCATCACGGCGATCACGATAGCCACCAGCAGCATGCCGAGATTGACGATGTTCTGTCCCTTGTAGGTGATGGGGCGCTGCGGGAGGATCTCCTGGAGTTTGCCTGCGGCCATGAGGCTGCCGGTGAAGGTGAGCCCACCGAGGATAACTTCGAGCGAAAGCACGCTCATTGTGAACTTCGGGACGGTGGGCGTGCGCAGGTAGAACTCAGCGGTACCAACGAGCGTGACGCAGAGCGCGCCGAAGGCGTGGCTGAGGGCAGTCCGCTGCGGGACAGCGGTCATGGCGACGCGGCCGAGCGGCACTCCGATGATAGTGCCCAGCACCAGCGCGATGGCGATCCACTTGTAATCGACGATGCCCTTGTAGAAGAGCGTGCCCACCACGGCCAGCAGCATGCCAATCTCGCCGGCGAAGACGCCGCGTCGCGAGGTGGCCGGCGAGCTTAGCCACTTGAGCGAAAGAATGAAGAGCCCGACCGCAATGATGTAGAGGACTTCGATGAAGATCTCACCGCCGACGAGGTTGGTCATTGTTTGGGAGCCTTGCTGGCTTTAAACATCTTGAGCATGCGGTCGGTGATGATGAAACCGCCGACGATGTTGCTGGTGGCGGCGACGATAGCAATGGTGCCGAGAATGGTGGACAGCCTGCTCTTGCCTTCACCCGCGAGAATGATGGCTCCCACGACCGCGATGGCGTCAAGAGCGTTGGTGAGCGACATCAGCGGAGTGTGCAGCAGCGGTGAAACCCGCCGGATCACCTCGAAGCCGATGAACGCGGCGAGCATGAAGACGTACACACTCGTTATAAGGTCTGTCTTCAAATGGTCCTCCTTACGAGAAGTTCAGCACGGAGACAGTAAGCAACTAGCAATTAGTTCTTGCCTTTCGCTCTTCGCGGGTTTCTTTCGCCCTCCGACCTCGCAAGCAGTCAAGAGCTACCAGCAAAAGCTAATTGCTAATTGATTCTTCTCTCTGTGCCTCTGTGGTTCATGATTACGTCTGCGCTACCAGTGCTGGCAGCGAGAAAAATTCGCGCACGCGCGGGTTCACGATGTCGTTGCCTTTTGTGACGAGCGTGCCGCGCACGATCTCGTCGTCCATGTTGAGCTTGAGCTGACCATCTTTCACCATGTTGAGTAGAAAGTTCGTCAGGTTGCGCGCGTACATCTGGCTGGCGTGATACGGAACCGTGCTGGCCAAATTGATGGTGCCGATAATCGTGACGCCGTGCTGGACAGCGATTTCGCCCCTACGCGTGAGTTCGCAGTTGCCGCCGCGCTCGGCGGCGAGATCGACAATCACCGATCCGGGAGCCATGGCTGTCACCATTTCTTTGGTCACGAGCACTGGCGATTTCTTCCCCGGTACAACCGCGGCTGTGATGACGACATCCTGCTGAGCGACGACTGCTCCCAGCAGTTCGCGCTGGCGGTGGTAGAAAGATTCGTCCTGGGCCTTGGCGTAACCGCCGGCATCCTGTGCATCTTTCACTTCGAGATCGAGCTCGACGAAGCGTCCGCCAAGGCTGTGCACCTGCTCTTTGACAGCGGGGCGCAAATCGTAGGCGGAGACAACCGCTCCGAGGCGACGCGCCGTGGCGATGGCCTGCAATCCGGCGACACCTGCACCCATGACCAGCACACGCCCGGGGGTAATGGTTCCGGCGGCGGTGGTCAGCATGGGGAACATGCGCGGCAGCGTATTGGCGGCGAGCAGCACGGCCTTGTAGCCACAGATGGTGCCCATGGAGGAGAGGGCGTCCATGCTCTGGGCACGAGTGGTGCGAGGCATCAGCTCGACTGAAAACGAAGTCACACCCGTCGCGGCAATCTCCTGGACCGTGTGAACCTCCCCCAGCGGTCGCAGAAAGCCGATTAGGGTCTGGCCTTTGTGGAAGAGCGGCAGGTCCTGTTTCCCGGTGACGTCGTTGGAGCCGTAACACAATACCTGCAGTAGTATGTCGGCTTTGGCAAAGACCTCGGCGCGATCGTGGACGATGGTTGCACCTTTGCTGCTGTACTCCGCGTCTGGGTAGCCCGCATCGATACCCGCGCCCGCTTCAGTGAGGACATCCATTCCGGCTTTTTTCAGGTTGGGAATGACTGCGGGAGTAAGTGCGACCCGCCGCTCCCCCGGAAAGATTTCGCGGGGAACACCGACCAGCATGAAGGACCCTCCAGCGCGAGGATGAATCAGCTGCAGAGCACAAATTCACTACGGAGAACATGGAGTAATCTTTTCGCTTCTCTTCCTACCCTCCGTGCCTCCGTGGCGAAAAATCCAGCACTAGCCCGCAGGTTCAAACTGGCGAACAGTGCATTCTAATCGCGCCGGGAGAAATTTCCAGTGAATAGGTGAGAGCAGGTGGTTGGTCCGAATCCAAAATGAAAACCCGGAGCCGGTGGGAGCTCCGGGTTTCTGGTGTGATCGCTGAGGCAGGTTAGCGCAACGCGACGATCACAGTCTCTGCTCCGCCGCCGCCGTTGGCGCGGTTGGAGGCGGTCATTTCCTTCTCCATCTTGGACTCGGGAACCGAAAGGCCTTGTCCACGGCTGCTGGACCAGATCTCGGCGAGGAAATAACGATCGCCGACCCTGTGGAACACCAGCTTGGACTCACCCGGCTTCGACGGTCCAGCGTAGCCGTAGACGCCCAATGCATGGTCGCTGCCGTCCTTGGTCTCGATAAGGGTTGCCCGCAATCCCACGTCACGGACCTCATAGTCGCCTGCCGGAAGCGCCTTGCCATCGACACTGAAGGCGAAGGGGATATTGGCGGTGAGTGAGATCTGGCTCTGGGCATGAACCACGGGAGCTGCGATTGTGGCGGCCACGATGAGCGTCATCAGGGCCCCAAATACGTTGCGCTTCATAACATCCTCCTTGGGGGTCCTGTTTGAGGGACCCGAGCTGAAATTCTGTGAGCCGGTGAGCTTTCGTGGCTTTCTTGCGATTGCCTTTTGGCTTGCGGCTTACGCGGGGAGAAAGAGCACGGGGCGTGCCAAACCAGCAAGTCTTGGCTGAATGTTTGTAACCAATTGAAGGCAGGAGGACTTCCCAAAACAATGTCGAGGAGAGGCCGGCTGACTGGCGAGTGCAGGCTATCCATTCGGATAGTTCGAACTAGCGAGAAGACTAGAGTAGGCGGTTCGGCGAAGCACGCGGTGCAGCGGTGTGAGAAATCGCCTGGCGGATTAACGCTGACAAGACGATTCATTTTGGGAACGCAATGGTTACGCAGAGAGCAGATTCCGTCTGGGAGTCACTTGGCGGGATTAGCGTCGTAGCTAATGGCTAGATAGTTGCTTGACATTGCTGTGAATCGTGTTAGTTTGTGCGGCTAACGGAACATTGAATCCAGTGGTCGTGCAGAAGAAATCCCTGACGCTACGAGCGTAAGAAAGGAACCACGTGAAAAACAAACTCATTCGCGCCTTCTCCGTGGGGCTGGTTCTGGTATTAGGGTTGTCGATGTTCAGTTGCAAAAGAGCAGTACCGCCAACGGTACAAGGTGGGCAGACCAAGGCGGCCATAAACTTGATATCGTCTGACAAATCGTGCCAACAGTATGCTGGCCCGGATTTCGGCCACCTTACAAAGCAGGATTTTGTGCCGCTGTCCCAGAAGCGCAAAGAAACGATCGTTTGGCACGGCGAGCTCGATAATGGCCCGCCCAACCAAAAGGTCCATGTCACTTTTCCATCAAATGATTGTCCGTTCAGCAAGTGCGATTTCGACGAAGACCAGGATTCTGGTCCCATCCTAGACTCTGCCAAAATCGGGAAGAAGTATGCGTACTCGGCCGTCACTGTAGGCGGAACGCCCTGTTCGAGCTTCTCCGATCCGGGAGTCATCGTGATGCAGTAACCTGAGCGAAACTGCATTCTTGTCAGAAACGCCGAACGCGATTATCCGCCCGTGATGATACTTTGAAATGCAGGATTGGACTTCAGGTGATCGAAGTCCGGAGTGTCGCGCGCGGTGGTTCGCGAAAAGTTTCCGGCAAGGGCTTTCTTTAACCAGTCCAGAGCTTGGCGGTCGTCACCGAACTGGTTGTATACGAGCGATGCGCGAAACAACACGTCGGGGTCCTGGGGAGCAAGATTCAGCGCTCTCTCGAGTTCCGCTGTCGCGTCATGCTTATCGCCCAACATGGCGTAGTAACTGGCGACGTAAGCCCGCGTGAGACCGTCCTTAGGGTTGACTTGGAGCCGTGCCTGCCCGAGTTCAACTGCTCGCCTGTATGCGGCTGACGACTCCGGACGACGCTCCGGAGACCAGTAAAGTGCGTCGCCCAGATTGCCCCAATTCATGAAGTATTGTTCATCCAGTGCTCGCGCCTTGTCGTATGCTGTGATCGCGTCCCGATATTGCCGGAGATAGAAATGTGCCGTTCCGAGGTTGCTGTAGGCGGCGAACATGGTCGGATTCAACTGAATGGAGCGTTGTAAGGCATCAATCGCTTCCCGGTAACGCCCCTCCAGCAAGAGCATTGCGCCCAGGTTGAAGAGTGCTCTCTCGTTGCCCGGTGCCAGATCTGAAGCTTTGCGAAACATGTCTTCCGCGCTCGCGTATCTGGCGTGCGCAGCGTAAAAGGCTCCTGTCCAGTTGTACACAGCCCAGTAATTTGGGCTAAGCGAAATTGCGCGCCTGAATGTCCTCTCTGCCTCCGGGTAGTCCCTTAGCTTGTCATAGGTATCAGCCATGACAAGGATCGTGTGCACGTCCGAAGGATCACGAGCAATCGCTTGTTGAACTTCGTGCAAAGCCTGGTCGTATTCACCATGGGCGAGATGAACGCTGGCCAGGCAAGTATGTCCGGCTGCCAACTTGGGATCGGCAGCCAGAGCCTTTTCGCAGTTCACCTTCGCTTTGTCCAGCCAATCCTTCCCGCGATGATTCTTGTAGCCCTGCCAATACGCCTCACCCAATCCTGCTAATGCCGGTGCGTAGTTCGGATTCAACTGTAGCGCCTGCTGGAATTCCTTTATAGCAGCATCAATGTTCTCCGGTTTCTGGTAGTCCAACAGGTAGCCCTTGCCTTTCAGGTAAGCCTCGTATCCGGCTGGTGCGGCTGCCAAAACTTCGGTCGGTGCAGCCTGTTCGTTGCGGAAGGCAGGCGGCAGCATGGCGATGACATCGCCGACGAGTTTGTCCTGCAATGCGAACCAGTCATCGCCATTGCCGGTGACCGTGCAAGCGCGAATGACTTGGTGGGTCTTTGAGTCGATCAGGCTGCAGGTCACGCGGACTTGGTTGCCGGCACGTTGCACCGCAACTTCCAGCACCCGTTCGACGCCGAACTCCTTGCGTGCGGCGTCGGTAGTCTTGGCCGAGCGCGCAATGAGCTCGCTGGGAGGGATTAACTGCAGCCTCTGGCCGTTGGTCTCCTGAGCGATGCGCGCGCTGACGGTTTCGGCGACTCCGCGAACCAGGGCATCGTCCGACGGATTCTGACTGGCAGTCTCGAGTGGCAGGATGGCCATCAGCCGGAACTGGTTTGCGGTGTTCTCGGTCGTAGGCCACAGCTTCTTGCGAATCTCGGGCCAGTAATCGGCAACGGCCACCGCCGATACCGCAAGAACGGCCACGAGTGCGGCAACCGCAAACCTGCGTGCCCGCTGCTTTTCGTGCTCTCTGGTCTTTCTCCCAGCGGCAAGGCGCTCCAGGTCTTCGTGCAGCTCGGTCGCCGACTGGTACCGCTGATGGGGGTTCTTCCTGAGACAGCGCAGGATGACCTGCTCCATCCCTGCCGAGATCTCCGGGTTCACCTGGCGGGGCGGTGCAGGCTCTTTGTGTTGTATCGCGTCCCGCAACTCTTGGATCTGGGTCTCCGGAAACGGCAGCTTGCCTGTCGCCATCTCGTACAGGACGGCTCCGGCAGACCACAGATCTGTGCGCTGGTCGGCAGCCCCACCAAACTGCTCTGGCGCCATGTAGGGCAGGGTGCCAGTCAATGTCATGTTGATGGTGATGGTTTCCAGCGAGGCAACGTCCTTGGTCGGGTCGAACATCTCCGCCAGGCCGAAATCGAGGATTTTGAGGGTCCCTTCCTCGTTGATGCGCAGATTTCCAGGCTTCAAATCGCGGTGGATGATGCCTTCGCGGTGCGCCGCCTCGAGTCCGGCCGCAAGCTGCATGCCAAGCGTGATCACCGTGTCTTCGGGGAGTGCGCCGCCCGCCAGCCGACGGTCCAAACCGCTGCCGGAAATGTATTCGGTGACCAGGTAGTCGACCGGCTTGGTGTCGAAATCGTGGGCAGTGGCAATGTTGGGGTGGTTCAGCTTGCCCACAGCGAGTGCTTCGCGCCGGAAGCGGTCGCGGGCGCCGGGGTCGTCCAGGGCTTTTGCCGGCAGAACCTTGATGGCGACATGGCGTCCAAAGCGTTCGTCCTTGGCACGCCACACCTCACCCTGGCCGCCCTTGTCTATCTTTTCAATTAGGCGGTAACGGCCAAGTTCATCGCCCGGACTAAACGTACGTTCCGTCATTTCAATGCGATGCGCAGACTTCGGCACTGCAGCCTCCCAACCATCCAAAGTAGAGAGGCAAGTTGGCTGCCATTAGTTCGTAGTCAGGTCAGTAGCTTACTGCACTCGTGGCGCGATAGGAAGCAAAGGTTGGTTAGGCTGCCCTTATACCTTCAGGAAAATCCGCTTGTGGTGCATCCCATAAATTGGGAGCCAGCAGACGATTACGAACGCTAGGGAATACACCAGCGACGCGAGCGGGGCGGGGGTTATCGCCCCGAAGAGCTTCCGGTAGAGAAAATCTTGCAAGGTGAGAGCTTGCAGTCCGACGTGGATATGGATGTTGGAGAAAGAACTAGCTACAAGATCGGCCAGAGTATACGCGGCGATAGCATTGGTGCCGAAAACGATGAGCGGCTTGGTCCACCCGCCGCGGCGGAGCTTGACATCACAGATCCAGTAACAGGCGCTAAGCGCGACAAGCGCGCATCCGGCCGTAAATAGGACGAACGAGCTGGTCCAGAGCTTCTTGTTGATCGGGAACCAGAGATTCCAGATCTCACCTGCGATAATGCCGGCCACACCGAAGACCAGCATGCCGAGAGTCTTCCTCGTTGCAGCGATATCCGTACGAAGCCACCGACCGGTCAGTACTCCGATCAACGTGGTCGCAATCGCGGGGAAGGTGCTGAGAATGCCTTCTGGATCGCGGACTTTCTCGTACATCGCTCCAGGAAGGTAGAGCTTATCGAGATACCACGAGAGGTTGCCATTGGGATCGTTGATCGGCACGTCAACGGTGGGCATCCCGATGCCCGGCACTGGAATAAAGCGCATCGCAACCCAGTAGCCGATTAGCAGCCCGGCGATGTAAAGCCAGATGCCGCGAGTTCCGGAATACAACGCAAGGATCGCCGCCGCCAGATAGCAGAGCGCGATCCGCTGCAGCACGCCAGCGACTCGCCACGTTGCCAGGTGAAAATGCGGGAAGCCGTTCAGGAAGAGTCCGATTAAGAAGATGATGCCGCTGCGGCGCAAAGTGTGAAGCAGCAGCGTCCGTTTTGATTCCCCTTTCTCCACACGCGCACGAAACGATAACACCAGCGATACGCCAACAATAAAAAGGAAGAAGGGAAAGATGAGGTCTGTTGGGGTCCAGCCGTTCCACTTGGCGTGATCGAGTAGAGCGTACGCCGAATCGTTGCCAGGGTTGTTCACCAGAATCATTGCGGCGATAGTGGTGCCGCGAAAGACGTCGAGCGAATACAGGCGCACCGAAGATTTCGGCTTTGATTCGATGGTTACGTTCGTTGCCTGGGTGCTGGTAGACATGGAAACTTGCGAGAGTTGGTGGTATTTCCTTATCCTAAATGCCTCAATGGTCTTGAGGGGCTAATAACGGCCAAGCAATAAGCTTTGTGGTGGGTTAGAAAATCAGGCTAGCTTATGTTGCGGAGGTGAAAGCATGCCTGCTCGCTTTTCCCGGTTTGCGCCGCTGGCCGTTATGGCGCTGTCGTCGCTCGCTTATTCCCAGCACGGATTCAAACCATTGCCTAAGCTCGTCGTACAAGCTGAATACGTGCTGGTCACCCACGTATCAGGGCTATAACCTAGCCGGTCCCAATGTGATGCCGGACGATCGCGAAGCGGTTGTCGCGGTACAAAACGCAATCAAGAAGTGGGGAAAATACGAGTTAGCCTACAAGCCGGAAGACGCCGACCTCATCCTGCTCGTGCGCAAAGGAAGGATTGTGGCAACCCAACCTCAGATGCGGCTTGGCAAGAGCTCGACGACACCGTGGGAGGTGAGCAGGGCTGCTCCGGTTAACGCGGGTGACGCGCGCGACATGCTCGCGATGTTTGAGGCCGAAAAGGGTCTGGATGGCCCTGCCCTCTGGAGAAACTTCGTATCCGGGGGGCTCGATGCTCCGGACGTACAGCTGGTTCAGCAGTTGCGGAAGGCCGTCGAGGAGGCCGCCAAGGTCCCGTAGCGAAATAGGAACACATCGGTAACTCTCTGCAAAACCGGGAGTTCAGCCCTACTCTTGTCCGAATCCGGACACTTTTGCTTGTCTCAGAACAGTGCGTGCTCAACCCGTCACCCGACCGCCCCCACATCTGCTTTGGTTTCAGTCAGTAGCAGATTTGGCAATTGGTCAGGCGCGTGCTTTTGTCCTGACGGAATGGATATCGCCCGCCCTGAATTTAAACAGCAGAAGCGCCGCCGCCAGATTATCTGGGGCGCCGTCGGACTAATCGTACTGCTCGCACTTTTCTTAGGTGTAGCACGACTAAAGCCTGCAGCTCCCACCGTGGAGCGCGCCACCATCTGGACCGACACTGTAAAGAGAGGATCGATGCTGCGCCAGGTGCGCGGTCTTGGCTCCCTGGTGCCAAGTCATGAGGATGTCCGTCAAATTCCTGCGGAGACGGAGGCGACGGTGATCCGGATTGTGAAGCTGCCCGGTTCGCAGGTGGAAGCGGATACGATTCTGGTGGAGATGACTAACCCTGAATTGGAGCAAGAGGCGCTCGACGCCCAGTTGCAGGTGAAAGCCGCCCAAGCTGAGTACGCGAGCTTGAAGGTCAAGCTGGATAGCGACCTGATGACGCAACGCGCGGGAGCGGCTACCGTCACGACCGACAACAACGAGGCCCAGCGCAAAGCCAAAACTGACGAGGCACTTTACAAATTGGGCGTGGTTTCCGGACAAACCGCCAAAGCCTCTCAGGAGCGCGCGGATGAGCTGGTGACACGAAATCAGCTCGAAGACGAGAAGCTGAAGATCAACAGAGAGGCGATCGCGACGCAACTGGCGGCAGCGCAAGCCAAGGTCGACCAGATGCGCGCGCTGGCGCAACTGAAGCAAGAGCAGTTGGCGAAAATGAAAGTGCGTGCGGGCGTTGCCGGTGTTCTGGTGGAAGTTCCCTTGCAAGTCGGCCAGCACGTGCTTCCGGGCGCGGAATTGGCCAAGGTGGTTCAGCCGAACCACCTGATGGCGACGCTGAAGATTCCGGAAACCCAGGCCCGCGACATTCAGATTGCCGAACCGGCGTCGATTGACACCCATAACGGAATCATCGCCGGCACGGTAAGCCGCGTCGATCCTGCGGTGCAGAACGGAACGGTCACGGTTGACGTATCACTGACAGGCGAATTGCCCAAAGGCGCCCGTCCGGACTTAAGCGTCGACGGCACCATCGACCTGGAAAAGCTGGAAAATGTGTTGTACGTCGGCAGACCAGCCTTCGGCCAGGAGAACAGCACGATTTCCATGTTCGTTCTAGACAGGGAAGGCAATGGCGCTTCGCGGACACAGGTCAAGACCGGACGTGCTTCGGTCAACCTGATCCAGATCGAGTCGGGGTTGAAGGAAGGCGATACGGTGATCCTCTCCGATATGTCGCGATGGGACAACACGGACCGGGTGAAGTTGGATTAAAGACGCCATTGGCTTCGATGACGATTGCGGTTTAAGCGAAGAGCCGGCGAATCGGCAACCAGCCAAAAATCACGAGAGAGTGGACAGACAAAATGAGCACAGCAACAGCACCGTTGATCGAGATCGAAAACTTGACAAAAGTTTTCTACACCGACGAAGTCGAGACCCACGCATTAAGCGGCGTACACCTGAAGATCAACAAGGGTGAGTATGTGGCCATGTCGGGCCCTTCGGGTTGCGGCAAATCCACCCTGCTCTCGATCATCGGGCTGCTCGACACGCCCACGGACGGGAAATACAAGCTGAACGGCCAGACCGTAGAGAACCTGGACTTCAGCGATCGCTCCCGCATTCGCAACCGCGAAATTGGTTTCATCTTCCAGAGTTTTAACCTGATCGGCGATCTCACCGTTTACGAGAACGTCGAGCTGCCGCTGACGTACCGCGATGGCATGCCCGCCGCCGAGCGGAAGAAACGCGTGCTGGAGTCGCTCGAGCGCGTCGGCATGGCTCACCGTCTGCGCCACTATCCGTCGCAGCTCTCCGGCGGTCAGCAGCAGCGCGTCGCTGTGGCGCGCGCGCTAGCGGGTTCACCGTCCATACTGCTGGCCGACGAGCCTACCGGAAACCTCGACTCGCGTAACGGTGAAGCGGTGATGGAGTTGCTGCAGAAGCTGCATCGCGAAGGTTCGACCATCTGCATGGTGACGCACGACCCCCGCTTTGCTGCCCACGCCGAGCGCGAGGTGCATTTGTTCGACGGAAAGGTTGTCGCGGAAGACGAATTGAAGCGACTGATGCAGGAGGCCCAGTAAGCAAGTAGCAACTAGCAATTAGCTCTTGCTCATGCCCGTGCCAGGAAGCAACGGGGCGTCGGGCACACCGAGTGCGATGTTTTACGCGACCTCGTAGGCCGGGAAGGGTAGCTGTAGCTGCTAATTGCTGTTTGCTAATTGCTGGTTGCTAGTTGCTACCATGATCCATCTCAAAAATCTCGAGCGCAGTTACAAAACGGCCGCCGGCGAGACCTGGGTCTTGCGCCGCATCGACCTCACCATTCCCGAGGGACAGTTCCTCACCATCATGGGCCCGTCGGGCGCGGGCAAATCTTCCCTGCTCAATGTGCTTGCACTGCTCGATGATCAGTGGTTGGGCGAATACTGGTTTCGGGACGAAGCGGTGCACAAGCTGAAGCGGAAAGACCGTGCGGAACTGGCCAAGCGCAACATCGGCATGGTGTTTCAGAGCTATCACCTGCTTGACGACCTGACGGTAGCCGAGAACATCGATCTGCCGCTGTCGTACAAGGACATTCCCCGAAGTGAGCGGCAGGCGATGGTGGCTGATACGCTCGATCGCTTTCAGATCGTGGCGAAGAAAGATCTTTACCCCAACCAGCTATCGGGCGGGCAGCAGCAGCTTGTCGGCATTGCGCGGGCGGTGATTCACAAACCTGCGCTGCTGTTGGCCGACGAGCCGACGGGCAATCTGCACTCCAGCCAGGCAAAGGAGATCATGGACCTCTTTACCGAGCTGAATCGCGAAGGCACGACCATCGTGCAGGTGACGCATTCGGACGTAAACGCCTCGTACGGCAGTCGTACCATCAACCTGCGTGATGGATGGCTGGTGAGCGATACAAGTACCAGTGTTGCGGCCCCTGGCGAGGCGGTCCGCTCATGATGGAACGACTTTCCCGGTCTCCCCTGGTTGCTGTCACGCTGTGCATGTTGCTGGTGGGCGGACAGGCTCAGACGGCAAGCCAGATCAATCCTGCGCAGGTCACAGCTAGTGCCCAGGCGAATATCAAGACGCCTTCGCAGCTTGTGATGCCGCACACCTGGGAGCCCTTCGGCGCGTATCGATCAAGCACGGTTCCTGAGCCGAACCTCACCAACTCACAGCGTTTGAATACCCTGATTCGCGATGGCAAACTGTATATCTCACTCAGGGAAGCTATCGCGCTGGCCATCGAAAACAACCTGGACGTCGCCATCGCGCGTTACAACCTGCCGATTGCCGATACAGACCTGCTGCGTACCAAGGCGGGCGGCTCGTTTCGTGGCGTTAACACCGGTGTGGTGCAAGGCACGCCCGGAGGTGGAGTCGGTGGATTTGGCACGGGAGCTCCTGGCGCAGGAGCGGGCGGCACGACCGGCGGTGCGGGTGGTGCAGGCGCTGGCGCGGCCGGCCTGGTGCAATCAACGCTCGGCATTGGTACGCCGGTGCAATCATATGACCCGTCGATCTTTGGCAACATGGGGATCGAGCATCTCACCACGCCCCTTTCGAACATCCAGATTTACGGTGTTCCGTCATTGCAGCAGAACACCGGGATATTCAACATTACTTATCAGCAGGCATTCCCGACGGGAACCAGCGTCAGCTTCGAGTCGAACAACAACCGACAGACGACGAACAGCGTTTTCACCAGCCTGGTTCCGTCGCTCGGCTCGTATTACAGAGTTACGATCCAGCAGCAGTTGCTGGCGGGCTTTGGTTTAGGTCCCAACCTGCGCTTTCTGCGCATTGCCAAGAACAACAAGAAGATCTCTGATATTTCGTTTAAAGACCAGCTCATCGCCACAATTACGCAAATCTCCAACATCTACTGGGACCTGGTCAGTGCTTATGAACAGGAGCGTGTGACTGAACAGTCGTACGGGTTCGCGCAGACGAACCTTTCGAACACGCAGAAACAGCTGGAGCTCGAAGCCGTTCCGGCGATGGACGTGATGCGCGCCGAGGCCGAAGTTTCGCGACGCGATCAAGATCTGCTTATCGCCAAGACCAACCTGCAATTGCAGGAATCGCTGATGAAGAATTCGATCACCAAGAATCTCGACGATCCGGTGCTCGAATCGATGCCTGTGGTTCCCACCGATACCTCAGAGGTGACTGGCGCTTTCACCGAACAACCGGTGGAGGACCTCATCAAAGAAGCTCTACAGGGACGCCCGGAATTGGCCGAGTCCGACATTGACCTGGTGAACCGCCAGATCAGCCGGCAGGCGGCAAAAAACGCGCTGCTCCCAACGCTTTCCGCCGTTGGGTTCTACGGCGGCACGGGACTGGCCGGCGAATTGAATCCAAACTATCAGGGTGGTCCAAACGCATCTGCATTGCCTACGAACTTTTGGGGCGCGTTTGAGAACGCCTACAACAACACGTCGCCGGATTATTTCATCGGAATGAACCTCAACATTCCGATTCGCAACCGGGTGGCGAAGGCCGACCAGTACCGCTCCGAGCTGGAATATCGCCAGGCGGAGCTTCGCCAGCAGCAACTCAAGAAACAGATTCGCATCGAAGTTCGCAACGCCCTCTATGCGTTCGAACAAAGCCGCGCCCGCGTTGAGGCGGCGCGCAAGGCGCGCGAGCTGGCACAGAAGACGTTCGCCATCATGCAGAAGGAACAGGATCTGGGAGCGGGCTCGAGCTTCCAGACACTTACCGCGCAACGCGATCTGGCAGTGGCCGAACTCGACCTGGTGACGGCAAATACCGCTTACCAGAAGTCCAGAGTGGAGTTGCAGCGCGCCACCGGCACCACTCTGGCGGATAATGGAATTCAAGTGCAGGATGCGGTAGATGGCATTGCATCGCCCGGAGAGCACGTTGGCCCGAGTTCAGACACAAAGTAAAGGCACCGAAACCGAGGAAGCGGCCGAACCGCAGCGTGCGGCGCGTATTCTCGCAGCTGACGACCAGACCCATATCCTGGAAGCCATCGAACTGCTGCTGCGGCCCGAGGGTTTTGTAGTTGACACGGCGAAGTCACCTGCAGCCGTGCGCGAGTGTCTCGCCTCTGAGTTCTACGATGCAGTACTTATCGACCTGAACTACACGCGTGATACCACCTCGGGACAGGAAGGCCTGGACCTGCTTTCCGAAATCGTTTCCTTCGATAGCAATCTTCCCGTCATCGTAATGACCGCGTGGGGTAACGTCCGACTGGCTGTTGAAGCCATGCGCCGCGGCGCACGCGACTTCATTCAAAAACCGTGGGAAAACGAGCGCCTGCTGGCCATCATTCGCACCCAGGTCGAGCTGCATCGCGCCCTGCAGCGCACACAGCAGCTCGAAGCAGAAGCCCGCCTGCTCCGCGCCGAAGGTGCGCCTGAGTTCATCGCTTCTGCACCTGCCATGCAGCCAGTTTTGCAGACCATGACGCGCATCGGTCCCTCCGATGCAAACGTTCTCGTGACTGGCGAGCATGGCACCGGCAAGGAGGTGGTCGCGCGTACCCTCCACGTATTGTCGCCTCGCGCCAATATGCCATTGGTGGCCGTGAACACTGGCGCTCTGCCGGAAGGCACGTTCGAAAGCGAACTTTTCGGGCATGTGAAGGGCGCATTCACCGACGCTCGCACCGACCGCATAGGCCGTTTTGAGTTGGCCGACAACGGCACGATCTTCCTCGACGAAATCGGCAACGTTCCCATGCGCCAGCAGGCGAAACTGCTGCGGGTTATTGAAACGGGTGAAGTCGAGCGTGTAGGTTCCTCGCGCACAAAAAGAGTCAATGTGCGCGTGATCTCGGCAACCAATACCAATCTAGGTGAGGCCATTGCCGGCGGACTATTCCGCGAAGACCTGCTCTTCCGCCTCAACACAGTCGAAATCCACCTGCCCGCACTACGCGAACGTCGAGAAGACATCCCAGCCCTCGCGGCTCACTTCCTGGCCCGTTATGCGCAGCGTTATCGCGTCCAGGTAAAGGGGGTCGCTCCCGCGGCTATGCAGACGATGATGCAGTACGCCTGGCCAGGCAACGTCCGCGAGCTGGAGCACACGCTGGAGCGCGCGGTCCTGATGGCGCGCGGAGACGAGGTGCAGGTCTCGGATTTGGGCTTGAACCTCCAGCGGCCGCAGGGGCAGAATCTGGAAGAGCTCAGCATCGAGGAAGTCGAAGGCATCCTGGTGCGCAAAGCGCTACAGCGCTTCCATGGAAACGTGAGCCAGGCCGCCGAAGCCCTCGGGCTGAGCCGCGGCGCGCTTTATCGTCGCATGGAACGCTATGGACTCTAGCTCCGGCAGCGGTTACCGCAGGCGGGACCGCAGCACCGGCGAGCAGTTCAAAACTCACCGGCTGATCTACGAACGGCGTATGGCCCTGTTCGCCGTGCTCGCTGCTCTTCCCGGAGTGGTCCTCGGTACAGTGCTCGTGTGGGTGCAACTCTGGTCGCGCGATGTCAAGATTGCAACCACAATTTTCGAGCTGTTGCTGTGGTTTCTCCTGACACTAGCCTTGCTGGAGCAGATTGTTCGACCTTTACAGACGTTGGCCAACGTCGTCAGCGCGCTCCGCGAGGAGGACTATTCGTTTCGCGCGCGTGAGGCAAATCCCAACGACGCTCTGGGCGAGCTGTCGCTGGAGATCAACACGCTGGCCGATATTCTCACCGAGCAGCGCATCCAGACCATCGAAGCCACCGCGCTTCTGCGAAGAGTGGTCGACGAAATTGATGTTCCCCTGTTTACGTTCGACCCGCAACAGTCTTTACGATTAGTCAACGCCGCCGGCGAGCGACTGCTGCAACAGCCTGCCGCACGTTTACTGGGGCGAACGGCGAGCGAACTCGGTCTGGACGCCTGCTTTGAAGCCGCCAACGCAACTCTGGTCAGCCTGCCGTACTCCACGCCCAATGCGCGCTGGATGGTGCGCAAGCGCTCGTTCCGCCAGAACGGCGTCCCGCATATGCTCATCGTGCTCTCTGACGTGAGCCGCGCGTTACGTGAACAAGAGCGCAGCGCCTGGCAGCGGCTGATTCGCGTGCTTGGTCATGAGCTGAACAATTCGCTGGCGCCCATCATGTCGATTGCGGGAAGCCTGGCGACGCGGCTCCCTCAACTCGATCTGCCGGAGCAAACCAAGTCCGATTTTCAGCGCGGCCTGGACATCATCGAGTCGCGCACCGCGGCGCTGCATCGCTTCCTGCAGTCTTACCGGCGGCTAGCGACCATGCCGTCTCCGAAGCTGCAGCAGGTGGAACTTTGCCAGCTTGCCGAGCGCGTAGCGATCCTGGAGACGCGATTACCGGTGCGCATCGACCGTGGGCCGGACGTCGTAATGATGATGGACCCCGATCTCATCGAACAGATGCTGATCAACCTGATTCGAAACGCGGTGGATTCGGCCCTGGAGCAGTCGCAGTCCGCTACTGGAGGAGAGCCGGAAGTTGTGCTGCGCTGGCAGCAGCACGACAGCTGCGTGCAACTCATGGTCCAGGATAACGGTATCGGACTGCTCAACCCCAGCAACGCGTTCGTGCCGTTCTACACCACTAAGCAAGGTGGCTCCGGCATCGGTCTCGTGCTCTCACAGCAAATCGTGGAAGCACACGGTGGCACCATTCAGCTTGCCAACCGCAAAGATACACGTGGCTGCATGGTGACGATCGAGTTGCCGCAACGCGTGTGAATGCTTCCGACGACCAGAACCGCCGGCGCCCGTTTTAGGCGGCCCGGCTCCGCGCGGATGAAGGTACTGCGGTCTGTTCGGCCGCAGATGAGCCCGCCAGTGCGTGATCAACCGAAAACGCTCCCGATCCTTTGATGATGGTCACCAGCAACAGCGCGCCTGCCAGAAGGTGATACTCGAAGCCTTCACCCTTTTGCTGCCCCGACCAATTGGCGAAGAAGCCGTAGTGAATGTGCACGGTGAAGACCGCCACCAGCATGTTGCACAGTATCCCAAGCGCCGCGACTCGGCCCAGCAAGCCGACGATCAATCCGAGGCCGCCAAAGAACTCCGCGCAAATCGCCAGGAAGGCCAGTGGAGCGGGAATGTGCATCATCTGGGTGAAAAAGCCCATGGTGCCGTGGAAGCCGTAGCCGCCAAACCAGCCGAGCATCTTCTGGGCTCCGTGGGCAAAGAACACCACACCCAGAGCCAGCCGAACGATGGTGTAGGTGAAGTCGTTGGGTGTGGAAACCAGTTTGCGAAACATTGGGTTTCTCCTTTCCGAACCGTGGTTGTGTTATGCGATGAGCGGGCTGTGCGGCGAGTTGTTGAAGTTTGAGAGACTTTTGCTCCCTATTCCATCTATAAGATGCGTGTTATAACACACAGGTTGCCGAAAATGTAGCTGAATTTTGTTTGGAATCCGGCCGAAACCATCAAGGGTCCCGAAAAACTCGTTCTCCGACAAAATTGAGCGAAGGACTTTCCCTTCTTTAGGAAAGGGTGGGATGGCTTAGGCCACCGGGTCTCAGCGGCGTGGAGCCTTGGTTCATCAGTTTGCGCTGCCCGCGGGTGAGCAGGTCCTACGACCTGCGCGCCGTGACATCGATCTGCTGGATGCGTGTCCTGCTTTCAGTTCCTGCGTCATGGTTTTGTTCGCAAAGACGGCGAACAGAGCCTTCGCCTCCTGCACGAACACGGCGCCGACCTCGGGCTTCTGCTCGGGGGTGGGGCCTACTGCCTGTCGAGCGCCACCAGATGGCCATCGGAAGCATCTGGGTTTGGACCCTGGTCGTCCTTGTAGATCCGTGGCCGCACTTACTTTTCTCCCGCCCTGACCGAACCGTAGGCCTTCTCCCCCGCCCTGAACTCCGCCCAGGAATTGCCCTTCATGTCCTGAAGCACGGGCTTCTCCCAATCGAACTCGGGATGCTCTTTCAGGAAAGGCTCAGCCAGAAAATCTCCGCCGCACGGATACCCCGCGCGCGCCATGAAAGACATGCTCTTCGCCATGGTGCTGTCTGCCACCTGCGCGGTAACTGCCCCGCTGGGATAGTACGGCGGAGCATCCCACTCGGGAGTACCGCGCGGGGAGTTTGGCCCGTGTCCGCACAAGGTGCGCTCGCTCAGTTGTTCTTTTTTCTCATACGTGTCGTAGTGATCGGCGAGAAATTTCTGCGCCATAGCCACATCGATCTGTCCCTTGTACCGGTCCATCAACTGGTCCCAGCGTACGTGCCGTGCGTTCATCGAGCTGCCCGGATTGTTCGGGTCGAAGTCGGTCTCTTCCTTGATCAGCTTGGGATCGCTGGCGAAGTTTGATCCGACGTAATAACCGTCTTTCGTGCGCCACACGCGGTAGTCTTTCAACCCCAGTTCGAAGCGCGCCACCTCGCCGGTCTTGTTGTCGGCCAGCAGCCAGTCGTTGGCATAACCGCCATTGTTGCCGTCAAGCATGATCTTTACGTACTCGTCGATAGAGCTGGCATATTGCAGCGCCTTGCGCGCGCGCGCGAACTCAGCCTTGCCCTTGGGGTCGAAGCCGCGAAATTGCGTAATAGTGGTTTCGGTCACCATCAGCCCGGAGGAGTTGATGCCAAAGTCGTCGTCGCTGACGATAACCCCCGGGAAGCCGTCTTGAATGATGCGATAGCCATTGGTCGGGACAATATCGAATACGATGGTCCAGCGGCTACCGACGGGAAAGTTGGTCCAGTTGCTATGCGCAATCACGGGCCGGTAGTCTTTCGTCATTGAGCCGGTGGCGACGAAGGCGCTGCAATGGTCTGCTGGACGAGCCTGTGCAGTCGCCTGCTTCTGCTGTTGCTCAAGCCACGGCACATAATAGTCGGGGACTTCTTCCATTGCGTTGAGCGCCACTACGTCCCACAGATCCATCTGCACGCCGCGTGCTTTCAGCCCGTCGGCGATGCCTCGCAGCTCGTGCTGATACTCGTGATCCACGCCCGGCCAGATGACGGTCTTCGCGGTTTCGCGGAAAAACTCCCAATCGCGCTTAGTGCGGTGCGTGTCCATAAACTTCACGGCATTAAAGCCATCGGCGATTTCCGCCGACAGCAGATAGCCGTGCTGATATCCGATATCGGCAGGCGAGCCCTCCAGGTGCACATAAATCCACTTTTCGCGTGTGAAGCGATAAGCGGGCTTCAGGCGGGCATCGTCAGCTTGCGGATTGGCGGCAAGGGTTGAGACCCCTGTAAGTGCACAGGCAAGAGACACAAACCAAACTATGACAGCACGGCGGTTGAACATTCAGTCCCCCAATCTCGAGACCATAGGCTGTCAGCAGCTTATCCATTCAGCCGCATCAACTCAACATTCGATATCGCGTGGTGTCGCAAAGGGATGAGTGAGGGATAATGCTTACGCTATGCCTGTCCGCCTGGTGCCATTCCCGAGGTTAATCGACCGTCTGGCGCAGCATTATGGCGAACCGGCTCCGCCTGGCGTAACCCAGCCCTTTGCCATGATTCTGTGGGAGAACGTCGCCTACCTTGCCCACGATACCAGGCGGGCAGAAGCCTTCGCCGAACTTCGCGCAAAGACCGGTCTCACGCCAGCAGGTATTCGAAGGGCGAAGGATTCCCTGCTTCTCGCCATCGCCGGCAGGGGCATCGTTCCGGCGGCAACGAAAGAGAAACTACGGCGGGCTGCCGAGATCGCGCGCGATTCCTTCGGCGATGACCTTACTCCAATACTCGACAAGCCACTTGCTGCTGCCAAGCGAGACTTGCGGAAGTTTCCCGCCATCGGCGAACCGGCTGCGGAAAAAATCTTACTGTTCAATAAGCGTCATCCGATCTTGGCGCTCGAATCGAATGGCCTGCGTGTCCTGGTTCGGTTGGGATATGCGGCCGAACACAAGAACTATTCCACGATGTACAAGAATGTTCAACGGATGCTGGCCCCGCAGTTGCCAGACGATTGCGAAGCACTGATTCGGGCCCATCAGCTTCTCCGCCGGCACGGGCAAGAGATCTGCAAGCGGTCGTCCCCGCTTTGTCAGACCTGCCCCTTACGTCCCAACTGCAACTTCTTTTCCGAGACCGCTGCCGTTCCCGAATCAGGGATTGGCAGACGGGCCTGAACAGCCGGTCAGGGCCGTACTGTCAATAATTTGCAAAAACTTGCTGCCATCTGCTTCCCATCAGGCGAGCATCCAATCCAAATTGTGGAGGTTACTACTTCCGCTTGTGGTCAGCGCAGGTTTAAGATGCAGCAATCGTTGGTTCATCCCCGGGAGTTAAGCTGACCACTGGGAAGCACCGACCGCCAGGGGAACAAAAGCTTGCAGGACAGTCGCCACATTTTTCGTAGTCTTGCCCTTGCCATTCTCTTTGCGGTGTGGGCTGGCCACGCTCTCGCGCAAGGCACGCACGTCCTGCCCCAGCCGGAGCTAGAGCAAGGCTTCCGGCAGATGTACAACCTCGATTTTTCCGGCGCCCACCGCACATTTCGGGCTTACCAGGCGATGGATCCCGAAGATCCACTGGGATTCGTGGCCGATGGGGCAGCTTATCTTTTTTCCGAGTTCAACCGGTTGCACATCCTGGAATCGGACCTGTTCGTCAATGACGAGCGATTCGACAACCGCAGCGCCGAGTATCCCGATCCAGCGGTGAAGACTGCGTTTGAGGCAGCGCTCGGGCGCGGTGACGTACTCGTTGCAAAGACGCTGGCAACATCGCCGAACAATGCGAATGCCCTGTTCGCGCGGGTGCTGGCCAACGGCTTGCGAGGCGACTATGCTGCCATGATCGAAAAGCACAACCTTGCGAGTCTGAGCTACATGAAAGCTTCGCGTGCCACGGCACAGCAATTGCTGGCCGTCGATCCGACCTGCTACGACGCATACCTGGCTATCGGTGTAGAAAACTATTTGCTGGGTTCGACACCTGCTCCCGTGCGTTGGGTGTTGCGCTTGACCGGTGGCCAGACTGATAAAGGGGCTGGTGTTGAACGCCTGCGCAGGACGGCGGAGAAAGGATATTATCTGGCTCCGTTTGCCCGGCTCCTGTTAGCAGTGGCCGCGTTGCGCGATAAGGACAAATCCACGGCGCGAGTGTTGCTCGCCGGACTCGCTCAGGAGTTTCCGCGAAACCAGCTCTATTCCAAAGAGCTTGCCCGAATCGAATAAGCACCAGGGCGCTTCTGGCACTTGCACGCTCGTTGCGTTATTCAGCCGCTTATTGAAAGAACAACGCGTTCTCTTCAGTGAAATTACAACGCATGGCATCTTAGTGCCGCATTTTCAACAGATTGTCGCCAAGATTGCCAAACTTTGCTACTTTGTGTGCAACATTTTTCATATGATCTCTATTGCCGAAATGTTAACTTACTAACCGATAAGCAATTAGCCAAATGTCAAAGTGGAATGCGACTTGCCCACCAAAGCGTAGTGCTGTTGTCAGACCTTTGCGCCTATTTGTCTGTTCGCCCGGCGCGGGCCCAATGAGGGCTCACCTACACATCAACCATGTTTCGTAGTCCTCGATTCGCTGATTTCAGGAGGAACAGTGAGGAAAAGACTTCTGACGATTGCGGTGCCGTGTCTAGGCAACTCGCCAGCGCCGACACCTTCTTCACCTCTGGAAGCCGCGCGTCCGGCTTCACAACCGACGCTATCGACTCAGTTCGTAACGCTGCGATTTCAGGAGGAACAGTGAAGAAAAAGCTTCTGCTTTTGACCCTTGCGGTGCTGTGTATAGCGACCGTCGCCAGCGCCGACACCTTCGTAACTTTCCCAGACCGAGCTACCCAGAATCCAACCGACATCATCGATTGGGGCCAACTTGGACCCAACTCTACTTTCGTCAACAGTCCGGGTTCAGTGACCTCATTCAATGGATTGGGTGCAACGGTTTCCATCCCCGGCCCATTCATGGTTACATGCCAGGATTTCTTCGGCTGCTGGAACGGTAACTTCGAACCCGATGAGAATCTTTTGTACACGGGCAACCAGCTGGGCGGTGGCCCTGGCCCCCTGACCATAGCTTTTGCATCGGGCGTGTCCAGCGTAGGCTTCCAGATTCAGGATCTCTTCTTTGGCCCATTTACTGCCACTCTGCAGGCATTTAACGGTGTCAACTTGTTGTTCACCCTGATCTTGCCGGGCAACTCAAACGGAAACAATGACGGCTCGGCGCTTTTCATGGGTATTGGCGACCTGACTCGCCCTAACATCACCAGCATCGTCATTAGCGATGTAGGCGCTGTCGATGCCAATGACTTCGCCATCAATGCTGTCAGCCTTGCCACAGTACCCGAACCCAGCTCGTTGCTCCTGATGGGTAGTGGGTTGGTTGGGATTGCCAGCCTAGTTCGTCGCAAGCTGGCTCGTTAGGGTGGCATCCTGACGCCGGAGCCTGGTTCCGGGCAACCCAGGAACTGGGCTGGACCTTCGTTCCGGCCCTCGTATGCGCGTTCTCATTTGATCGCGCCATTGAACTGCTGAGAGGGGAGTTTCAAACTATGCGAAAAATTGCAGGATTCTGTTGCATGCTTGCACTGACATTCTGCGCGCTCGCCAGCTTCGCGGCCAGCCAGCAGAAGGTCTTACTCAAGTCCACCACAAAGGAAAGCCCAATTAAGGCAGGATCGATTAAGTATCTAGGACCCGACCACTTCAAGCTCAATAACCTCAAAGCTCAAAACCACTTGTCCACGGCGATGAACCAGAAGATCGCGGCGATGCAGAAGGGCGCAAGCTACAAGAATTGCGCCGGCATCATCACCATCCCGTGCTTTAGCAGCTGGTTCATTTCCGGGTACCGCAACAGCGTTTATACCTATACCATGGTCGGCCAAAGCCCAAAAGCGGGCGGAACAACCACAATTCCGACGCATGTAATTCCATTGGAGACCTGGCTCGTCGGACCGGACAATACCACCGTCTTGTATGATTTCAATCCCCAGGCCGCTAACGGCAACCAGCCATTTTCGCCGCTGAATGACCTACAGTTGCTGACGGAAGGACCCATTTTTGCCAAAAACCCATATCCCGGCGGTGGCGGTCTCGCTGCGGATAATGGTCAGTACAACGACACCGGCTTTCGTGCATCGTTTACTGGTATTAAGAACGCCAACTGGCACACGCTGCTGGGCGCTCCTACGTTCCCGAGCGTACATTACGTGCAGGTGCTGTTTTGGAACAATGGCGACTGGACCTGCTTGTTCGGGAGCGGTCCGCCGTGCACTGGCGGCGACTTCCCGGTCGTGAACATCAATTCGATCACAAGCATCTTCTTGCAGATTCTCGGTCCTGCACATGAGAACGTTCTCAGCACCGAGATACCCATAATCGAGACCGACTTCGTGACTGCATTCGACCCGTCCGGCGGGTGTTGCGTCCTCGGGTTTCACCGATCCAACCAGGGAAACGAAGGACCCAATGCGATCTCGGTTTGGACCTGGGGCACCTTCATTCCTAAAGCCAATAACCCGTTCAGCCCATTCGGAGATGACGTCATGGTCCTGACGCATGAAACGAGCGAGCTCTACCATGATCCGTTTGTCGGAGAGGGCGGGTTAGTCGGTGTTGTGTTGGTCTCACCGTGGGTGGATGGGAGTGCCTCGTTTGGCCAGGCGAACCTGGAAACGGGAGATGCGATTGAAGCGATGAATGCCTCCGACGTGATCTTCCCCCTCACCCAGAATACTTCTGGCGGGTCGTACACCTACTCTGAACAGAACGTGGCGATTCTGCAGTGGTTCACCCGTAACCCGAAGGGTCCTCAGACTGGTCACGGCCCTGGAGTTTACAGCTGGCCCAATACGAATGTGCTTAACAATGGGCATCCATGCGCATCGCAAGCCTTCGTGTATGGAGAGGGCCCGGCAGGTTTCGTCTTTGACGATGGAAGCCCGACCGGCCAGTGCCATTAAACGGCTACACGTAACAATCCTAACTTGCCGGACACTTCGGTGTCCGGCTTTTCTGAACCCGCATCAGCTATTTGAGCTTTGATGGAAGCCTCCGCACCCGGTCGGTTGTCAGGATCCGTTTCACTGGGAAATTTGCTGGTTCTACGGCGAAGGTTCCGGCGGCTTCTTCTTTGCACCTCCGTACTAACTTCGATGTGAGCGTTTGAACCCCACCTGAGCCGGACACTTCGGTGCCTGGCTTTTTTATGGAGCGAACACTGCAGCCCTTTATCCGCCACCGAGCGTGAAGTTCACATTGATCTGCGTATCCACCTCGACCGGTTCGTTGTTGAGCAGATACGGCCGATAGTGCCATTGCTTCACGGCTTCGATCGCTGCCCCGGCGAGCATCGGATGACCGCTAACCAGGCGCAGGTCGCCTACTGTGCCGTCCTTGCCGATGACTGCCTGCAGCACCACCGTTCCTTGATTGTGTGCCTGCACCGCCAGGGATGGATACTGCGGCTTCGCTTGGTATACCAACATTCCGGCCGCTACACCCGATGACAAGCGCAGCTTCGGCGGTGGCGCTAGTTTCACCACCGTTGGAGGCAGTGCACAGGCGATCTCAGTGATCACAGAATTTCGGACTCCCTCGCCCGCGCCTCCCGGCACAAAATCACCAATGCTTGGCGGCACTTCATTCGGGGGCTCATCCCGTTCGCTCGAAATGCCCCGCGGAATCTCCCTCGGCTCGCGCAAAACAGAATCCAGTTCGTTCCAGCTCGCCTGGGGGCGCTGTGGTTGGTTATCCACAACGCGCGCCGGCGCGTGTCCCGGAAGAGGCGAAGGCGTCTCCACCATCGTCCAAAGTTGCTTCGGAAGCGCTTGAGTGTAAATTAGCGGCAACAAGACCAGCACGCCAATCGCACAGACTTCGATGGTGAACGACGCAAGTTTAGGCCAGGCTTTGCGCGAGGGTTTCCTCGCGCCTGAATCGAACAGGCTGTCTTCGAACATGTTCGCCGCTCCTTTCCGATGCCACTACAGACACCGCGAAAGCGGATGTTGGTTCCGTGAATGTGCATCTCGGGAAAAAGGACTTGAGCGGCTTGTGTTTCATAACCCGCAATCATTTGCCTGTCGTTACCGAATGTCGCGATAGCGAATTCCGGTCATACCTTTGCCGAACTCGGTGAGTGATTCCCGGTCAGCGGTGCGGAAGCTGCTGAAGCAAGTTGGCAATCATCTTTAGGTCAGCGACGAACTCTTTCACCTGCTCGTGTCGTGAAGCATCGTCGGCGCACGCAAGATGGACGAGGGATGAACGGTAGCGGTCGCGTGTGGAGCCAGGGGTGATTCGACCCATTGCCGCCGTTGCCCGCTGACCCGAAAATTGTCTT
>Ga0306926_10000136_pt1 | contig 58768 bp, 44 predicted proteins | sample flu12Cox44000178_FD_203759 | JGI IMG/M metagenome (GOLD analysis project Ga0306926, IMG submission 203759) | Lab enrichment of tropical soil microbial communities from Luquillo Experimental Forest, Puerto Rico - flux8day.12C.oxic.44.000.178 (v2)... | ecosystem: Environmental > Terrestrial >... | reverse complement strand
ACGAGCATCACGGAGATACACATGACGACAGCGACCGCGGCATTCGCTCATTCTGCCTGACGTTCGGCGACCCTCTGCCGTGGTATGCAGTTTCCAATTGGCTGATGATGCTTCGGCAATGGCGGGGCGAGGACCTGTTGCGGGTGAAGGGGATTTTGCACTTGCAGGAGGAGGAGCTGCCGGTGGCAATTCATGGCGTGCATCATGTGTTTCATCCACCAGTGCAGTTGAGCGCCTGGCCGGAAGGCGATCGACGATCCCGCATCGTGTTCATTACGCGCGGCCTTGAACGGGCCGAAGTGGAGGAAAGCTGGTCCATGCTGCAGGAGCGGGGATAACCCTTTTCTCACCAGCTTTGATCGGAACGGCTTGGACAGGGGGATCGGACGGTGCTACACCGGTCCCGCTGTATACACGCCCGCAGGAGAGGTCGCGTGGTTAGGCGCGGCGCCGAAGGAGCAACCGCCCCGGAAACTCTCAGGCAAAAGGACCGCGGGCGCTAGGGCGCTCTGGAAAGCAGCGGCCGGCGGATATCCGCCGGCCGCTCACCGAAGGAGTAAGCCCCGGCCATGGCTCGCCCGCGGCTGAGGTGAATCTCTCAGGGTCCACGACAGAGGGGGCAGTGTTCGGACGCTCAAGCGTCTGCTCTGTCGGAGGTGCCCGGGTGACCCTTGCCGAGACGGCGCCGCCGCTCAAGCGGACCCCCCTCTATGCTCTCCACCGCGAACTCGGGGCCAAGATGGTGCCCTTCGCCGGCTACGAGATGCCGGTGCAATACCCGGCGGGGATTCTCGCGGAGCATCTCCATACAAGATCACAAGCGGGGCTCTTCGATGTCTCGCATATGGGTCAGATCCGGCTTACCGGGGCGGACCCAATTGTCGCGCTCGAGGCGCTCGTCCCGGGCGATCTCCAAGCGCTCGCCGCCATGCGGATGCGCTATACGCTCTTCCTCAACGAGGAGGGCGGCATCCTCGACGATCTGATGGTGACGCGGCGCGAAGACGGGCTCTTCCTTGTCGTCAACGCGGCGCGCCAAGAGGCCGATTTCGCACATCTTCGTGATTGTCTCAGCCCCGCCGCGGCGATCGAGCCGCTCGCGGACCGGGCGCTGCTGGCGCTGCAGGGGCCTGCGGCGGCCACCGTCCTCTCCTGCCTGATCGACGGCGTCGCACGGCTTGGCTTTTTGACCGCAGCAGAGGTCATGGTCGATGGCCGGCAGTGGCTGGTCACGCGCTCGGGCTACACCGGCGAGGACGGGTTTGAAATCTCGCTGCCGGCCGCCGAGGCCGAGGGTTTCGCGCGGCGACTGATAGCCCAGCCCGAGGTGTTGCCGATCGGCCTCGGCGCCCGCGATTCGCTGCGGCTCGAGGCGGGGCTCTGCCTCTACGGGCATGACATCGATGAAGAGACAACTCCGATCGAAGCTGATCTTGCCTGGACAATCGGCAAACGACGGCGTGCCGACGGAGGGTTTCCGGGTGCCGCCACGGTGCTGCGTCAGCTCACCGAGGGGGCACCTCGCAAGCGTGTCGGCATCCGTCCTGAAGGGCGGGCACCGGCGCGCGAAGACACCGAGATTGTCGATACCGCGGGCAACAGGATTGGCCGCGTGACCAGTGGCGGCTTTGGTCCCTCGGTCGGTGGGCCGGTCGCGATGGGTTACGTCCACCGCAGCCATGCTAGGGAGGGCACCGCGCTGGAACTGCAGGTGCGCGGCACCCCTCGACCGGCGCGAGTCGCTCGGCTGCCTTTCGTTCCGACCCACTACTACCGCGGCTAAGTCCGCAAGAGGGTAATCCCAATGAGCTTGCTTCGTTTCACCAAGGACCATGAATGGATCCGCCTCGACGGTGATCTGGCCGTTGTGGGAATCACCGACTATGCCCAGTCGCAGCTCGGCGATGTGGTCTATGTCGAGCTCCCCGAAATCGGGCGGGGGATCGAAAGAGGCAAGGAGGCTGCAGTCGTCGAATCGGTAAAGGCGGCGAGCGAGGTCTATGCGCCAGCCTCGGGCGAGGTGGCCGAAGTCAACGAAGCGATTGCCGCGGACCCGGCCAAGGTCAATGCCGACCCGATGGGCGAAGGATGGTTTCTCAAGCTGCGCCTCGCCGACCCCGGGGAGCTGGAGGGGTTGTTGGACGAAGAGGCCTACCAGCGCTTTGTGGAAGAGCAGCACTGATGCGCTATCTGCCGCTCACCGAGAGCGATCGCGCTGAGATGCTGGGAGTCATCGGCGTCGATTCGATCGATGCGCTCTTCGCAGACGTCCCGGATGCGGCGCATCTCGACGGCCCGGTCGATCTTCCGAGGGCGATGGGCGAGATCGAGGTCGAGCGCCTGATCTCGCGCATGGCGGCACGCAACGTCTCGGCCGGCTCGGTCCCGTTCTTCATCGGGGCCGGGGTTTACCGCCATCACATCCCGGCGGCCGTCGACCACCTGATCCAGCGCGGCGAATTTCTGACGTCCTACACGCCGTACCAGCCGGAAATCTCGCAGGGGACGTTGCAATATCTGTTCGAATTCCAGACCCAAGTCGCGCTGCTGACCGGAATGGAGGTCGCGAACGCCTCGCTTTATGACGGCGCGACGGCCTGCGTGGAGGCGGTGATGATGGCGGGCCGCGTGACCGGCCGCAGGAAGGCCGTGATGGCTGGCGGCGTCCACCCGCATTACCGGGAAGTTTGCGAGACCTACGCCCGTTTTGTCGGATTCGAGCTTCAAGCTCATGATCCCGTTCCGGGCGGCGAAAATCTTGTTGCGCACGTCGACCGCGATACCTCCTGCGTCGTCGTGCAGAACCCCGATTTCTATGGGGAAATTCGCGATTACTCCAGGCTCGCGCGGATCTGCCACGACGCGGGGGCCTTGCTGGTGGTCGTGGTCGCCGAAATCCTGTCGCTCGGGGCCATTCGCCCGCCCGGCGAGATGGGCGCCGACATCGTCGCAGCGGAAGGCCAATCGCTGGGGAATGCGCTCAACTTCGGCGGACCGCATGTCGGGCTGTTCGCCACACGCGACAAATTCGTCCGCCAGATGCCCGGACGACTGGTCGGACAGACTGTCGACACCGACGGCCGGCGCGGTTGGGTTCTAACACTGTCAACCCGCGAGCAGCACATTCGGCGCGAGCGGGCAACCAGCAATATTTGTACGAACGCGGGCCTGTGCGCGCTCGCGTTCACAGTTCATCTCGCATTGCTCGGCGAGGCGGGGCTGACGCGGCTGGCGCGTCTAAACCACGCTGCGGCGGTGGCGCTTGCCGAGCGGCTCGAGCAGGTGCCCGGAGTTCGCCTTGTCAATCGCACCTTCTTCAACGAATTCGCGGTGCAGCTGCCGCGGCCTGCGGCAGAAGTCGTCGAGGCCCTTGCCGAGAGGGATGTTCTCGCCGGGGTTCCGGTCAGCCGCTTCTATCCGGAGCGGGCCGAGGCAGCGGATCTTCTTCTGATCGCGGCCACCGAGATAACAACCAGGGAAGATATGGACCGGCTCGAAGCGGGTTTGCGCGTGGTGCTTTCATGAATGATTGGAGCCGAGCCATAAGCACTCACCGTGTCGATGATATGCCGTCGCCTTTCGGAACCGTGACCGGCAATCGCGGGCTGCAGATCGAGGAGACGCTGATCTTCGGGCAGGATTCGCCAGGACATTGTGGCGTCGACCTACCCGAGCCGGCACCCTTCCGCAGCCGGCTCGGGGGCCTCGAGCGGAAATCTCGGATCGGCCTGCCGGGTCTCAGCGAACCGCAGGTGGTACGCCACTTCACCCGGCTCTCGCACAACAACTACGCGATCGACACGGGGCTTTACCCGCTAGGCTCCTGTACGATGAAACATAACCCCCGCCTCAATGAAAAGCTGGCGCGCCTGCCGGGCTTGGCCGACATCCATCCGCTGCAGCCGGTTTCGACGGTTCCGGGCGCGCTCGAGCTGATCGACACCTTGGCGCACTGGCTCAAGGTGCTGACGGGCATGCCGGCGATCGCGCTGAGCCCGGCCGCGGGCGCGCACGGCGAACTCTGCGGCATCATGTCGGTTCGTGCGGCGCTCGAGGCCCGCGGCGATCGGCGTAGCCGGGTGCTAGTTCCGGAATCCGCCCATGGGACGAACCCGGCGACGGCGGCAGCGTGCGGTTACACGGTCGATCAAATTCCCGCCGATGCGACCGGACGCGTCGACCGCGCCGCGCTCGAAGCGAGGCTTGGCTCCGATGTCGCAGCCCTAATGCTGACCAACCCCAATACCTGCGGGCTCTTCGAGAGCGAGATCATCGAGATCGCAGCTACGGTGCATGCCGCGGGTGCATTCTTCTACTGCGACGGTGCAAACTTCAACGCGATCGTCGGCCGGGTGCGGCCCGCCGATCTCGGCATCGACTGCATGCACATCAATCTGCACAAGACATTTTCGACGCCGCATGGCGGCGGCGGGCCGGGAAGCGGCCCCGTAGCCCTGACGGAGAGCCTTGCCCCCTATGCGCCGCTGCCGTGGATCGTCCACGGTCCCGATGGCCTTAGGCTACTGGAGCACAAAGCCGGGCCGGCGGAGCATTCACTCGGGCGATTGAAGGGGTTCCATGGCCAGATGGGCATGTTTGTCCGGGCGCTCGCCTATATGATGAGCCACGGCTCCGACGGATTGCGGCAAGTGGCCGAAGACGCGGTGCTCAGCGCCAACTATTTGCGTGGGCGGCTCGCGGGAGAGTTGAGCCTGCCCTTTCCCGGCACGTGTATGCACGAAGTGCTGTTCGACGACCGCTTTCTCAAAGAGACCGGCGTGACCACGCTCGATTTTGCCAAGGCGTTGATCGACGAGGGGTATCATCCGATGACGATGTACTTTCCGCTGATCGTGCACGGGGCGATGCTGGTCGAGCCCACCGAGACCGAGAGTAAGGCCTCCCTCGACCAGTTCGTCGAGGTGCTGAAAGCGCTCGCCGCGGCCGCGCGCTCGGGCGAGGTTTCCCGTTTCCGGACGGCCCCGATCTTCACGCCTCGCCGTCGCCTCGATGAAACGAGCGCGGCACGCAAACCGGTCCTTCGCTGGCGTCCCGAACCGGCGCACCGGGATGCGGCGGAGTAGAGAGGGGAAAAATGTCGTCCGATCGAATTCGCTTGAGCGTCGACGAGGCGCGTGAGCATTCCGAGCGCGCGCTGCAAGGCATTGGCTACGACGCTGAGGAAGCCCGGATCATCGCCGATCACGTGATCGATGCGGCGCTGTGCGGTTACGAATATTCGGGGCTGGCAAAGATCCTGAACATTCCCGAGCACCGGCGCTTCCAGCGCCCCGCTATCCGGTGAAGGTGCTGCGCGAGACCGAAGTCTCGACCCTCTACGATGGCGGCCATAATGTCGGCATGCTGGTCATGTACCACACTGCCCGCGCCGTTGTCGAAAAGACGGGGAACCGCGGGATCGCGGTCGTCGGCGTCACCAATAGCTGGATGAGCGGACGCAGTGCGTACTATGTCGAGATGATCGCCAAGGCGAACCTTGTCGGCATCCATACCGCCAGTTCCGCCCGCAGCGTCGCTCCGTTCGGAGGTAGCCGCCCCGCTCTTGGCACCAACCCGATCGCGTTCGGCATGCCGTCATCCCGTGGGCCGGTCGTGCTCGACATGGGAACCTCGGCGTTCATGGGGACCGATCTCGCCTACCGCGGCCGGCTCGGGCAGTTGCTTCCCGCGGCTGTGGCGGTCGATACTCAAGGGCAGCCGACGCGCGATCCCGCACTCGCCAGGCTCGGCGCGCTCCTGCCGTTTGGTGGTTACAAGGGTTTTGGGCTCGCCTTCATTGTTCAGGCGCTTGGTGTGCTTGCCGGGTCGGCCCTCGACCCTGACAAGGACGACGGATACTTCTTCGTGGTGTTCAAGCCGGATCTGCTGATCGGCCTCGCCGACTTCAAAGAGCAGGTCAGCGAGCTGATCGATCGCATCAAGAGCACACCACGTCAGCCGGGCGTCGACGAAATCCGCATTCCGGGAGAGCGGGCGTTTCGCAGCCGGGAACGAGCCTTGCGTGATGGACTCGAGATCGACCGCGCGGTGTTCGACGCACTGACGGCTCTGCAGGCTTGATCAGAATCCGGTTTTCCGGTTTGTTCCGGACTGCGATGGGATCCGGTCGACTTTCTTGGCTTTTGGCGCCGTTGCATGTCGCGGCTCTGGCAACCGGGGCGAAATCGTTCCGTGACAATCCAGTTATCGGTAGCCCGGCCCTTAATCGAGCAGGCTTGCACATAGCACGCGTGCGGCTGGCGAGCACGATGGCCGGATGGCGTCGAAGGAGGCTGGCTACGCTGATATCGGAAGACGAGCGCGCGGCCTTCGAGCGCGACGGCTTTATTCTTAAACCGAATTTTTTGCCGGCGTCCGAGTTTGCGGTGCTGAAGGAGCAGGTTCTGTCATTCGCGGGGCCGGCGCGACACCAGCTTCAAGGCGACGCGATGACGCGGCGCATCCCTTTGGACCGGCGCGCTTTATCGCAGCTCCCGGCGTTGTGCAGCCTAGTCGAAAGCCCAGAATGGCTGGGGCTCATTCGTTATGTCGGCTCGTCCATGCTCGAGCCGCTGATCTATATTCAGACGATCTTCTCGCATGTTCGCAAAGCGCCGCCCGACCCTCAGACGCGACTGCACGCCGACGCGTTTCACTCGTCGGTAAAGGCCTGGTTTTTCTTGACCGATGTCACCGAGGAGGACGGCCCGTTTATCTATGTGCCAGGCTCACACCGGCCGACGGCAAGACGCTTGTCGTGGGAACGGAATAGGTCGATCAAGGCGGCTCAAAGCCCCGATTTTCAATCCGCGCGGGGTTCTTTGCGAATTACGCCGGAGGCGCTCCATCATCTCGGCTTCGGCGAACCCAAGGTGTTTGCGGTACCCCAGAATACCCTGATCGTGGCCGACATGGTCGGCTTTCATGCGCGCGGCCTTAGTGCTCGCCCGTCGCTTCGTGTCGAGATTTGGGCTTATGGCCGCCGCAATCCATTTCTGCCCTGGTTAGGCCTTGATTTAGCCGCGATGCCCCTCGTCAGAGGGCGTGCCGTGCCGTTGTATTGGTCAGCGATGGATGTTGGCGAACGGCTGCATTTCGGGCGCAACCCGTGGCGGCGCAGTGGGATCACGAGCCCCATCGCGCCTCCGGAACCTGTGCTTTAGTAAAAACAATTTTGCCACACCAGACGCTTACGGCAGTTATGACCAATTCGTTGGGGCGAGCGGTATCCTCGCCAAGGTTGACATCGCCATCATCTTAGACGAGTACAATCGCGGCGGATCTGCTTAACCATCCGCAACCGGGCGTTTAGGGGAAGGACTCCGATGGTCAGGGGAGCAGGGCAAGATGCTGCGGCTAGAGTGGAATTTCGACTAGTGCGCAGATCCGTGATGTCGGGGATCGATGGCAAATGTAGCACTTGACGTTTGGGTGTACGCAAAAGGGGTTAAGCTGGTAACGGTCATCAAAGTTATCCTCCGGACGGCGAATTTTGCTCTTGCACTATGACTGACGGATCCATCGCGATCGTCGGCGCGTCTTGCCGATTCCCTGGAGCTCAAGACCTTGAAGAGTTCTGGCAACTGCTTGTGTCAGCGCGCGATGCGGTCTCGGAGGTCGACGACCGGCGTTGGTCGACCCGTTTTTATTATCATCCCAACCGAAATGAACCAGGCAAGAGCTATACTTGGTCTGCCGGCCTGATAGATGGCGTCGATCTCTTTGAGCCATCCTTCTTTGGGATCTCGCCGCGCGAAGCAGCGCAGATGGACCCTCAGCAACGGCTTCTCCTGGAGCTTGTCTGGCACGCGTTCGAAGATGCCGGTATCCCGCCGAGCAAGATGTCGGGCGGCCCGGTGGGCGTCTATATCGGGGCGTCAGCGACCGATTATTCCGATCTGAGGCTTGGAGACCCCTCAGGCGCCGACTCCTATTTCATGACCGGGAGCACCCTCAGCATCCTGGCCAATCGCGTTTCGTATATTTTTGATCTGCACGGGCCGAGCCTCGCAATCGATACCGCCTGCTCGTCTTCGCTCGTCGCTCTGCATCAGGCTTGCGAGGCAATTCGCGGCAAGCGGATCGCAAGTGCCATCGTCGGCGGCGTCAACCTGCTGCTTGCCCCCTATCCCTTTATCGGCTTTTCACGCGCTTCGATGCTTTCCCGGCGCGGCCGCTGCTTTGCCTTCGATGAGAGAGCCGACGGCTATGTTCGCGGCGAGGGTGGCGGCGTCGTGATCCTCAAACCGCTGCAAGACGCGCTGGACAATGGCGACGCTATCCGCGCGGTCATTCTGGCGTCGGGAGTCAACTCGGATGGGCGCACAATCGGCCTATCGCTACCGAGCGAGTCGGCACAAGCTTTGCTGCTTCGCTCAGTCTACGCGCAGGCCGGCGTCAGTCCGGATGAGCTTTCGTTTTTTGAGATGCACGGCACAGGAACGGCCGCCGGCGATCCAATCGAGGCGACCGCCGTCGGGCATTCGCTCGGACAGAGCAGATCCGATCCGCTGCCAATCGGGTCGGTCAAGACCAATATCGGGCACCTCGAACCGGCATCCGGGATGGCCGGTCTGCTGAAGGTGACCCTCGCTCTTGATCGGGGAGTCCTTCCGCCTACGCTCCATTGCGAGACGCCCAACCCGAATATTCCTTTCGACACGCTCAACCTGAGACTGGCTCGGCAAATCGAGCCACTCACCACCTCCGGCGAGCGGCCTTATGCCGGCGTCAACTCGTTCGGCTTTGGCGGGACAAACGCCCATGTCATCGTTGCTGAGCCGCCGCGGCGAGAAAAGGCGCTCTCTGCACCTGTGTCACTTCCCCCTTTGGTGATCTCGGCGCAGACCGAGACATCGCTGCATGACCTTGCTCGTAGTTTTCGCGCCGCGCTTGCCGGGGTGCCGCCCGATCGGACGCCCTCGCTGTTGCGCGCCGCCGCTCGCGGGCGCGATCATCGTCATAACCCGCAGAGGCTTGTTGCCCTCGGGCAAGATACAGAGACCCTGGCGGGGCTGCTCGATGGCTACCTCAGCCACAAGCTACCATCGGCGGTTATAGCGGGAACGGGGGTCAGGGGAGGCAAGCTCGCCTTTGTGTTTTCGGGCAACGGCGCCCAATTCACCGGCATGGGACGGGATGCCTTGCACTTGAGCGTGGCGTTTCGCTCCGCGATCGAAGAGGTCGACACAGTGCTTCGACCGGACCTCGGCTGGTCGGTCGTCGCGCTGCTTGAAAATACCGTTGATGCCACAGCGATGGCACGCGCAGATGTTGCGCAACCTTTGCTCTTTGCTGTTCAAGTAGCCATTGTCCACGCATTGCACAAAGCGGGCGTTGACGCTTCCGGATACGTTGGCCACAGCGTTGGCGAGATTGCCGCTGCCTGGGCCGCCGGGGCCCTCTCGCTCGTCGAAGCTGGGCGGGTGGTGGTCGCCCGCAGCCGCCACCAACAGCGGACACAAGGGCAGGGCCGGATGGCCGCGATGGCGCTGGCTGGCGATGCGGCGCAAGATTTCCTCGAAGAATTGGATAGTCCGGCGCAGGTCGCTGCGCTCAACGCTACTCACTCGGTGACGATTTCCGGGCCAAGCGCCGAAATTGATCGCTTGGAAGGCGAGGCGAGGCGACGCGGTGTGTGGTTTCGCACGCTCGATTTGGACTTTGCCTTTCATTCGCGGCAGATGGATCCGATACGCGCGGATCTCCTCTCGAGCCTGACTGGTTTGTCGTCTCGCCGCCCGAAGGCGAGGCTGGTTTCGACGGTGACTGGTCAGGCCGTCGAGGGGGAACAACTGGATGCCGAGTACTGGTGGCGAAACATTCGAAGCCCCGTGCGATTTGCCGAAGCGATCGCGCAGCTCATCGACGAGGATTACCGCATCTTTCTCGAAATCGGTCCGTCGGCAATCCTTCAGTCTTACGTGGCGGACGGGCTGCGCGCGGCGAAGGTAGAAGGGCGTGTGCTGGCCAGCCTCTCGCGCAAGCCGACGGATGATGATCCTTTTCCCGCCATAGCCGCGCACTGTCACGTTGCAGGCTATGACTTGACGTCGGCGCATTGTTTCGACGGCCCGGCCGACCCGCATGGAGTACCGCTCTACCCTTGGGACCGGCAGAAATTCTGGTTCGACGTTACTAGTGAGGCTGCCGATCCGGTAAATCCGCGTTTTGATCATCCGCTTCTCGGTTTTCGCCAGCACAGCCCGGTTGGGTGCTGGCTCAATCATCTCGACGAGCAGGTGTTGCCCTGGATCGGTGACCACACGGTTGAAGGGATGCCGGTGCTCCCGGCCGCCGCGATGGTTGAAATGGCTCTCGCGGCGGCCAAATCGAGGTGGCCGGACGCATCGGTTCTTGAGGTGCGCGATCTCGAGATGCGGCGACCCTTGCCCTTCGATAAGGGACGTATGCGCGAGACGCGTGTGCTGATCGGCTCAGAGGAGGGGGATTGGGAGCTGGCGAGCCGTCCAAGGTTGTCGACCGAGCCTCTGACGATCCATGCTGTCGGACGGATCGGCTCAGCAACCGATGCACGCCCGACAATTTGCTGGGAGGATATCTCGCCGACCCAGGCGCAGATTAATCGTGAGAGGCTCTATCACCTCGCCCAACTGACAGGCCTCGATTACGGCCGCCGGTTCAGAACCGTGAGCCGGGTCGACGTCGTGGGCGGCAAATCCGCGCTGGCGCACCTCGATCCGGCGCCGCTTATTGATGAACTCGATTACTATCTGGTTCATCCTGCCCTGCTCGACGGCGCGTTACAGGCGCTGCTCGGCCTCGTGGCAGAGCGCCAGCACCAAGTGGAGGGCGTCAGCTTTCTGCCGTGGCGTTTTGGGCGAGTGCGGTTCCTGGCGCCGCTTGGCCGCGTTCCTGTACGCGCTCAGCTGCATCTCACGCGGATCGGGGTCCGTTCGGTTTCCGCCGATATTGCCCTTTTTGATGGTGCGGGCGAGCTCGTGGCTGAGCTGGTCGACTGTTGGTTCCGTCGCGTCGAGCTAGGTCGCCGCGGGTCGGCGAATGAGCGTACGCTGCGCGTCGATCTGGTCCCAGCCCCGCTTTACGAGCTCGGCGCCCCTTTTTCCGCGGACCGTCATAGTGCCATCTTGTCGCGGTTTGGCGCCCTTCCTCAGCCAAATCGGGCGCGACAGGAACAAGCCCTGTTACTGGATGCGCTGATCGCCTCGATTGCACTTCGATCCATACAAAGGATCGTCGCGCACGGGCGCCCTTTCACGATGGAGGAACTCGCCGAAGCAGGGGTGGTTGCGCCGGTGTCGCGCGGCCTCGCCGAGTGTTTGCTGCGCCTGCTCGAAGGGTATGGGGCTGTTAGCCGGTCTGGATTGAAATGGCGGCTTGAGCCACTCACCGACCTTCCTGATGCCGAGGAAGTTTGGCGCTTGCTCCTCGCAGATGCACCGGACTTGGTGGCGGAACTTGCCTTGATCGCGTCGGCGCTGGAGGCGCTGCCCAGCGTTCTTTCGGGTGGGCTAAGCCAGACCGATGGGCCTCTGCTTCCGATGGTGGAGCATCTGCTTCAGGCTTCGCCGACGAGCGCTGCCAGCGTCAATTCGCTGTGCGATGCATTGCATGAGATTGCATCCGAATGGCCACAGGATCGGCCGTTGCGAATACTCGAGCTGGGCGCTGTCGGCGGCATGGCTACGCGCCGCGTGCTTGAGCGATTGGCGCCTTCCAACGTCAGCTTGACTTATCTAGCGACCAGCCTTGAGCCCGACCAAGCTGCGCGGCTTTCGTTCTTAGCGGAATCGTTCGCCGGGGTCTCTGCGTGCCAATGGTCTCCGCAGGATGGTGTTGAGAGCCTGGATGGAGCCGTCTTTGACGTCATACTGGCAATAAATGCCTGTGCGCGCTTACGGCTCGATACCGCGAGCTTCAGGAGTCTGCGGGATCTCGTCGCACCTGGCGGCGTCTTCATCGCTGTAGAGCCCGAGCCGAATGCGCTTTGGGATCTCGTCTTCGGCCAGGATCCCAGATGGTGGCACTCCGGTGTTGCATCCCCGCTTCGGTCACCTGAAGAATGGCGGGCGGAGCTCGCTGCAGCGGGGTTCCGGGCGACCGATGCGGTTTCCAGCGCCCAGGCGCCGTGGCCCTGCGGAGTCTTTTGGGGCACTGCGCCGCCTCGCGATAACGCCCCCCGTTTGGATCCCGCGGAACGGGGCGCGATTTTGCTTGTAGCCGGCAATTCGGCGTTCGCCAATGCCGTGGAGGACGGCCTGTGCGCGCTTGGATATAGCGTTGCGCTTGCCGACCATTCGGACCCCTCTCCCGCGGGAGACGAGGTGCCGGGGGTCGTAGCCTTTCTGGCGGAGGAGCCTTTCCCCGAGGATCCCGTCGAATGTGCCTCTCAGCAAGCCGCCGTGCTGGCACGAGTAGCGGTGAAAGCCGCGGAACGCCATGCGGTCCTTTGGATCATTACCTGCGATGCGCAGCAAACCACGATGGTTCGGGGATCAGCAGGTCTCGTCGGCGGCGCGCTATGGAGCCTCGGGCGCGTACTCGCTAACGAAATGCCAAGGCTATCGGTTCGCCTCTTAGACTTAGCAGGAGCTACTTCACCAGCCGAGCGTGCACGCCAAGTCGCTGCCGAGCTGGCTGCAGCGCCAGATGGGGAGGAGATTGTCTGGACGCCCCAGGGACGTCATGTGCTTCGTCTGCATCGCGGCCTTCCACCGCGCTGGGCGCGTGAGACGGATGTACTGAAACTGGGGAGTCGCCAACCGGGTGGGCTCGACTCCTTGGGTTGGGAGATCGGTTCCTCCGTCGGACCCGGACCCGACCAAGTGGAAATCGACGTTCATGCCGCGGGCCTCAATTTCCGCGACATGATGTGGGCGATGGGGCTCTTGCCCGAAGAAGCTTTGATCGACGGTTTTGCCGGCCCGACCTTCGGGCTTGAATGCGCGGGCATCGTCCGCTCCGTCGGCTCGGGCGTACAGGGCTTGTCCGTCGGCGATCGGGTAATGGGATTTGCCCCTGCCTCGCTGAGCACGCGCGTCGTGACGATTGCGGATGCGGTAGCTCCGCTTCCGCCGGATACGAGCTTTGCCGCGGCCGCTACAATCCCCGTCACGTTTGTCACCGCTATATACGCCCTGGGTCATTTGGCAAAGCTTGCACCCGGAGAATACGTTCTCATCCATACCGCCGCTGGAGGTGTCGGACTCGCGAGCATACAATACGCTAAGCACCGGGGTGCGGTTGTCATTGCCACCGCCGGATCGGAAGTGAAGCGATCGTTTCTGCGCTTGGCAGGTGCCGATTACGTTTTCGACTCCCGCGACCTCACCTTTTCCAACGCTGTCCGGGAAATCACCAGCGGTCAGGGCGTCGATGTCGTGCTCAACTCGTTGAGCGGCGAGGCTATGGACCGGAGCCTGGAGGTTCTCAAGCCCTTCGGTCGCTTTCTCGAGCTCGGCAAGCGCGATCTTTACCTTAACCGGCGCATCCACCTGAGGCCGCTCCGACAAAACATCTCATATTTCGCAATCGACATTGATCAGCTGCCGGTTCGTAGACCGGATCTAGCCCGAGCTTTGCTGGCTGAGGTTTCCTCGGCTCTGTCCGAAGGGGCGATCCGCCCTCTTGCCCACCGAATTTTCGCTTTCGCCGAGCTCAATGATGCTTTCCGGCTGATGCAGTCGTCGAGCCACATCGGAAAGCTCGTACTCGTCCCCTCGGCAAATTCTGGCGTGCAGTTGCGGGAGCCACCGCCGTTCCAATTGCGCGGCGACGGGACGTATCTCGTCACCGGCGGAATCGAGGGGTTTGGCTTCGAAGCAGCGCGCTGGCTGGTTGCTTGCGGTGCTGGCTCAATTGCTCTTGTGGGCCGTCGGGGACCGGAGACTCCGGGATGTGAAGCCAGAGTCAGAGAGCTCGAGGGCGCAGGTGCAGAGGTACAAGTCTATCGCTGCGATGTCGCCGATCGCGCTGCTTTGGCCAAGGTGCTTGATGTTGTCCGAGCGAGCCAACCACCGCTTCGCGGTGTCGTGCATGCCGCATCGGCGATCGATGATGGACTTGCCGATGCGATCGAAGTGGGTCGCGCGAAATCTGTGTTTCGCCCAAAACTCGGTGGAGCACTCGCCCTCGATGCTCTGACCCGCAACGATCCGATCGAGCTATTCCTATTGTTTTCCTCGGCGACGACCCTGGTTGGTGCCCCGGGACAAGGCGTCTACATCGCAGCCAACGGGGCTCTCGAAGCACTCGCACGACAGCGCCAGGCCCAAGGAAGGCCTGCTTTGGCGGTCGCCTGGGGACCGATCGAAGATGTCGGGTATCTGGCCAAAAGACCCGAGATGCGCGATGCGCTCGCGCGTCGGCTCGGCGCGAAGCCGGTCGCTGCGGCAGAGGCTCTGGCAGGCCTTCCGGCGATGATCGCAAGTCGGCTTCCCATGGTCACGTTCGCCGAAACCAACTGGAACGAAGCCCGCCGTTTTCTCCCCATTCTCGCGGCACCGCTGTTTTTGGAAGTCCGAAGCGGCGCTTCTGCCTCCGCGTCTGACGAATCACTCAGCGACCGGCTCGCCGCATTGGATCCGGAGGCAGCACTGACACTCCTAAAGACAATTGTTGGAGAAGAAGCGGGAGCAATTCTGCGCCTCCCCGCGAGCAGCATCGATCCCCTCCGTCCGTTGTCCGAAATGGGAATGGACTCATTAATGGCGGTCGAGCTTCGCTTGGCGCTTGAGAACCGGCTGAGGGTAGATCTTCCGCTAATGTCGCTCGCGGAAGGGACAAGTGTGGCATCGATCGCGGTACGCCTCGTCGGAGCCGTCGCGACGGGGTCGAACGACGCCGAATTGATAGCACTGGTTGCCCGCCACGAAGGCATCGCTGACTCTGCGATTCTGATGAAAACGGGAAGGGCGGCGCCTTTGGTGATCGAGGCCAAGTCGGTAGCTGCGGAGTAAGGATTGGAGCCGGGGCGCAATCTGTTCGGCTTGTCGCCCCAGGCGAAGGCCCGCCTGATTGAAAGACTTTCCTCGGCGTCGCCCGTGCGATCGGCGCAGCCTACGCGTCAATCCGATCCGGAAATGTGCGATACGGTCGGCGGGCGTCTCGGCGTTTCGGAGCTCGAAGCGTATCGCGAAATCCGGATGATCCGCGAAGCGGCGGAGTTTCTCGGCATCGCCGATCCCTTCTTTCGTGTTCATGAGGGGATCGCCGGCGCTGAGACCGTGATCGAGGGCCGGGCCTACCTCAACTTCGCTTCGTACAACTATATTGGTCTAAACGGCCATCCGGAGATTACAAGCGCAGCAAAAGCCGCGATCGACCGGTACGGGACTTCCGTCTCGGCGAGCCGCCCGGTGTCCGGCGAGCGCCCGCTGCACCGCGAGCTCGAACAGGCTCTCGCCGGTATTCATGGCACCGAAGACAGCGTCGTCATGGTGGGCGGGCATTCGACCAACGTGACGGTCATTGGACATCTGCTCGGCCGGAATGATGTGATCGTCCACGACGCGCTGATCCACAACAGCATCGTTCAGGGTGCGATGCTTTCCGGGGCGCGTCGGGTGCCATTTCCGCATCTCGATCACGCAGCCGCCGACCGGCTGCTCGCGGAAACGCGTCCTCGCGGCGGACGTGCGCTCCTCGTCATCGAGGGGCATTACAGCATGGATGGCGACGTTCCGGATCTACCGGCCTTCATCGCTGCGGCCAGGCGCCATCGCGCGTGGCTGATGGTCGACGAAGCACATGCGCTGGGCGTTCTGGGGCCGCGCGGCTTCGGCACCGCCGACCGGTTCGGCGTCGATCCGACCGATGTTGACATCTGGATGGGAACCCTCAGCAAGACCCTCGTTTCCTGCGGCGGCTATATCGCCGGGAGGAAAGAGCTCATCGATTATCTGAAGCTAGTCGCTCCGGGCTTTGTGTTTTCGGTCGGTATGGCGCCGCCGGCTGCTGCTGCTGCGCTCGCAGCTCTGGAGATGCTGAGACGGGAGCCGGAGCGAGTGCGTCGGCTCAATGAACGGGCGGCACTCTTTCTCCAGCTCGCGCGGGAGGGGGGTCTCGATGTCGGCGGATCGATCGGCGCCTCGATCATACCGGTGATCACCGGGAGCTCGATCCGCGCCGGACGTTTGGCGCAGGCGATGTTCCGGCGCGCCGTCAATGTGCAGCCGATCCTCTATCCGGCGGTGCCCGAGCGAGCGGCCCGGTTGAGGTTCTTTGTGACTGCTGCCCACAGCGAGGAACACATCCGCGATACTGTCGCCATCCTACTGGAGGAAAGCCGCCAAGTGGCCTCGGAGCCGAGTGACTTGGCCGCTGTCGCTCGGCATCTCGGGAAGCTGGCGCTCTCGTCGCGCTAAAAGCGGCTGACCTTAGACGGGGCGGGTGCCCTTGAGCTGCGTGCGGTGCATCAGGCGGCGGGTCGCAGGATCAAAAGCATCGCGGCGATGCATCGCGCAACGGTTGTCCCACCAGACCAGATCGCCGATGCGCCAATCCTGACGCCAAGTGAATTTCTCCTGCGTTGCATGCGCCCAAAGAAGATCTAGCAGGCGCTCGCTCTCCTCGACCGGAAGGCCGACGATGTAGGAGTTGATCCGCCGTCCGAGGAATAGCGCTTTTCGCCCGGTTTCAGGGTGGGTACGAACGAGTGGTTGGCGCGCGCCGGGCACTTTGGTCAGATCGGAGACCGTCTCGAAGCCCTTATGCGCTTTCCCGCCGCTAGAATGGGTCGCGGCATGGATCACCCTCATCCCGGCGATGCGGTCTTTGATATCGTCGGGCAATGTCTCATAGGCCGAATACATATTGAGGAAGTAGGTGGCGCCGCCTTCCGGCGGAATTTCGAGCGACCGCAACAGGCTCGCCGCCGGGGGCACCTCCACAAACGAGCTGTCGGTGTGCCAGAACGCCTCGTCATAGCCGAGGCCGCCGATTGCCTTTCCATCCTCGACGATGTTGGAGATGACCGCAATCTCGGGCGGGATCTCACGGCGGCGACCTTCGTTCTCGGTCTTTACTCCATATTGCATGTCGATAAGCGCCGCCGGCGCGAATTCGAGCTCGCCGAACTGGCGGGTGAACGCCATGTGCTGCTCATCGCTCATTGGCTGCTCACGAAAGCGCAGAACGAGATGATTGAGCCAGGCGCCCCGGATCGCGTCTCGCTCGAAGGGGGTCAGCGGATGACGGATATCGACGCCACGCACATCGGCGCCGAGCCCGGCCTCAAACGGTAATATCGCGATGGTCATGAGCTACTCCGCCGCCTCACGGGCCTCCACGCCGTAATCATTGATCGACACCCGCCAGTGAATGCGGTCTTCCTCGGGCGGATAATCGCCAGCCGCCTTGTGATACGAGCAGCGGTTGTCCCAGATGACGATGTCGCCCTTGCGCCACACATGGTGGTACTCGGCATCGGGGGTGATCATCCGTTCCTTCAACTCCGCGACCAGCTCGTCCCCCTCACGGTCCTCGAGCCCGACGAAGCCGACAATCTTGCCGGGGTCGAAATAGAGCGATTTGCGCCCGGTTTCCGGATGGGTGCGAACGATCGGGTGGTACGCCGGGGTCCAGTCCTGGTCCTCGAGGTTCAGCAGCTTTGCCTTGCCGCGGCGCCCGCCATAAGAGAAGGCGCCAATCACCCCGTCGAGCCGATCCTTGAGCCGCTGCGGCAGTGCGTCATAAGCCGCATAGCCGTTGGCGAATAGCGTATTGCCCCCGCGGCTCGGCACTGCCAGCGCGTAGAGCTGGGTCGCCTTGAACGGCGCCTGATTGTAGGCCCCGTCGGTGTGCCAACCCTCGGCGCCGCGGCGATAGATCTCGTCCCGCAGCTTGCCGTCGGCATCGAACTTGTCGATCCCGAGCATCGTGATCTCGGGATAGTTGGAGTTCCGCGTTGACTTCGACGGATGCGGCACGATCGGCCCGAAGCGACGGCTGTAGCGCAGAAAATCTGCGATCGTCAGATCCTGATCGCGCACGACCATGACGTTGTAGTCGAGCCAGGCCTGATAGATAGGAGCAAAGCTCTGGTCGTCGAGGGTTTTGACGTCTACGCCGGTGACCTCGGCGCCAATCTGCTGACCCATGCGGCGGATTTCGACCATCGGGCGCTCCTGTTATCCCAGTCCCAGAATGCTCCGCCTACCCTTTGCGCCATGTCAAACCGAGAATTGCGATGGTTGCCATGCGCCTCACCCGCTAATCTCGCAGCGAGCATTAGGGAGGATGCGATGAAGCTAGTGCTTTTTCAGACTTCCGAGAGCAGCGAGCCTTCGCCCGGGCTGCTGACCGACCGCGGCGTCGTCAGCATCGCCGGCATAGTCGAGCGGCGCCACACACCGCAATTGACGATGCAAGGGATGATCGACTCGTTCGATAAGCTGCGGCCGGCGCTCGAACGGCAGGTGGCGGAAGGGGAAGCCCAGCCGCTGAGCTCGGTTCGCCTTCGTGCCCCGTTGCCGCGTCCGGGCAAGATCCTCTGCTGCATCGCCAATTACTGGGAGCATGCGCAACGCGAGGCGCGCCCGCTCAACATGTTCCTGAAGAACCCCGAGGCGGTGGTCGGGCCGGGTGACACGATCGTCTTACCCGAGTTCACCGAGCCGTGGATCTTTATGCACGAAGCCGAGCTGGCGCTCGTCGTCAAGGGTCCGGCCAAGAAAGTCAGCCAGGCAAATTGGCAGAGTGCCACGTTCGGCTATACCTGCCTGATCGACGTTTCGGCGCGCGGCGAGGGGAGGCGCACTTGGAAGGCCGGCAGTTGGCTCGGCAAGTCGTTCGACACCTTCGCGCCGATCGGCCCGTGCATCGCGACCGCCGACGAGATCCCCGAGCCCAACGATCTGGTCGTGCGGTTCTGGAACGACGGCCAGCTCCGCCACAACTACAACACAGATGACATGGAGCACCGTGTGCCCGCGCTGATCGAGTTCGCCTCGACGATCATGACACTAAACACCGGCGACCTGATCGCCTGCGGCACCAATCACGAAGGGCTAGGCGCACTTCAGGATGGCGAGACTGTGGAAATCGAGATCGAGCGGATCGGCCGCATGTCGCTGAAGGTCGCCGACCCGTTGAAGCGCAGCTGGGAGCGCGGGATCTATATGGGTGCCGACTCGACCAATCCGGAGGCGATCAAGCGCCACCGGCCACAACACTCGGATTGAGCGGCGATCGTCATCAAACACTCGCTAGTGTACAAATCCAAACAGACGATTCACTCAATAGTCGTGGCCGGTTTGGCCCGTGGGCCTTCAGCCCACGGACGAGTTCCGTGGGCATTTACGAGCCGCGGCACACCCCTTGCCGGTTTCCGTGGATGCCCGCCACAAGGCCGGGCAAGACGATTAGGCTGAGATTGAATCATCTGAATGCAATTGAGCACTAGTCTTTGATCTTCGAGCGGCGACACGCTGGTTAGCCCCTCACAAAGACGGTATCGCCTTCCACGCGGACTTCGTAGACTGAGATTGGCGTCGAGACCGGTCCGTTCACCAGCTCACCGGTGCGCACGTCGAACTGCGCGAAATGCAGTGGGCACTCGATCAAGTATCCGTCGAGCTTACCCCGGGAAAGCGGCGCGCTCTTATGACCGCAGACGTCGCGGAGTGCATAGAATTCGCCTTCGACATTGGCCAAAACTAGACGTTCGCGATTGGCTGCGACCCATTTCATTTGGCCCGCCGGCAAATCGCTCACTTTGGCGACCGGGACAAACCCATCGGGCATATCATTCACCGCCGGGGGTTCCCTCTCCCCGCAATGCGGGGAGAGGGTCAGGGTGAGAGGTTGTTTTGCTAATTCGGCCTGAACCCGAACAACTTTGCGGCGTTGTCCGCCGTGATCTTGCGCCGGTCGTCTTCGGGGACGCCGTCGAAGATCCGGTCGAGGAACTGTTTCGACTGCGGCCAAGTCGATTCGGAATGTGGGAAGTCGCTGCCCCACAGCATATTGTCGACACCGATGACGTCGCGGATCTTCACGCCGAGATCGTCTTCCATGAATTCGACGAACATGTTGCGCCGCCAGTATTCGCTCGGCAGCATGCCTTCGCGCGACTTCCAGCCTTTGGTAAAGACCGGCCGCTCGCGATATGTGAAATCCATCTGCTGCAGCCAGTGTGGGATCCACATCGTCTCGTGCTCGACCGAGCCGACCTTGAGCCGCGGGTAGCGGTCGAATACGCCGGCAAACAGCATCGCGCCCAGCGAGTAACGCACCCAATAATCGGTCGTCGAGCGACCGGCGCCGGTCATATCCTCAGAGTTGACGGTAAACTCGTTGCCTGGAACACCGGCTCGCGGAGTCCCGATATGCAGCAATAGCGGTACGTCGAGATCCTGCGCGGTCCACCACAGGCGCTCGTAGATTGGGTGGCGATAGGGCTTGTCAGGCAGCGGCGAGACCGGAATGAAGGCGCCCACCAGCCCCAGCTTCTTGCTGCGCTCGAGCTCCTGGCAGGCCTCGTCGACATCGTCGACATTGAGCATCGCGATGCCCTTCAGGCGCTCGGGGTAGGGCTTGCAGAAATCGGTAATCCAGTCGTTGTAGACACGGCAGACCTCGGTCAAGAGCTCGCTGTCGGGCACGCGGTACCAGAAGAGGCCCTGGCTCGGCTGCAGGCAGGAGCCCCACACGCCGTCCTCTTCGTTCTCGGTGATCATCGAATGCGGGTCGTAGGCACCCTTGCGCACATCCTCCCAGACGCCGAGGAAGTCGATTTGCGACGGGTCTTCGAAACGCTGGCCGGCCTGCATAACCGCACCAAGGGTGCCGACCTGCATGCCGCCGAGCATCCAGGCGTCGTATTCGCGGCCGGCCGGTGTCTTGCGCCGCTCGATGCGCGGTGCGCGATCACGGAATTTAGGCTCGATCCGGGCCGTATACATGTCCGGTGGCTCGACGATATGCGAATCCGCCGAGATCACTTTGAACGCAGCCATTTTCTGATTACCTCCGTTCCTGCCGATGGGTTTCACCCGCCCCGCAAAAACAGCTTGGGACCGGCCCTCTTGTCAATGCAAACGGTATGCCGCCGATCTCCCTCGCCCCGCTTGGCGGGGAGAGGGTCGGGGTGAGGGGCCTTCGGCTAGTTCGGCCTGAACCCGAACATCTTCGCGGCGTTGTCGGCGGTGATCTTGCGCCGGTCTTCTTCGGGGACACCGGCGAAGATGCGGTCGAGGAACTGCTTCGACTGCGGCCAGGTCGATTCGGCATGCGGGAAGTCGCTGCCCCACAACATGTTCTCAACCCCGATATGCTTGCGCATTTCGACGCCGAGATCATCCTCCATGAACTCGACGAACATATTGCGCCGCCAGTAATCGCTCGGCAGCATGCCCTGGCGCGACTTCCAGCCCTTGGTGAAGACCGGCCGTTCGCGATAGGTGAAGTCCATCTGCTTCAGCCAATGGGGAATCCACGCCGTCTCGTGCTCGACCGAGCCGACCTTGAGGCGCGGATAACGGTCGAAGACGCCGGCGAACAGCATTGCCGACAGCGAGTATCTGACCCAGTGGTCGGTGGTCGAGCGGCCGGCCCCGGTCAGCTCACCGACGTTTATCGTGAACTCGCAACCGGGAACCCCGGCGCGATTGGTCGCGATATGCATCAGGAGCGGCATCTCTGCGTCTTGCGCGGTCCACCACAGACGCTCGTAGACGGGATGCCGATAGGGCCGGTCCGGTAGCGGAGATACGGGGATGAACACGCCCACCAGCCCCAGCTTTTTGCACCGTTCGAGCTCCTGGCAGGCCTCGTCGACATCGTCGACGTTGAGCATGCCGATCCCCTTGAGGCGCTCGGGATAGGGTTTGCAGAAATCGGTGATCCAGTCGTTGTAGGCGCTGCAGATGGCCGACAGCAATTCGCTGTCCGGCAGGCGATACCAGAAGAGGCCTTGGCTCGGCTGGAGGCACGACCCCCAGACACCGTCTTCCTCGTTCTCCTTGATCATTGCGTGCGGATCGTAGCCGCCCTTTCGCACATCCTCCCAGATCCCGAGAAAATCGATCTGCGAGGGGTCTTCGAAACGCTGCCCGGCCTGCATGACGGCACCCAAAGTGCCGACCTGCATGTCGTTGATAACCCAGGCGTCGTATTCTCTGCCGGTCGGCGTTTTTCGGCGCTCCATCTTGGGCGCGCGGTCGCGGAACTTAGGCGCGATGCGGCCCGCATACATGTCCGGCGGCTCAACGATGTGCGAGTCCGCCGAGATCAGCTTGTACTCCGCCATCACAAATCTCCTCCCTTCCTACCAGCAGGCTGATGCCCAGCTCGGTGGAAACCGTATGGCGCTCCGGAAGAACAAGTCAAGGGAGCGAGCGGGCGGCAGACGGCCCGATACTTAGCGCTGCGGATGCGAGGTGCGCGGTTTCCGTCGTCTCCTCTGCGGCACTTGTGCGGTTCCCGCGGATTGACCAAAATCCGACCATCGAACGGGAGGTGGCCATGCGCCGAGTTGGACCGAATTCCTTTACCGAAATCTACTTTGCCGGCTGCAATCCGAGCTTTGTAGAGACCAGCGACGGCTATGTCATGATCGACTCGCCGCAGCAGCCGATCGACGCGGTGCGCTGGCGCGAGCGTATGGAAGACAAGGCGCCGATCCGCTATCTGATCAATACCGAGCCGCATGGCGATCACATTTCGGGCAACGCCTATTTCCCCAATGTGAAGGTCGTCGGGCAGGTCAAGCTTCAGGAATGCTTCGAGCGCTATCTCTACGCGTTTGGCTCGCTCGAGGAAAAACGCGAGCGCTTCAAGGAGAGCGATCCCGACAGTGTGTGGCTGGTCGGCCACCCGGATTACCCGGCGGCCAATCCGCCGACCCTGACCTTTACCGATACGCTGACCCTCAATGTCGGCAACCACACCTTCGACATCATCCATATGCCCGGCCACACCGCGCCGCAGACCTCGGTCCTGGTGCCTGAAGAAGGGGTCGTGTTCACCGGCGACAATGTCTTTCACAAATGCCGCAGCTGGCTCCAGGAATGCGATCCTTGGGAGTGGCTGACAGCGCTGAAGAGTATCGAAGCGCTCGATGTGGAGACGATCATACCGGGACATGGCGAACCCTGCAGCAAGGCCTATCTTAAAGAGCAAGGCCAAATCGTTGAAAATTGGGTCGGCTATATCGAGCGATTTGTCGATCGCGGCCTTACCCCCGACGAAATCCTGAAAGAGCCGCTCGAAGTAACTAGCCAGGATCCCTATCCGATCGGTCAGCGCCTCTTCATCCATAATGAGCGGCTGACGGGGATGATTGTCCGCAACCTCCACCAGCGTATCTTGGAGAAGAAGCAGCAGACCATCACCGGCTAAGGCTAAGGCGAGGCTCACCATGGCGGATCAAAGATGGACGATGCGCGGCGAATACATCGAAAGCTGCAACTGCGACTACCTCTGTCCGTGCATCTACACGAACCCGCAAGCTCCCGTGACTTACGACCATTGCGTCGCGGGATTGGTGTTCCGGATCGATGAAGGGAGCTGGGGCAGCACCGGGCTTGACGGGCTGAAATTTGCGCTGGTGATCCGATCCGGCAAGGTCATGGCGGACGGCAATTGGATTTTCGCCGGCGTCGTCGACGAGAGAGCAGACCCCGCACAGCGTCAGGCGCTCGCCGCAATCGTCGGCGGCGAAGCGGGCGGCCCACCCGCCTTTATCCGCGAAAATCTGGTGAGTGATTTTCGCGGCGTCGAATTCAAGCCGATCGAATTCACCGTGGATGGTCTAAAGCGCTCGACTGTGATTCCCGATGTTCTTTCCTTCGAGATCGAAGGCGTCGCGTCGCGAAACCGTAGCGGGGAACCCTTTTACATCGACAACACCGCGCACCCCGCAGGCCGACGCCTAGCGCTGGCGCGCGCCAAGCAAATCCATGTGCACGGTTTTGGCCTTGACCTCGATCTCGTGGGGAAGGGCAATAACGGCCATTTCGCGCCCTTCGCCTGGGCAGGCTAGCCGGACCTTCGGGGCAGCGAGCGGCGTTCCACCTGGAAGGTCGGCTGCCGTCTTGGCTTCGGGCGTGGGCTGAAGTCGCCAGCCGCTTCCTCGTTGTCGTTCTCGACTCGCGCTGCCAACCGAAGCGATGGACGTCGAGATCCAAGAGCCGGCCGCGACGGTTTCTTTGCTGCAGCCGGGCGCTCGCTGATCCGCACGTCGAGGTTGTAGCCGTCGAGCGCCATGCCGTTCATCGACTCGACGGCGCGCTTTGCGGCGCGCTCCGTCGCGATGTCGACAAAGCCATAGCGCAGCTTTTTTCCGGTCGCCGGATCACGGGCTACCGAAGCACTCAGCACGATCCCGAAAGAATCGAAGGCTTCCGCCAATTGGTCGTCGGGGAATTCCGGCGGCAAATTGGCAACAAAAACATTGCCCCGGAAATGCTGTGATCTCATCGGCTGTGCCTTCCCTGGCCCGCTTTTCCCATTGCAAACGCCGGGAGGGTGAATTCGGTCGCATGATTTCCGGAATGTAGACTTTGCACTGCTGGTTTGCAGGATTGAGCGAGTGGCTAATCGCCGCGGCATCTAAAGAGGCATGCTTTGAACGCAACATCGGAGGTCATCATGATCCCGCGTGAACGCTGCGCCTATTCCGCGATCGTCGATCGGCCGCCACTCATCTTGCCGGATCGCGCTAGGGTTGTAGTGTGGAGCATTGTCAACCTCGAGTTCTGGGACATATCGCGGCCGATGGCGCGCCAGGTATTGCCGGCGCCGACCGGGCAGGTGTTGCTGCCGGATGTGCCGAACTGGTCGTGGCACGAATACGGGATGCGGGTCGGCGTATGGCGGTTCTTCGAGCTATTCGCCCGGCTCGAGATCCGCCCGACCCTGTCGATCAATGGCCGGGTGTGTGAAGAGTACGAGCGCGTCGCACGGGCGGCGCGAGATGCTGGCTGGGAGTTCATGGGTCACGCTTGGGAGCAGATGCCGATCCACCGGGTCGAGGATCAGGCCGGAATGATCGCCAAATCACTCGATGCCCTCGAGCGGTTTGCGGGTGCCCGGCCGGTCGGCTGGCTTGGCCCGGGACTGACGGAAACCGAGGAGACGCCCGACCTGCTCGCCGCGGCGGGGATCAAATATATCGGCGACTGGGTCTACGACGACGAACCGGCGGAAATTCGCACCGCACATGGGCCGCTCGTCACCCTGCCTTATACGGTCGAGCTCAACGACATTCCGATGATGCTCGTGCAGCATCACGAGTCGGCTTATTTCACGCAGCGCTGCATCGACAGCTTCGAGCGACTCTATCGCGAAGGCGCCGAGCGCGCAAAGATCATGGCGATCGCGATACATCCGTATATCAGCGGGCAACCGCATCGGATCAAATACCTCGAAGCAGTCTACGATCACATCAATCGCTATGCCGGCGTCTTGCACTGGAATGGGGTCGAGATCCTGGACTGGTACAAGTCAGCGCAGGGAAGGGGTTGACCATGGCAGAACGCATCACGTTGCCGTCGGAGCGGCTCGATTATTCCGCCATCGGCCAGCGGCCAAAGCTCGCGCTACCTGATGGCGCGAGGCTGGTGGTCTGGGTGATCGTTAATGTCGAGGAGTGGGACCCCACCCAGCCCATGCCCCGGACGGTGCTGACGCCGCCCGCGGGCGGTTCACCGATGCCGGACATCCCGAACTGGGCCTGGCACGAATACGGCAATCGCGTCGGTTTCTGGCGGATGCTCGAGGTCCTCGACCGGCACAAGATCCGCGCCGTGCTCGCCGTCAATGGCTCAGCGATCGCGCGTTATGAGCCGATCGCAAGGGCCGCTCTCGATCGCGGCTGGGAGTTCATCGGGCACGGCTTCACCCAGAGAAACATGCAGACAGTCGCCGACGAACGCGACGACATCCGCAAGACCGCCGGGGCAATCCGCGCCTTCACCGGCAGGAGTCCGCGCGGCTGGCTCGGCCCCGGCCTGACCGAGACCTGGGAGACCCCGGACCTGCTAGTCGAAGAAGGTTACGATTATGTTTGCGACTGGGTGCTTGACGACGAGCCGGTCTTGCTCAAGACACGTGACAAGAAGATCGTCGCCATCCCCTACACGCAAGAGTGCAACGATGTGGCGATGATGCTGATCCAGCATCACAAGGCGAGCGAATATTACGACCGGGCTGTCGATCAGTTCGAGCAGCTCTATGACGACGCGGCCGGGTCGGCACGGATCATGGCTCTAGTGGTGCACCCCTACATCATGGGCGCGCCGCACCGCCTGAAATATTTCCGCAACGCCTTGACCCGCATCCGCGAGTACCCCGACGTCCTGTTCTGGACCGGCGAAGAAATCCTCGACTGGTACCTGGCACAATCCTAATCGCCGCGCCTCGCCTGCGGGGCACGGGGAGAAGACGGCGTCTATCATTGATCTCGTGGGCCCGCAACTCGGTGCCTAAGCTGTCGCCGCGCCGTCGACCGGCAACGCGGCGCCGGAGACGAACGAAGCTTCGTCGGAGATCAGGAACAAGGCGGCATTCGCGATCTCCTCGGGTTTCCCGGTACGGCCCATCGGGTTCTGGCGGCCGCGCTGTACGACGAGCGCTTCCTTGTCCTGGCCCGCAGTGCGCTGTTGGTCCGGCCGCGCGACAAAAACTCGCAACATCGGCGTGTCGATCGGGCCGGGACAGATCGCATTGACCCGGATCTTTTCCGGCGCCAGGCGCTTCGCGAGCGAGCGGACAAAACCGACGACCCCGAATTTGACCATCGAATAGACCGGGCTGAAGGCCGAGCCCTGAATGCCCGAGGTCGAGGCGGTGTAGAGCAGGCTGCCGCCGCCGCGCGCCCGGATCTCGGGGATCGCCGCTTCGGTTGTCACCAGGATAGTGCGCAGGTTGAGGTCGATCGCGATCTCGAAATCCGTCATCTCGATGCCCTCGATCGAAGCAGGGCCGGGATGGCCGACATGGTCCCATACGAAATCGAGGCCGCCGAAGGCGTTGGCGGTGCGCCGCACGATGCTGCGCGCGAAATCGTCCTGGCGCAGATCGCCGACGAGCCCGAGCGCCCGGCCGCCCGCTGCGGTGATCTCGCCGACCACCGCGTCGACCCCCGCCTGATCGATGTCGGCCACCCCAACCGCCGCTCCTTCGCGGGCAAACCGCATCGCTCCGGCACGACCCATCCCCGAGGCTGCCGCCGTGACAATTCCGACTTTACCTTCGAGCCGCATCTTTCCTCTCCTCTAGGCCGCGATCTCTTTGGTGTGGTAGAGCGCGTCCAATGCGCCGCCATACGCGTCGCGGATCGCGTGGCGCTTGAGCTTCAGGGTCGGCGTCATCTGGCCGTTGGCGATGGTAAAGGGCTCCGGCGCGAGAACAAAACGGCGAACGCGCTCGCTCGGCCCGAGGGTTTGGTTGACCCGGGCAACGGCGGCGCCGATCAACTTGCTAAAGCCGGGATCGGCGGAGAGTGCAGCCAGATCGGCGTTGGTGTCGTGCTCCGTGGCAAAAGCGGTCGCAAAGTCGGAATCTGGAACAACCAGGGCCACCAGATAGGGGCGGCGGTCGCCAAAGACCATCGCTTGGGCGATCTCTGGCTGCAGTGTCAGATAGCCTTCAATGCGCGCCGGCGAGATCATCTCGCCACCGGAATTCTTAATGAAGTCGCGTTTGCGATCGGTAATTCGCAGATAGCCATCACTGTCGATAACCCCGACATCGCCGGTATGCAGCCACCCGTCTTTGACAGCCTGTGCCGTCGCTTCGGGATCGTTCCAATAGCCCCTCATTACATTGTCGCCGGCGACCAGGATTTCGCCGTCCTCGGCGATGCGCACCTCAACCCCGTCAAGCGGCGGTCCGACGGTGTCGATCTTGATGCGCCCAGGCGTATTACACGTGATGACTGGGCCAGCTTCGGTTTGTCCGTAGCCTTGCAGCAGAGTGACACCGAGCGCCAAAAAGTATCTCCCGATTTCGGGATTTAAAGCCGCGCCGCCCGAGACCATTGCCTTGAGCCGACCGCCGAGCCGCTGACGCATTTTGGCGCGCACGACGCGTTCGAGAACCGGATCGAGAAGGCGCTCTGCGAGGCTCGGAGTTTGCGACATCAACCGCTTGCGGCCGACCGTCAAAGCTCGTTCGAATACCTTTTGCGACATACCCCCCTTGCGCTCGACCGCAAGCCTGATCCGCTGATGCAATGTTTCATAGAGCCTCGGGACGGCGGTCATGATCGTCGGGCGTGCTTCGAGCATGTTGGCGGCGAGCGTCTCGGCGCCCTCGGCAAAGTAGATCTGCGCGCCGATCGAGATCGGGAACATCTCGCCGGCGGTATGCTCGTAGGAGTGTGACAAAGGCAAAAAGCTCAGAAATACGTCGTCGCCGAGCCCCAGCAGCTCGAGCACACGATGGGCGCCGCGGCAGTTCGCCATGATGTTGCGGTGGGTCGTCATGACCCCCTTTGGGGTGCCGCCGGTCCCGGAGGTATAGATCAGGCACGCGATATCGTCGGGCTCGATCGTCGCAACAAGCGCATCGGTGTCATCCGCCGCCTCGCCGCCGCGGCTCAGCACGTCTTCCCAGGACAGGAGATCGACGGCACTCGCTTGGCCTGCCGCCGGCTCCATCGCGATGACCGTATGTACCGTGTCGACTTGGTTTGCTGCCGCAAGCACCCGAGCCGACAATGGTGACTTCGAGACGATGACCGCGCGCGCGCCGCTATTCGCGAAAACATGCCGATGATCTTCGACGGTATGGGTGACATAGGCCGGCACGGTGATCGCCCCGGCGCTCATAATCGCCAGGTCGGCAATGATCCATTCCGGCCGATTTTCGGAAACCAGCCCGATGCGCTCGCCGCGATTGATGCCCAACAATCTAAGGCCGAGCGAGAGTCGCCGGACGTCCCGCGCCGCTTCCATCCAGCTGATTGGCCGGTATCGTCCATCTCCTTTCGACCAGAGGAACGGTTTGTCTCCGAGCCGGCTCGCCTGTTCGAGGAACATCGCCGGCAGGCTGCGGCAGTTGTCGTAATCCATTATTCCCCCCGCCTCTGTGTGATCTTTCTAAGGCTTTCCGGCACCCGGCGGAATAGGCGTGGAGCCAGATCCGTGCTCGACGGCGCGCCCGGCATGCCGCATGATCATCGGGCTCCTCAGGTTGTCGTTGATGGACCGAAGCAACGCGAACGTTCTTGCTGCCTCGCTCGGCAAGCCGAAGTTGAGCGGCGTCATGTCTGCTTTGTTTGTCGCCCTGAGCGTACCCATACTCATCTTCATTTTGCTGTTTAGCTATTATGAGAACTCTGCTGAAATTGCCTCTATCCTCGACCAGGAAATTGCCAAGACCCGGCAACTCAGTGTCGATGACGCGGAAGACTTCATAAACCCTATCGCGAATACGCTCCGTCTAATCGCTGGGATGGCGGCAGCCGATCCCGCGTTGTTTAGAACGGAGGAGAGTCGCGAACTACTTTATCGCGCGGTGACCTCCTCCGAGCAGATCGATGCGGTCTACGCGAGTTTCGAAGATGGTTACCACCGCGTCGTTACCCGGATCGATGACGATCGCCGGCGATCGGATCCGCAAATACCCGCGGCGGCGAATTGGCATTCAAGCTACATCGATGCTGTTTCTGCTGGCGAGAACCGGCGGCGGCATCGCACGTTTTTCAACACGTGGCCTAATGTTGTTGATGAATATTCCGTCGCGACAACATTCGACGAGCGAAGCTTGCCCGAATACCAGGCGGCAAAAAAGACCGGGTCGCTCGCTTATGCCGGCCCTAGGATCAACCCGGATACCGGGTATCCCGTGATATCTCTAATGTTTCCGATCATCCGCGGCGGCGAATTTATTGGCGGCATTGGGGCCAATGTCACATTAGATCTCCTGTCACGCTTTCTCGAACGTCACCGGGTCAGTCTCAATAGCATCACGGTCATAGCCGATCTCACGGATGGGCAAATTATCGCTTATCCCGAAAAGCGAAAGGAGGTCCGGACAGTCCACGACCATCTCATTGTCGCGACATTGAGTACTATATCCGATATGACGTTACGCGCTGCATATCGCCAATATCTTCAAACAAAAACGGACAGTTTTATGTTTAAATCGCCCGAGGGGGACCGCGAATACAGCGCCTCGTTCACGAATTTCCCCAAAAGCTTCAGTCTTCCGTGGCAAGTGATTATTCTGACCCCAACCAAGGACTTCATTGGGAGCTTGATCACGGCCAACCGTCAAATGATTGCATTAATCGTTGGGTTGATTGCCGTCGAGCTTCTGGTGATCCGGATCTTAGCCACGCGGTTGTCACGGCCGATTGAAAGTATTTCGGCCCAGTTACGATCGATTGAGAGCTGGTCTTTCCCAGATCTCGCCCCGGAGGAGTCCAAGATCAGAGAAATCGCCCAACTGCAATCTGCGACCTCACTGTTGCGCCGTTCCCTGCAATCGTTTTCGTCCTTTGTGCCCCTGGACATCGTGCGGCAGCTGATTGCCTCCGGCGCCCCACTGACTTTGGGTGCAGAGGAACGTTTCCTGACGGTGTTCTTCTCGGATCTGGAGGATTTCTCCACCCACGCGGAGCAACTGCCGCCGAAACAGCTCCTAGATCGGATGTCGACCTATTTCAAAGAGGTATCCGGTGCGATCTCACAGGAGCACGGAACCGTCGACAAGTTCATCGGCGACGGCGTCATGGCGTTCTGGGGCGCGCCCGATCATCGTTCCGATCACGTATTGCGTGCCTGTGCCGGCGCATTGCGGGCGGCCCATCGAATGGAAGCCATCAGCGACATCTGGATCGAGGAAGGCCAAGAACGAATGCGAATCCGCATCGGGCTCCACTGCGCGAACGTATTGGTTGGCAATTTCGGTTCATCAGAGCGCCTGAGCTATACGGTAATGGGTGATGGCGTCAATGTCGCCTCTCGCCTCGAGGGCATGAACAAGGTGTTCGGCACCACGATTTGCGTAAGCGACAAATTGGTCGATGCTATCGGAAGGGAGATCATCTGTAGACCTTTACGAACAATAAGGGTCAAAGGACGCGAGGGAGCGTTCATGATCTACGAATTGCTCGGACTCAGGGGCAGCGATGATCCGGAATTGCGGGGCCGCAAGGAGGCTCATCGATTGAGCGAGATGACGTGGGAAGCCTCCGGCTATTTCGAGGGAGGCGAGTACGGTGACGCTGCTCGTTGCTACCGCAAAATATTGGAGATGTTTCCCGGCGACCCGGTCGCAATATCCATGCTTGGCGCATGTGGGCGGACCGACTGGCAGAAGACGGCGAGCCGGCTGACGGGAGCAAGCTAAGGTTAATTGTGCCGTTTTCTTACCCCCGCGGGCTGTAAGATCTGCATGGCGGTCGCGCTTGGAAGCTTCAGGCTGGGGCCCATATGGACGAGAGACACTGAGTTGGGGACATGACGATGCGAATGCAGGCCGTGGCGAAATTGCCGGAAGGACAGGGGAGAGAAGCGGCCGGCGCGTTGCCGGAATGGGATTTGTCCGATCTCTATCCCGGTCCCGACAGCGAGGCGCTCGCCCGCGACCTCGCCCAACTCGCCGCCGATGCAGACGCTTTCCGTCAGCGCTATCAGGGACGCTTGGCAGAGCTGTCAGGCGCGGCACTCCGTGGAGCGATAGAGACCTACGAGCGGCTACAGGAAAATATCGGCCGCATCATGAGCTACGCTTCATTGCTACACGCCGGAAATCTCGCGGATTCTGAAATCGGGCGCTTTTACCAGACGATGCAGGAGCGGACAAACACGGTCTCTACGACCTTGTTGTTCTTCACTCTAGAGCTCAATCGACTGGAAGACGCCGACCTCGAGGCGCAGCTCGAGGATCCAGCGCTTGCCCATTATCGCCCATGGCTACGCGACACCCGGGCGTTTCGTCCCCACCAGTTGAGCGACGAAATCGAGAAGCTGCTTCACGAGAAATATGTCGCCGGTCGTGCCGCGTGGGTGCGGCTGTTCGACGAGACGATCGCCGATCTGCGGTTCCCGTTTCGCGGCAAGGAACTGACCGAATCCGAGGCCCTCGATCTCTTGTCCGACGGCGATCCGGACGTCCGGCACGAGGCCGCGGTTAGCATCGGCGAGGTACTGGGGAAAAATACCCGAACCTTCGCGTTGATCACTAATACGCTCGCCAAGGATAAGGAGATCGAGGATCGCTGGCGCCACTTTCCCCGCCCGATCTCCTCGCGAAACCTGGCGAATTTTGTCGAAGACGAGGTCGTCGACGCGCTGATCGCAGCGATACGCACCAGCTACCCGCGGCTATCGCACCGGTACTACAAGTTGAAAGCTGCTTGGTTCGGGCTCGAAGAGCTGGCCTTTTGGGACCGCAACGCACCTCTTCCCGAGCAGGAGAAGCGGACGATCTCCTGGTCCGAGGCGAAGGAAACCGTGCTCTCTGCCTATAGCGCCTTCTCGCTCGAGATGGCCGCGGTCGGCGGGCGCTTCTTCACTGGGCAGTGGATCGATGCACCCGTGCGGCCCGGCAAGGCGTCAGGTGCTTTTGCGCATCCGACGGTGCCGAGCGCGCACCCCTATCTGCTGCTGAATTACCAGGGCAAGGTGCGCGATGTGATGACCCTGGCGCATGAGCTCGGCCACGGCGTCCACCAGCTGCTCGCCAATCGGCAAGGGTACCTAATGGCCGACACACCGCTGACCCTTGCGGAAACCGCCTCGGTGTTTGGCGAGATGCTGACTTTCCGCGCACTGCTGGCCCGCGAAACAGACCCGCAGCGGCGCAAGATTATGCTGGCTGCCAAGGTCGAGGACATGCTGAACACGGCGGTCCGGCAGATCGCGTTCGTCACCTTCGAGCAGAGAGTGCACGACGAGCGACGTGAGGCCGAGCTGACGCCGGACCGGCTCGCCGAGATTTGGCTCGACGTCCAGCGCGAAAGCCTCGGCCCGGGGCTGCGTCTCGACGGCCTCTATCGCCATTACTGGTGTTATATTCCGCATTTCATCCATACGCCGTTCTATGTCTACGCCTATGCCTTTGGTGATTGTCTGGTGAACTCGCTCTACGCAGTTTACGAGGATGCGCATCTGGGGTTCTCTGAAAGGTATCTCGAGATGTTGCGGGCGGGCGGTACTTTGCGACATCGCGAGCTGCTTGCTCCATTCGGCCTCGATGCCGCCGACCCGGCATTCTGGTCGAAAGGCCTTTCGGTGATCGCAGGCTTTATCGACGAGCTCGAACGGCTGGGCTGAGGGCAGAAGAGTTTGCTGCGTGCACTGTCATTCCGGGACGCGGCGCAGCCTGGAGCCCGGAACCTATGAACACGAGCCCATGAATACTTGGCACGCGTCCGTGTGCGTGGGTTCCGGGCCTCGCCCTTGGGCGATCCCGGAATGACGGCAACGGCGGGGTAGTCGTGACCGACGACAACTCCCTGACCGGGCGGGTGCGGCGCTACGCGCAGGTTTCGACTGCGATGGGTGGGCTCGCGGCTCGCCTCGCGGGCGAGCGCTATCTCGGCCTCAGCCTCGATCGTGGCCGCCATGCGGCGGAGCTCAAAGCGGCGCTCGGCGGGATTAAAGGGCCTCTGATGAAAGTGGCCCAACTGCTCGCGACGATCCCTGACGCGCTGCCCAACGAATACGTGCAGGAGCTGGTTCAGCTGCAGGCGAATGCGCCTGCCATGGGCTGGCCGTTTGTCAGAAGACGAATGGCCGGTGAGCTCGGGCCCGACTGGCAGACCCGGTTTCGCGATTTTGAGAGAACCGCAGCACGCGCGGCTTCGCTCGGACAAGTGCACCGAGCGGCCGCACTCGACGGCACGCCTCTCGCTTGCAAGCTACAGTATCCAGACATGGCTTCGGCGGTGGAGGCCGACCTCAGTCAGCTGAAGCTGGCGATGAGCCTTTACGAGCGATACGACCGGGCGGTCACGACAGCAGAGATCCATGCCGAGATTTCCGACCGGTTGCGCGAGGAGCTCGATTACCTGCGAGAAGCTGCGCATATGCGGCTCTATGGCCAAATCCTGCGCGGCGAACCGGGTGCCGCGGTGCCGGTACCGTTCCCCGAGCTCTCGACCAGCAGGCTGTTGACGATGACGTGGCTCAAGGGGGTGCCGATCCTCGATATAGCCAAAGCACCGCTTGAGCAGCGCAACGAGATCGCGCTCCGGATGTTCCGGATCTGGTACGTGCCGTTTTATTACTACGGGGTAATCCACGGTGATCCGCATCTCGGCAATTACACCGTCGCACCGGATCGCACCGTCAACCTTCTTGATTTCGGCTGCGTCCGGGTGTTCCGCGCTTCGTTCGTGCGCGGAGTGATCGATCTTTACCACGCCTTGCAGCGTGGCGACCGTGACCTCGCCATCCATGCGTATGAGAGCTGGGGTTTCGGCAATCTCTCGCGTGAGATCATCGACGTCCTGAACCGCTGGGCGCTGTTCGTCTACGGTCCGCTGCTGGAGGACCGCGAGCGGTTGATCCAGGAAAAGGCGAGCGGCGTCTATGGTGCCACCGTCGCTGAGAGCGTGCACCGCGATATCCGTCGACTGGGTGGTGTGAGACCGCCTCGTGAATTCGTCTTCATGGACCGCGCCGCGATCGGACTCGGCTCGGTGTTTCTGCATCTCAGGGCTGAGATCAACTGGTACCGGCTGTTCCATGAGCTGATCGACGATTTCGACGAGACCGCGCTTGCCGTCCGCCAAGAGGCCGCGCTGGTTGCGGCCGGGGTGCCGGAGCGCGAGCATCCCGCCCGTAAGCGGGCTAGAAGCCGGACGGCCCAGTGATCGAGAGGAGAAACGGTTGCGTTCGTCGCGTTCCGCCGGCACACTCGGCGTTCCAACCAGCGCTCGATCTCGGTATGCGACTATTCCTTATCCTCGCGCTTCCATCGGCCGTTCTCGGCGGTTGCACGCCGTTCATCCCCATTAGGGACGCGTTCGGCACGAGCGCTTTGAAGCCCACCGGCAACATCCCGCCGGAATTCCTCGAATTCAACAATTATGATCCGCACGCAAATACGGTGATAGCGGACCAAACCTGCGCGACGCCCTACATCCTCCGCACCGAGAAATCCCTCCGCGCCTCGCCCGGCGAGATCGTCGGTTGGAGTGGGCGCTGCGAACCCTACGAAATCCGCCTCGACAATCTGGCGGAACATTTCAGCCCGTGAGCCGGCTGCGGCGGCCCGCCGCAGCGAGGCGAAAACCGGTCCAGGAAGAGGCTCAGAGCGTGTTACGTTATCCCTTCCCCAAGACTCTGCCGGGCCAGTAACAGGGATGTCCAAATCGGTTCTAGTCACGGGCGGGGCCGGATATATCGGGAGCCACGCCTGCAAAGCATTGGCGCGGGCCGGCTATCGGCCTGTGGTATTTGACAATATTTCCCGCGGGCACCGCGAGGCGGTACGCTGGGGCCCCCTGGTCGAGGGGGATATCGCAGATCGGAGCCGGCTGGCCGGGACACTCGACGAACATCGGGTCTCCGCGGTGATGCACTTCGCAGCCTATGCCTATGTCGGCGAATCCGTGTCCGATCCAGCGATGTATTACCGCAATAACCTCGGCGGCACCCTCTCGCTGCTCGACGCGATGCGCGAGGCCGGAGTGGACAAGATCGTCTTCTCCTCGACTTGCGCCACCTATGGCACTCCAGACAGCATACCGATCCGCGAGACCGCTCCGCAGCTTCCAGTCAACCCCTATGGTGAGACCAAACTCGCGATTGAGCGGGCCCTTCACTCGTACGGGCAAGCTTACGGCTTGCGCTCGGTGTCGCTGCGTTACTTCAACGCGGCCGGCGCCGATCCCGGCGGCGAAATCGGTGAGCTGCACGCACCGGAGACACACCTCGTCCCGCTCGTATTGCAGACTGCCCTTGGACAGCGCTCGCATGTCGACGTCTACGGCACCGATTATCCGACGCCGGACGGGACGGCGATTCGCGATTACATCCACGTCCAGGATCTGGCCGAAGCCCATCTGCGGGCTCTGGAATACGTCTTGGCTGGCAAGGGAACGGCGGCGCTGAACCTCGGGACCGGCAGCGGCCACTCAGTGCGAGAGGTGATTCGAGTTGCCGAGGCCATCAGCGGGCGGCGCGTCCAATGTCACGATGCCGCGCGGCGGGCTGGTGATCCGCCCGTGCTCGTTGCCGATCCTAGTCTCGCGGCCGAGCTCCTCGGCTGGCGCGCTCAAATATCCGATCTTGAAACGATCATCCGCACTGCTCTTGCCTGGCATATGAGCCTTGCCGGCGGTGATGCCTGAACGGATCTGCCGATCGTTTTGGTCCTCTTGCCGCAGGCAATCTGGGCGCACGGAATAAATCAACTGATCGCGCGTTATGCGACCACCGCCGCGGTGGTTGGCCGGCGACCGCGGTAGGCACCCCGGAGCGCCCAACATGACCTTGGTCGAGACCCAAGAGCCTGAAATCTGGTCGCCGCCAACGGCGAAGCTCGACCGATACGGTCCCGTTCGGGTGCAAGGCAAGTTCTTCTTTGTCGGAGAGAAAAAGCACTTCATCAAAGGCGTCACCTACGGGCCCTTCCCGAAGGGCAGCCATGGTGTGCAGTTCCCTGACTATGCCGTGGTCGACACGGATTTCGCGTTGATGGCCGAGGCAGGCATCAACACCGTCAGGGTTTTCACGGTGCCGCCGGTCTGGTTGCTCGACGCTGCGGATCAAGCTGGCTTGAAGCTGCTCGTCGGTCTTCCTTGGTCTCAGCATATTGCGTTTCTCGACAGCGTGGCGACCCAGGACCAGATCCGCGAGATGGTAGTCGCCGGAGTGCGCAGCTGTCTTCGCCATCCCGCCGTTTTTGCTTACCTGATTGGCAATGAAATCCCACCCGACATCATCCGCTGGCATGGCGCCGAGCCGGTGCGTCGCTTTCTCAAGAGCCTTGCGGCGTGCGTAAAGGCCGAACACCCCGAAGCGCTCGTCAGCTATGCCAATTATCCGTCCACCGAATATCTGACCGTGGATTTCACTGATTTCATCTGCTTCAACGTCTACTTGCATGACCAGCCTGCCTTTCGCCGGTACATCGCGAGGCTGCACAACGTCGCGGTTGACCAGCCGCTGGTCCTGACGGAATTTGGTGTCGATTCGTTTGGTGAGGGGGAGGAGGGGCAGCGTCGGATCCTGTCCTGGCAGGTTCACACTGCTTTTGAAGCGGGTGTCGCAGGAACCTTTATCTTCGCCTGGACCGATGAGTGGTTCACCGGCGGTCACCTGATCGAGAATTGGGCCTTCGGTCTTGTCGACCGTGACCGTCAACCCAAACCGTCCTTTGACGAGGTTGTGCGGCAATACAACGGCACTTTGCCGCCGCCTTTGCAGCGCTACCCGCGGGTTTCGGTCGTGGTCTGCGCCTACAACGCCGAGCGGACGATGGATCAGTGCCTCGCCTCGCTGGAGGTACTCAACTATCCCGATTACGAGGTCATTGTCGTCAATGACGGCTCGCGCGACCGGACGCGCGAAATCGCCGAAAGTTACGGTTATTGCCGAATTATCAACCAGCCCAATAAAGGGTTGAGCGCCGCCCGTAATGTCGGCGCTGAAGCCGCCACTGGCCAGATCGTTGCCTATACCGACAGTGACTGTGTCGCCGATCCCGATTGGCTGACTTACCTCGTCGCCAAAATGGAAGCGAGCAATCTGGTAGCTTGCGGCGGACCGAACTTTCCCCCGCCCGAGGATAATCTCGTCCCTGCCGCAGTCGCGGTTGCCCCCGGCGGACCGACACATGTGCTGATCAGCGACGAGATCGCCGAGCACATCGCCGGCTGCAATATGGCGTTCCGGCGCGAGGTGCTTACGCAGCTCGGAGGATTCGACCCGGTTTATCGTGCGGCCGGCGATGATGTCGACATCTGCTGGCGGCTTCAGGATGCCGGCTACACGATCGGCTTCAGCCCGGCGGCCGTGGTCTGGCATTTCCGGCGCAACACGGTGGCAGCCTATTGCGCCCAGCAGCGGGGATACGGCAAGGCCGAGGCCCTCGTCTATTCAAAGCACCCGTTTCGCTTCAACCTGTTTGGTCAGGCAAAATGGCTCGGGCGCATCTACGGCGACCTCTCGACCTCTCTGCTGTTGTCGAGACGGCCTGTCATATATTCCGGCACTTTCGGGCGCGGCCTGTTTCAGACGCTGTACGAACCGCCATCGTCGCTGACAGCTTTTTTGCCGCTGAGCTTCGAGTGGAGCGCCATCGCGCTGCCGCTCGGATTGGGGGGGGTCATCGGCGGCGGCTGGTTATTGCTGCTGACGGTTCCCCTTGTCGTCACCTGGGTCATGTGCATCAACGGCGCACGGAAGGCGCCCATCGATGAGAGGTTCCGGGGCGTCAAGGCGCGGGCGTTGGTCGCCCTGCTGATTTACCTCGGTCCGCTGCTGCGCGGCTGGGAGCGCCTCAAATGGCGGGTCAAGGAAATGCGGACACAAGAGCACATCGGCTTGATTGAGACTGAGCAGCGGGCGCGCATCGACTGGAGGGCGCGTGCCCTTCATCTAGCCTATTGGAGTGACGCCGGTGTCGAGAAGGAAGCGCTGATCGGCGGCCTGATGAACTTCCTCGTGCCGCAAAAATATTTCGTCGTGCCCGATACCGGCTGGAGCAATTGGGATCTCAAGATTGCGCGTGGCCTGTGCAGCCGAGCGCTGGTGTTAGTCTGTGCTGAAAACCACGGGGGCTCGAAACGGCTTCTGCGGGTGCGCTGCGCCATGCGCTTCTCACGCATTGCCCTTTTTCTGCTGCGCAGCTGTGCCGCTCTGACGGCAGTTGCCTTGATTCTCGGCTGGCCATCGACAGCAGCAGTGATCGGAGCGGTTGGGGTGCTGAATCTGGGCGTGACGGGCTGCCAGCTCGTAAGTTTTGGCAGGCTGATGCATCGGATCGTCGAAGCGGTGGCCAAGCAGGGGCGCCTGATTCCGGTCGAGCCTGTGGCACGATCCCAAATAGCGATCCGCACGCCGAACCTGGCGTAAAAAGATGGACAGTGTTGGGTCCGGAACGCCGGCCTCCCGCCTCGCATGCGTGTCGGAGGCCAGCAGTTCCAGAGCGTGCCGATGCTGAGAAAGCTTCTACCCTATCTGAAACCGTATCGCTGGTTGATCGCCTGGGCACTCTCGCAGGTGTTTTTGATTGCGGGTTTCGAACTCCTAAAGCCGTGGCCACTGCAGGTGGTCATCGACAACGTACTCGGCGGGAAGCCATTTCCGATCGGCGCATTGTCGGCCTTATCGCCAACCCTGATCCTGCTCGGCACCTGTCTTGCGATCGTCGTCGTCCATTTCGGAGCGGGGACGCTGACGTTGCTGCACAATTACACGACGATCCGGGTCGGGCAGAACATGGTGAACGATCTGCGCGGCGCCCTCTACGCCCACCTGCAGCGGCTGTCGCTGGCCTTTCACAGCCGGCAGCGGGTCGGCGATCTTCTTTACCGAATCACGGCAGACAGCTTTGCTGTCCAGACGATGATCATGAACGGCGCTCTGCCGATCCTGTCGGCCGCGGTGCTCCTAGGCGGCATGCTCGTCGTGCTCTTCCCGCTCGATCCGGGGCTGACCCTATTGGCGTTGACGGTTGTCCCGATCCTTTTCGCGCTGATTTCGGGGTTCAACAAAAAGATCGTCGACGTTGCGGCGGAGGTGCGCACCACCGAAAGCCGTGTCTATTCACTCGTCCAATGGGCGATGTCATCGATCAAGGTGGTCCAGGCCTTTACCAAAGAAGAGGAAGAGCATCGCCGCTTTATGGGCGCAAGCCGAGAGAGCCTGCGCGCGACCTTCCGCCTTTACAACTGGCAGACGCTTTATTCGGGGGCAGTCAATGTCGTGATCGCTGGTGGGACCGCGCTCGTCGTCTATGCCGGCGCACGGGCGGTGATGTCTGGGACTCTGTCGGTTGGCCAGTTGATCGTCTTTATCTCCTACCTCGCTCAGCTCTATGCGCCCATCAATCAAATCACGCAAAGCTGGGGCCTGATCGCCGGTGCCCGAGTAGGGGCTCGCCGCGTGTTCGAGATACTCGACACCGAGGCCGATCTCAGCGATGGGAGCCGAAGCTTTCCCCCGGAGGGGGCGCGTGGCGATGTCACCTGGCGCGGCGTCAGCTTTCGCTATCGACCCGATATATCGGTCTTGGACGGGGTCGATCTTCGGGTGGACGCCGGCGCCAAAATCGCCGTAATCGGCCCGACGGGCGCTGGGAAATCAACCCTTCTAGGCCTGCTGCCGCGATTTTTTGATCCCTCGGCTGGGGTGGTCGAAATCGACGGTGTCGATTTGCGCGAATACCGGCTGAAGTCGCTACGCAGCCAAATCGCCATGGTCCTGCAGCCGCCGTTGATCTTCCCGCTTTCGGTGCGCGACAATATCGCCTATGGCCGGCCTGGAGCAGGCGATGCCGCGATCGAGGAGGCGGCCCGGCTGGCGCGGATCCACGATCTGATCGCCTCGCTTCCCAAGGGATATGACACAGTCATAGGCGAAGCAGGAGTCTCGCTTTCTGAAGGCGAAAAGCAGCGGGTCACGATCGCGCGTGCGCTGTTGCGTGACGCTACGATTTTGATATTGGACGAGCCGACTTCGGCGCTTGATGTTACGACCGAGGCGCTGGTCATGGCTGGGATCGAGCGGCTCACGGCGGGGCGCACCACCTTCATTATCGCCCATCGGCTGTCGACTGTGCAGCGCTGCGACCGAATCATTGCGTTGCGTAACGGTGTAATCGCGGAAGAGGGCACATTACCGGAGTTACTCCGTCGGGACGGAGTGTTTGCTGAGTATTACCGCACCCAGTTCGCGCCAACGGAACGGGCCGAGGCGGAGGTTCGAATCGGCGCCTGATCCCCACAGATTCAACGAGCAGCCATCACAGGATGGCGGGCGGTCGAGCGCTAAACGTGTAAACTTATACTTTATATGAAACCAACGCGTTCTCAGTATCGGTTAAACGCTGTAATGAACACGCGTTCGTATCGCTCAACAAGATTTAGATTTGATTGGTTCTCACCCGGCGGACTTTCATTGCCGTCTATTTCGGTAACGATGGCTACTCGATCCAAGAGCCGAAATTAACGATTAATTGTTGTCAGGGGCGGATCAACCGTTTAGGGTGGCGTGATCAACAGCGCTGACAGCGCGCTTCGACCTTCAGCCGTATCTGGTCCGGGGTTCACCATCGGACACCCACGGTTCGGCAAATACGGGGATGGGGGAATGGTCGCCGAATCTTCGAGCCGGGGAAGCAGGCTCTTCCCGGAAATTCGCATCAATTTGCGCGCGGGGCGTCGATCGTCAGAGGTTCTCTTAACACCGATTGCTCAGATTACCGTCGTCTCGACGGTCATCCTAATCGCTGCTGCCCTCGTCTATTTTGGCATCGGCTGGATCCGTTCGGCCCGCACTATCGTCAGACACGAGGCGGCAGTTGTGCGCGCGGAAACAGCAAACGCCGATCTACAGGACGAAACGGCGTCATTACGGGACGAGCTCGCTCTCGCGGTACGCGCTCGCGAAGACGCCGAGGGGCAATTATCGGCGCTTGCGCGCGAACAGCGCGGCGAGATGCGGGTGCCGCCGGCAGCTTCGGAGGAGGCCTCGGCCGGGAAAGTCGGTCAACTGATGCAAATGCTCGACCAATCCCAGCGCGACCTGCATCAGGCTGAGACGCAGCGGGCTACGCTGGAGGCGCGTCTCAGCAAGATCGAAACCGACCGGATCGAGGCGTCGGCGCACCAGTCCCGGGCAGCATGCGAAGCGGTGATGAAAAAATTGCAGCACGCGAGCGCCGATCGAGACAAAGCGATCGGCGAGAGAGATCGCTTGCGAGCCCGAATTGCGGAGCTCGAGCAGAAACATTCTGAGCGCGAGATCGTGCGCCCGGAAGAGTTGGCCGGCGCCTTTCGCTTGGCTGGGCTGATCACGGCGGAATCCACTCAATCCGAAGCTGCTACTTCCCCTCCGGAAGTCCTGATAACCGATGCCCCACCGGAGCCGGAGGAGAATTCCGGCGGCATTGCCGCGTTCGGTCGCCGAGCCGTCAGCGAATTTACGCGCTTGCTCGCTTCGACGGGCCTCAATGTGGCGCGTCTGTTCCCGCAACTCGGTCTCGACCGTGGCGAAGGCGGCCCGTTTGTTCCGCCGCCGAAGGCAGGACAGCCTGACGGGATCAGCTCCGACAAATTGGAAGCCATGCGCAGCTTGATGAAATCGCTGCCGCTATCGCCGCCGCTCGATCAATATCAGCTCGAGAGCCGGTTCGGTCCTCGCCATGATCCGTTCAATCACAGGCCGTCTTTTCATACCGGGATCGATCTGTCGGCGCCCTACATGTCACCAGTCTATGCCACGGCCGCAGGAACGGTGATCTATGCCGGCTATCGGGCCGATTACGGCAAGGTCGTCGAAATCAGCCATGGCAACGGAATTGCCACCGTGTACGGCCATCTCCATCGATACACCGTCTCGGTCGGCCAAACCGTCGCGGAACACGCGCATATTGGATTTCTCGGCAGCACCGGCCGCAGCTCTGGCCCGCACGTGCATTACGAGATCCTCGTGAACGACGAACCGCAGGATCCGGAGAAATTCCTCGGGCTCGCTCGGTTGATCCCGGCGTCGGACAAATAGGGCTCGAGTGGCTCCTTCAGCGAGCAAGGTCGCTGGCCAAGGAAAACGCCGATTCGCGGCCGATCTGGCCGCGATAGATTTGTAGGTTTTCGAGGACGCGCTGAACGTAATTTCGCGTCTCGTTCAGCGGAATCATCTCTATCCAATCGACCATATCGATACTGCCGCCGCGCGGATCTCCGTAGTCGTGCAGCCATTGACGCACCCGGCTCGGGCCGGCGTTGTACGCGGCGATTGCGAGGGGATAGGACCCGCCGAAATCCTCAATCAACGTTTCGAGATAGGCGCGACCGAGAAGGACGTTGTAGATGCCGTCTGCGGTCAGACGGTCTGCCGAAAACGGCAGTTGTATTTTATTGGCGATAGAGCTCGCAGTCGCCGGCATCAGCTGCATCAGTCCTCGCGCTCCGGCGCGGCTTACCGCATCGCGCTCAAATGCACTTTCCTGCCGAGTAATCGCAAACAGCAGAGAGCGTTCCGCCGTGCCGCCGCTCGGCAGGTCCGTGACGGGATAGCCATGGATCATCAGCGGCGTTCCGGCTTCGATCGCGCGTTTGGCAACGGCAATCGCGAGGTCGATGCGCCCACTGGTCTCGGCAAGGTTGGCGAGCATCGCGAACATCGTCGGGGTCTTCGCGTTATCGGCCATGTGCAACAGGAAATGCTTGGCGTGATCGCGGTCGCCGAGCTCGAAAAAGAGGCGCGCGGCGCGGACGACCTCGTTGTTGTTAAACTGGGCGAGTTCCGCGGCGTCGGGGACCGGCTCCGGCACCGGACGGGGCGGCGCGTCGTGGCCCAGTTCGTGCGCTGCCAGCTGGCCATAGAAGGTGGCCATGTGATCAGCCCCCGCGGCGTACCATTTTACGGCGAGTTCGGTCTTTGCCTCTGCCTCGGCGGCGCGGCCTCCCCAATACCCGGCTCGCGCCTTCGCATAAGGGGTGGTGACACGCGTTAGAATCCGCGAGAAATGGTCGAACGCAAGGGCCGGCTGCTTCATGTAACGCAGCGCGATGTAGCCCAGGAGAAACTGGGCTTCCGAAAAGGCGTTTCCTTCGATCTGGCCATGCTGCTCGACGATACGATAGGCAAGGTCGGCATTTCCGCTGGCGAGAAGCTGTCGCGCGATAGCCTGACGTTCATTCCACCATGCCGCCGGCCGGACAAAGTCTGCCGGATGAGCGAGCAAGATTTGCACCGCCGCATCGGTCATGTCCTTTTTCCGGCGCAAACGCAGCTTTTCGAAGATGAGCCCCGGATCCGAACGCAGTTGCGCAGGCACCCGGGCGACCAGCGTCTCGGCATTCGAGGATTGTGCGGCCAGCGCAAGCCGCGCTTCCACAACGATGCGGTAGTCCGGAGCAAGCAACGGCAACATGTGATGCGCCGTCTCCGCCTGTCCGTCCCACAGTAGGCGGTCGACCCGCTTGACATGGTCTTCGGGGCGGATAGCGGCGGCATAGTGGGCCAAGAAATTCTTTTCATCGAGCGGTCCGAAATCGGCTCCGATCCAGGTGGCTCGCAAGGCCTCGACACTGCCGACCAGGTCGCCGGAATTCAGCACGATTTCGGCTTCGCGGACCCTGCCCGCAGCGCTGATCGGCGGGTAACGTTTGAACCAATCGGCGGCGGTTGCGTCCGATTCGCCAATCAACGCCTCTTCGGCATGCTTGCGCAGCGCCCTTTGGCCCGGCCAATCGGGGTTCTTCTCGATGAACTCAGCAATCTCAGGAAAGCGCCCCGGGGAGCCGGGGCGGGCGTAATCCACCCAGCGCAGCATCTTTGGCGGCAACGGGTCGGTTATTGCCGCAACTTCGGTATACGCACGGCTCCAGTCGCCACTTTGCGCCGCCGCAAGCGCCGAGCGCATGGCCTGCATATCGGCGGCCGACAACACCTGGGCGAGCCCCACCGAGCCATAAAAAGTGAAAACCACTAAGGCAACAAAAAACAACCCGCGAACCATCGGGAGCAAGATCAACAGCTCCTTGGCTGAATCAAAGATGAGGCAAGTTTTTTATTACTGTTTTTCAGCAGCCTCGGCAAGTCCACCGGCGGAATCCCCGGAGCAGGCCCCGCGCTAACGCGGCGGGCCCAGCGCCGAAGCGCTGTTGAAGCCAGTGCCGGCGAAGGCTATCGTGCGGCGTTAACGCCGCAATCCCGGAATCCGGAGGAAACGATGTTCAAGGGATCGCTCGTCGCGCTGATCACGCCATTCCGCGATCACGGGCTAGACGAGAGCGCCTTTCAGGAGCACGTGGCATGGCAAATCGGCCAAGGCACGCACGGCTTGGTGCCTTGCGGCACGACCGGCGAATCGCCGGCGCTGCATGATGACGAGCACAAGCGGCTGATCGCGTTGTGTGTCGAGGTTGCCAAGGGCAGGGCCCCGGTCATCGCCGGGACCGGCACAAATTCGACCGAGCACACGATCGAACTCACGCGGCAGGCAAAGGCGGCGGGGGCTGACGCGGCGTTGATCGTCTGTCCCTATTACAACAAGCCGACGCAGGAAGGGCTTTATCAGCATTTCAAAGCGGTCCACGACGCCGTCGATTTGCCGATCATCATCTACAACATTCCCGGCCGTTCGTCGGTCGACATGACCAACGCGACAATGGCGCGTCTCGCCAAGCTGCCGAACATCGTTGGGGTTAAGGATGCGACCAACGACTTGGCCCGGCCGCTGCGCATGCGGGTCGAGATCGGTCCCGGCTTTTGCCTGCTATCTGGCGAGGATGCTACCGCCGTTGCCTACCTCGCCCAGGGCGGCGACGGGTGCATCTCGGTGACTGCCAATGTTGCGCCGCGGCTTTGCTCGGCGATGCACGAGGCTTGGCAGCGGGGTGATTTGTCTACAGTGAGCGAAATCAACCAGCGTCTGATCCCGCTGCACGATGCGTTGTTCGCCGAAACCAGCCCGGCGCCGGTCAAATATGCGGCCTCGTTGCTCGGCCGTTGCACCGCTGAAGTGCGCCAGCCGCTCTGGGCGATCATGCCCGAGACGCAAGAGAGGGTGCAGCGGGCGATGCGGAGCGCCGGCCTCCTTAACTGATGCGGGCAGCGGACCGATACGTCGCGCAGAACCGGCGCGCACGCCACGACTACCTGATCGAAGATACTCTCGAAGCGGGAGTGGTGTTGCGCGGCACCGAGGTAAAAGTGCTGCGCCAGGGGCAGGCCAGCATTGTCGAGGCTTATGCCGATGAGGACGGGGGAGAGCTCTTTCTCGTCAACGCCAACATCCCGGAATACGCCTCCTCTACCCATTTCAACCATCAGCCGCGACGGCCGCGCAAGCTCTTGCTTCACCGCAAGCAGGTGAACCGGTTGTTGGGAGCGATCCGGCGCGAGGGGATCACAGTGGTCCCGCTGTCGATCTACTTCAATGAGCGCGGCCGCGCCAAAGTGGAGCTAGGGCTCGCCCGAGGGAAACGCAAGGCGGACAAGCGTCAGGCGGAAAAGCAACGCGACTGGCAACGAAGCCGCGCGCGGATCCTACGCGACCGCAACGTCTGACCGCACCCCCACCCTGACCGTTCCGTCCCTCAGCCTTCCGCTGCGCGGGTCCCGTCTTCTTGCGGTACGTCAAGCCACCGGGTCAGCGCGGCAAAGACTGATTCGAACATCGCCGCGCTGAGCTTCCCGGTGTTGGTATTGAGACGAGAGCAATGATAGCTGTCGGCAAGCACCAAGCCCGACGGCAAGGCGTAAAGTCGACCATGTGCGAAGCGGAACGGGCGTGGACGAAGACCGAGCGCCGCGAGGATGGTTTGGTGAGCGATAGCGCCTAGCGCGAGGATCGCGCGGAGCCTACCCATCGCGGCAATCTCGGTGGTGAGAAACTGGCGGCACATTGCTATCTCGCTCGGCTCAGGTTTGTTCTGCGGAGGTACACAGCGCACGGCATTGGTGATACGCACCCGGCGAAGCTCGAGGCCGTCATCGGGCCGGGCGTCGTAGATGCCGTGCGCGAAGCCGAATTTTCGTAAGGTGTCATAGAGCAGCCCGCCGGCATAATCGCCGGTAAACGGGCGCCCGGTCCGGTTTGCTCCCCTGAGGCCGGGTGCGAGGCCGACGATCAACAGCTCCGCCTGCTCATCGCCAAAGGAGGGAACCGGTGCGTTGAACCAGTCGGGATGGAGCTTTCGCTGCGCCTCCCGGTGTGCCGCCAAGCGGGGACAGAGCGGGCAATTCCGAACTGGTAGCACCGGCAGGGCGGGGACATTCACGCGTCTTCGACAGGTTCGGTGCGCGGTCGGTGGATCTCCTCGCGCACATGATGATTGCGCATGATGCTTGGCGCGAGGTCCTGAAGTTCGATGAAATTGTCGGCCTGGCGGCGTAGATCATCCGAAACCATCGGTGGCGAGGAGCGAATCGTGGACACCACGGACACGCGAACACCTTTGCGCTGCACCGCCTCCACGAGCCTTCGAAAATCGCCGTCTCCCGAGAAGAGAATCGCATGATCGATGGATGGCGCCATCTCGAGCATGTCGATCGCCAGTTCGATGTCCATGTTACCCTTGACCCGACGGCGGCCCATCGCGTCGGTAAACTCTTTTGTCGGCTTCGTTACCATGGCGTAGCCGTTGTAATCGAGCCAATCGACCAGCGGTCTGATTGGTGAGTACTCCTGGTCTTCAACCAAAGCCGTGTAATAGAACGCTCTAATCAACCGACCTTTGGTACTGAACAATTCGAGCAGACGTCGGTAGTCGATGTCGAATGCCAGGCCGCGAGCGGCGGAATACAGGTTGGCTCCATCGATGAAAATGGCGATTCGCTCTTCCGGGTAGAAAATCATCTGAGAAAATGCTCCATCATTTCGATAATGTAACGCAAGTGTCTTACACAGCGCATTCCGGGTCAAGCGGGACGGGAGAAGAGCAACCACAGTGATCCTGATCGGCATTGGCGGCAATCTCGCGAGCGCCCGGTATGGTGCGCCGCGCAATACGCTCTCCGCCGCACTCGTGGCGTTGCGAGCCGAGCGCATCGGCGTCCTGGCTTGCTCGGGATGGTATCGCAGCGAACCGGTCCCGCACTCGGATCAGCCCTGGTTCGTCAATGCCGTCGCGTCTCTGGCAACCGAACTCGGCGCCTGCGAGTTGCTGGCTGTGCTGCAAGACATCGAAAGGCGGTTCGGTCGTGTTCGCGGTGAACCCAATGCGGCGCGGGTCCTCGACCTAGATCTTCTCGACCACCGCGGCGAGGTGAGGGAGACGCCGATACTGGTTCTGCCGCATCCGCGGTTGCACGAACGTCGGTTCGTGCTCGCCCCGCTCGCCGAAATAGCCCCTGACTGGCAGCACCCCTTGTTAGGACTGACCGCTGAGCAGCTTCTCGCCCGGCTCGCCGCTCAACAGCAGCAAATCGAGCGCCTGCCATGCTGACTGCTACTCGGGGCTTCAATTGTACTGGCTCGCCCGGACGGATATAAACCGGCCTCGCCATTCGCCGGATGATCCGATGAGCTTGTTCGACGCTGCCCGCACCCACATGATCGAAAGCCAGCTCCGGCCCAACAAGGTCACGGACCAGCGAGTCCTCGGCGCCTTCGCGGGCATTCGCCGTGAGCTTTTCGTGCCCGAGCATTTGCGTCAAGTTGCCTATATCGATGAGGATCTGCCGCTCGGTGGGGGCCGCTACTTGATGGAGCCGATGGTCGCGGCGCGGCTATTACAGGCGGCGGCGGTAGCGCGTGGTGATACTGCTTTGGTCGTCGGTGCTGGGACCGGGTACGAAGCGGTGCTCACTTCGGTCCTCGCGCGGAGCGTTGTGGCGCTCGAAGAGGACCCCGAGCTTGCCCGGCGTGCCCGCGCAACTCTGGTCGAGCATGGTATCGCTTCGGTCAGCATCGTCGAGGGATCGTTGGCACTAGGATATCGATCGCGCGGACCTTACGATGCGATCCTGTTTGGGGGGGCAGTCGTCGAAGTGCCTGTCGAAGTCTCCTCGCAGCTGGCAGAAGAGGGTCGGCTGGTCGCAGTCGTGAGACGGGGAGACACCATCGGCCGCGCCACCTTAATGATACGGACTGGCGGATTCTTTGCGCGGCGCGTTATATTCGATGCCGCTACTCCTTTGCTTCCGGGCTTGTTACCTAAGCCCGCTTTTGTGTTCTGCTGAGGCCTCAAATGTCTGGAGCGGAGCGAATGCCCGAGGGCCGACGCGCTGGGCCGACCTGCCTCCACCCAGGCCCGCGGTCCGATGGAGGCTGGCCGCGCCGGCTAATCGGTGTCGGGTCGCTCGCCGGCCTTGTTCTCGCTTTGGCCGCGAGTTCGCCCCAGGCGCAAACGCTGACCCAGGCGCTTGCAGAGACTTACAACACCAACCCCCAACTCCTCGCGCAACGCGCGTTGTTGAGAGCGACGGACGAGCAAGTCCCGCAAGCGCTGTCGTTCTGGCGCCCGACGGTCAACTTCACCGGCCAAGTCGGTTTCAGTACTAACTCGCTGGACGAACCCCTTACCGGCCGCCGGCATATACTCCTCAGACCGGATCTGCTCCAATTTCAAGCGAACCAGCCGATCTACCGCGGTGGACGGACCGAGGCACAGACCCGCCAAGCGATCAATACGGTAGAGTCGACGCGGGCGCAGACTTTGGCGGTCGAGACGACGGTCTTTCAGGCCGTCGCCATGGCCTATCTCGACGTGGTTCGCGACCAGGCCCTGGTCGAGGTCAACCGCAACAATGTGGAGGTCCTACGCAAGCAGCTCGAGGCGACGCAAGACCGCTTCCGCGTCGGCGAAGTCACCCGCACCGATGTGGCACAGGCCGAAGCCTCGCTGGCGCAAGCCCAAGGCCAACTCGTCAATCAGCAAGGTCAGCTCGAGGTAAGCCGTGCCGAGTATGTTCGCGCGGTCGGCCACCCGCCTGGGAGACTATTACTGCCGCGGGATCGTCCGGCCCTTCCGGCGACACGCGAGGAGGCGCTGAGCCTTGCGGCGAACAATAATTTCAGTGTGATCGCGGCAACCTTCGCCGAACTCGCCGCCCGCGATAACATCGATGTCGTGCGCGGCCAGCTGTTGCCGCAGGTCTCTGTCGTCGGCACCCTTAGCCGTTCATACGACCAGGCGACCAGCTTCAAGGGCGGCCTCCTCAACGCGGCCCAGATAACAGCGCAATTGACGATGCCTCTTTACGAAGGAGGAGCGATTTATTCGCAGACGCGGCAAGCCGAGCAGACGGTGGGGCAAAGGCGCAGCCAGGTCGATGATGCGCGACGAGCGGCGGTGCAGACAGCGACCCAGTTCTGGTCGACCTTGGAGGCGGCGCGGGCCAGTATTTCTTCCTTCGCCGCGGCGGTGCGGGCGGCGCAGATCGCTCTCGAGGGAACACAGCAGGAGGCCTTGGTTGGCACCCGCACCGTGCTCGATGTTCTGATCCAGAACCAGACACTGCTGACGACCCAGTCTCAGCTGGTCACAGCGCAACACGACGGTGCGCTCGCCGAATTCAATCTGGCCGCATCGGTCGGCCGGCTGATTGCACCGGAATTAAGACTTCCCGTCAAACTCTATGACATGGAACAGCATTACAACGAGGTGAAGGACAAGTGGATCGGCTTCCGCGGCGGTCTTTCTGAATGAGGCGGTCGCGCGAGGTGAGGCGGCTGGCAAATCGCGGTCATCTTCCCTAGGTTAGAGAGTAAGTCTCTCGTCCTCGCCGGATGACCTCTATGCCGGATAACGCCAAAACGCCGAACGAACCCTCAATGGAAGAGATAATCGCATCAATCAGCCGCATCATCTCCGAGGAAAAACGGCCGATTGAACCCGCCAGCCCGGCCGCTGGGGAAAAGACCAACATTCTTGAGCTGACCGAGGTTGTCGATGAAGACGGGTCTGTCCGGCGCGTCACCCCCTCGCCAACCAAATTGAACGCGTCATCCGGCGAGTCCGGGGCTACGGCCATTTCGTCGGTCACTAATTCGATCGAGCAGAGCGAGCCGATGCCTGGACATCCCGATCGCGGAACAGAGCCGAGGCGCGATCTTGGCCGCGAACGTATCCTCTCCTCGGTGAAATCGGGGGCGGCGGCTGCTGCCTTCGCCCAGCTGGGCGGGTTGCCGCGCGAGCGCCACCGTCAGGGCGAGCTCTTGCTTGGAGGCGCCGACCGCACTCTAGAGGACATCGTACGCGGTCTGCTCCGGCCGCTACTGCAAGCCTGGCTTGATGAACATCTTCCCGGCATCGTCGAACGGCTGGTTCGAGAAGAAATCGCGCGCGTTGTCGGCGAAGCGGGGCTCCGCTGAACGCAGAACGAGCGAAGCTCGGACGCGGTTATAGTCCCTTGTGATGGACCGCGAGGGCTCTTTGCACCACTCCTTGGTCACCGATGGTTCAGCGATGCTGAACAAGACATATGAACCGGCCGCCATGGAGGCACGGCGTTACGCGCTGTGGGAACGCTCCGGCGCGTTCGCCTCCGACCGTGACAGCAACAAGCTGCCCTACACGATCATGATGCCGCCCCCGAATGTGACCGGCAGCCTGCATATGGGGCATGCGCTGACCTTTACCTTGCAGGATGTGCTGGTGCGTTATCAGCGCATGCGCGGCCGCGATGTACTGTGGCAGCCCGGTACCGATCATGCCGGGATCGCGACCGAGATCGTCGTCGGCAACCAGCTGGCTGCCGAAGGAAAAGCGAAGAGCGGACTCGGCCGCGAGCAGTTTGTTGCACGCGTCTGGGAATGGAAGGAGCAATCCGGCGGCACGATCACCCGCCAGCTCCGCCGCCTCGGCGCCTCGCCCGACTGGGAGCGCGAACGGTTTACGATGGATCCGGGTCTGGCGGCCGCGGTTCGTCGCGTCTTTGTGCAGCTTTACCGCGAAGGGTTGATCTACCGCGACCAGCGGTTGGTCAATTGGGACCCGGTGATGCACACGGTGATCTCCGATCTCGAGGTCGACAGCCGCGAGACCAAAGGTTCGCTTTGGCACATCCGCTACCCGATAGTGGAGCTCCCCGGCCGGTTTATCATCGTCGCGACAACCCGCCCGGAAACAATGCTGGGCGACACCGGTGTTGCGGTTCATCCGGAGGATCCCCGCTTTGCCGACCTCGTTGGCAAATCGGTGCGACTGCCGCTGACCGATCGAATTATCCCGATCGTCGCCGACGAGTATGCCGACCCCGAGACCGGTAGCGGCGCGGTCAAGATCACACCGGCTCACGATTTCAACGATTTCGAGGTCGGCCGGCGACACGGCCTACCGCTCATCAATATTTTCGATGAGAACGCTCGGCTGACAGACGCCGTACCGGAGGCCTATCGCGGTCTCGACCGATTTGTGGCGCGTGAACGGGTAGTCGCGGATCTCGCCGCGGCCGGCCTGCTGGAGAAGGTCGAGGATCACACATTGATGGTGCCGCATCACGACCGCTCCGGCGTGGTGATCGAGCCTTGGCTCACCGATCAGTGGTATTGCAACGCTCGGACGCTCGCTGAACCAGCGCTGGCGGCGGTCGAGGAAGGGCGCACGCAATTCCTGCCGCGCCAATGGGAAAACACATTTTTCGACTGGATGCACAAGATCCAGCCCTGGTGCATTTCTCGACAACTCTGGTGGGGGCACCAGATCCCGGCTTGGTACGGGCCGGACGACGCTGTCTTTGTCGCTGAGAGCGAGGCGGAAGCGCAGCAGCAGGCAGCTCAAAAATACGGGGGACCGGTCGAGTTGCGCCGCGACGGGGATGTTCTCGACACCTGGTTTTCCGCGGCCTTATGGCCGTTCTCGACGCTCGGCTGGCCGGAGCCGACGCCTGAGCTCGCGCGCTACTATCCGACGGATGTGCTCGTTACCGGCTTCGATATCATCTTTTTCTGGGTCGCCCGGATGATGATGATGGGATTGCACTTCATGGGCGACGTCCCGTTTCGCACCGTCTACATCCACGCGTTGGTGCGCGACGAGCGCGGCCAGAAGATGTCGAAGTCCCGCGGCAATATCATCGACCCGCTTGAACTGATCGACCGCTACGGCTGCGACGCGTTGCGCTTTACGCTGTCGGCCTTGGCAGCGCCCGGGCGGGACATCAAGCTCTCCGAAAGCCGTGTGGAGGGCTACCGGAATTTTGCGACAAAGCTGTGGAATGCGGCGCGCTATGCGCAGATGAACGGATGCGCTCTGGCCGCGAATTTCGCTCCGAGGGAGTGCCGGCTCATCGTCAATCGGTGGATCGTTGCGGCAGCCTCGGATTGCGCCGCCTCGGTCACAGCCGCTCTCGACAGCTATCGCTTCGACGAGGCGGCGAACCGCCTATACCACTTTGTCTGGGGTACCTTTTGCGATTGGTATTTAGAGTTCACTAAGCCGATCTTGCAGGGCGAAGACCCGGCGGCGCGCGCCGAGACGCAGGCGACGACCGCATGGATCTTGGGTCGGATCGTCCATTTGCTGCATCCAATCATGCCCTTCATCACTGAAGAGATCTGGGAGCAGCTTGCTGGAAAGGTGGCGGGGATGCTGATAACCGCGCCCTGGCCCGATTTGCCATACGACACGCTCGACACCGATGCCTCGGCAGAAATGGAGTGGGTTGTGCAGGCGATCTCGGCGATCCGCACGCTGCGGGCGGAGATAAACGTCCCACCTGCCGCCCGGGTGCCGCTGTTTATCAAAGACGCAGAACCCGCAGCGGGGCAACGGATCGCGCGCCACCTCGAGCACTTCATTCGCCTTGCACGGGTGGAGCGGTTCGAGCCGGCTGAAAGGATACCCGCCGGCGGGGTCCAAACTGTAGTCGAAGGCGCGACTTTGATCCTAAGCCTCGGCGAGATCGTTGATCTTGCACGCGAGAGGGACCGGTTGGGCAAGGAGCTTGGCAAGTTGGATACCGAGTTGGCCAAAATAGCCGCCAAGCTTGCCAACCCCAATTTCCTCGCCAAGGCAAAAGCGGCTGTGGTCGAAGAGCAGCGTGAGCGCGAAGCGGATGCGACACGCGACCGCGATCGCCTAAAGGCAGCTTATGATCGTTTGACAGCAATTTAATGGTGCAGTCCCGGATCCTGGGCTCAGAAGATCTCGTCACGGCAGGGCTAGTCGAGCCCGATCGGATTGAGGATATCCGGCGCGTCGCAGCGGAATATACCGTCGCTCTGACGCCGGACATGGCGGAATTGATCGATCCCGCCGAGCCCGATGACCCGATCGCGGCGCAATTCGTGCCGACTGTGGCGGAACTGGCCGATGCGACCGAGGATCGCGCCGACCCGATCGGCGATCAGCGCTGGTCGCCATTGCCGGGCATCGTCCATCGCTATCCCGACCGGGTGCTGCTGAAGCCGACCCTCCTGTGTCCGGTCTACTGCCGTTTTTGCTTCCGACGCGAGGTTGTGGGCAAACAAGGGGGGATGCTGGATCAGGCCGCGCTCGAGCGCGCCTTCGACTACATCCGGCAGCGGCCGCAGATCTGGGAGGTGATCGTCACCGGAGGCGACCCGTTTCTGCTCGCGCCGCGCCGCATCGCCGACATTGTGCGCGTGCTCGATCAGGTTCCGCATGTCGGCGTCATCCGTTTTCATACGCGGGTCCCAGTAGTCGACTCACGCCGGGTGAGTGCCGCGCTGCTTGGCGCGCTCGCCGCGGAAAAGGCGGTCTATGTGGTCATTCACGCGAACCATCCGCGCGAGTTGACACCCCAGGTCCGCGGCGCACTCTTGAGGCTGAGCCGGGCCGGCATTCCGCTGCTTTCGCAGACGGTCCTGTTGCGCGGAGTCAATGATGATGCCGCGGTGTTGGAAGCCCTCTTCCGCGGTCTCGTCGCAATGCGGGTCAAGCCCTATTACCTTCATCATGCCGACCTTGCCCGCGGCACGGCGCATTTTCGCACCGGCATTGCCGCCGGCCAGCGTCTCACGGGCTCGCTGCGTGGCCGCGTATCCGGGCTCTGTCAGCCGACTTATGTGTTGGATATTCCGAGTGGCTACGGCAAGGTGTCGATCGGCCCTTGTGCGGTTACTCCGGGCGGCTCGTCCGGCGGATGGATTGTCGAAGACGGGGCGGGCGTCCAGCACACTTATCCGGCCGACCCCGGTGACAGGGAGGGGTGAGAGAGAGGCTGTGGCAGCAGCAGAGCCGGCCGATCCCGTCATGATCGTCGTTGGCGGCGGTGCGATCGCGCTCAGCACAGTTCAAGAATTATGTGCGATGCAAGGGCATCGCGTCGTTGTGCTCTGGCGCAGGGATTCGGATTTTGCCCGTGCAGTAGAGAGTATTGGCGCCGTCTTCATTGCGGCCGCCCGCCCGGACAGCAGCGAGGGGCTCGACCGGGCCGGCGTACGCCACGCGATCACGATCCTGGCTCTGTCGCCCGACGATCAGCTCAATTTGCATGCCGCGCTCCTCGCGCGTGATGCCAACCCGCGTATCCGCGTCGTGTTGCGGCAATTTAACCGGACCCTCGCTCACAAGATCGAACAGAACCTGCCGAACTGCTCGGTCCTTTCCCTCGCCTGGCATTCGGCGGCGAGCTATGCCGCAGCCGCAGTAGACTCGTCTTGTTTCCGCGGGCTGCAGTTTCCTCAGCCCGATGGCCCGCTCACCGGCTTCGCCGTCCGGATCGCCGAAGATTGCGGGGTCGCCGGAGACATAGTCGTACAAGCCGAGCGGACGCTCGGCGCGCGCGTCGTTGCGGTCGACGGCGCTACCGACTTCCCCCGGGACGTGGTTCTTGCAGGGGAGGCAGAGCTCGTGGTGTACGGCGCGATTGCGTCGCTGCAGCCGAGCGCACCTTCTCGCTCGATGCCCCGCGGGAGGCCGGAGATCGGCCGCAGGCTGCGGTCACTGCTGCGCCGACGACGGGATCATCCGGCACGGCTGAACCCTATTCTCGCGCGGCTCGCCCTGGCTACTTTGGCCGTGTTCGTTGTTGGCACGTGGTACTTTCACACTGTCTTTGGGGGCGCCTGGCTCGACGCTGTTTATTTTGTGATCACGACAATGACGACAACGGGGTATGGCGACCTGACACCCGATCGCAGCAAGCCCTTCGATGTTGTTGCGGCGATGCTCCTGATGTTATCCGGCATCATACTGACCGGCCTTTTTATCGCTTTCGGCGCTTCTCTGTTGACTCGGGTACATTGGGTCACGATGCAGGGTCTGCGCCCGGTGCATCGCCGCGGACACATCGTCGTTTGCGGCGCGGGCAGCATCGGAACTGGCGTCATTGAGCTGCTGCTCGCTCTCGATAAGCGGCTGGTGGTCATCGAGCTCGCGCCGGATACGACCATTGTCGAGAGAGCGCGTGAGCGGCAATTCGATCTGCTAACCGGGGATGCGAGCCGGGATACGACACTCGATCTGTGCAATCTCGGCGCCGCACACAGTCTAATCGCATTGACCAATGTCGATACTTTGAACCTCGAGATCGCGCTCGGCGCGCGCGCCCGCAATCCAACGATGCCGATCGTATTGCGGATCGCGGAGGCGAGCTTTGCGGAGTCGATCGCCCGGCATTTCGACTTCGAGACGACCTTTTCCGCGGCTGCCCTCGCCGCTCCCGCTTTTGTCGGGCTGTCGCGGTTCTCCGGATCACGCGGACGCGTCGCCTTCCACGGTCAGGAGTTCGCGATCGGGGAGATTGGCAGCGGTGACCTCCCGCGGACGCCGCCGGAAGCTATCCCGATCGCCGTATCACGCGGGAGTCAGCTCGACTTTGCCCACGATTTCGAGACCCTCGGCCCGGGCGATCATACTCTGGTCCTCGTGCCGATGGCGCCGTTCAGAAAGGGAAAGGATACGTTTGCCGCGGCGGCGGAACGGTTCCCGCACGGCAGTTAGACTAAACCGCAAGCTCACACCAGATCGGCGTGTGGTCCGAGGATCGCTCTTTGGCGCGCGGCTTCTTGTCGATGTCGCAGGCGGCGATCCGGTCCGCCGCGTGCGGCGACAGCAGCAGGTGATCGATCCGCAGCCCCTCGTCCCGATGCCAGCGCCCGGCCTGGTAGTCCCAGAAGGTGTAGCGGTGCGATTCGCGATGGAACACCCGGTAGGCATCGGTCAGCCCTAAATAGACCAGCGCGCGAAAACGTGAACGGCTCTCGGCCCGGCACAGCGCATCGTCGCGAAACGCGACAGGATCGTAAACATCGTCGTCAGTCGGGCAGATATTGTAATCGCCGGCGAGCACGAACGGCGTCTCGCGGCGCAACAGTTCGCGAGTGTGGTCGATCAGTCGCTCCATCCAAGCCAGCTTGTAGGTGAATTTATCGGTTCCGACGGGATTCCCGTTTGGCAGGTAGACCGAGGCTATGCGGACCTCGCCGAAAGATGCCTCGATGTAGCGGGCCTGCTCGTCATCCTCATTGCCGAGCAATCTGGTGACCAATTCTTCCGCCGGGAGCTTCGAGAGCAAGGCCACCCCGTTATAGGCGCGCTGGCCGATTGTCTCGACCTGATAGCCCAGGCCCTTGACTTCGAGCATCGGGAAGTCTTGGGCAGGGCATTTGGTTTCTTGGAGGCACAGAACGTCAGGTTGTGCATCCTCCAGGAAGGCAAGGAGATGGGGCAGCCGTGCCTTGACCGAATTAACGTTCCAGCTGGCAATCTTCATGACGGCATAATCCTACAACTTTCGTCTGGCAGGGTCAGAGAATACGTCCGCACCCAATTCGGATTGCGAAGTGTACGGGATCCGCTGTTTGATCTCCCGTCCCTTCAGGCTCGTTGGTAAACAAGTACGGATGCCGATCACTGGTGCAATAAATATGGCCGAATGGTTATAATCTAGGTCGGATGGCCGATCCAGCTAGCTAAAATAGAACTCTTTTGGGGTATTGAAGAACTTTCATTTTCAATCTGTACTCGCGCGCGGCTCGTTTCCTTCTATAAGATTAACGGACATCACCTGTGAGTTGTAAGAAAAGAATAATTTTTGCCGTGTTGGTCAGCCATACTCTAGCAACGACGGTAATCGCCCAGGATCATGCGGTATCGCCTCACGCTACGAAAGCACCCAACCGAGTGGGCCGCTCGGGTCCGAAACCAAACAGGGTTAGCCACCCTTCGGCGAGCACTGCGCTCGATCGCGTGACCTTCGCAATCGACGGAGCGGAATCGAGCCACGGAGCGGATATCGCCATGTGGCGACCTAATCCTTCTGGACCACAAGGACCAATGCAGGTCAGCGAGGCAGCGGCTGTGGATGCCGGCGGGGGCGATCGGTTTGATCTGACGCAAAATCGCGCGATCGGACGCGCCTATCTGGCACAGCTATATCGGCGCTACAAAAACTGGCCCGACGCGATTGCCGCGTATAATTGGGGCTTAAGTCACGTTGACGGCTGGGTCAAAGCCGGAAGACCAAGCGAGAAATTGGTGATTAGCGTTGCGGCTTATACGAGCCGAGTTCTTCGCGATAGCGGCCTTTGCGACGGCACCAGGACAAAGCGGTCGCCGCGATCACTAGCATTCGGAAACGGTCTTGATGCCCGCGAAGGGGTCGCAGCGCCATCGACCCAGTCCACATGCGCCTATCCCGATACCCCCGGCCGAACATCCCGCGGGAAGGATCGATACCTATACGGATCCGCGACAAACCGCCCCGACACAGGGCCAGAACTGTCGCGCTTAGAACAGGAAGTCCAGTCCGCTCGGTCATCCTGGGAGTGCGCCACAAACTCCCGCGACTCGGTTCGATGCAGAGAGTGAGCCGGCTGTCACAGCCGCCACGCTCTGTAGCCGACCAAGCCGGCTAGGGTACGTTCCCGCGGCGCTGAGCCTGCTGCCACTCCGATTTGCTGCGGTGCAGCTGCGGTCCGAGCGTCCCCGTGCCGCGGACAGGCGCCCGCACGTGGTGACGAGACGAGGCAGCATGGACCGGCCTTGAATGAACGCTCCTGACGTGACTGCTGTGTCCTTGGCCCGTAGCTGGGGCAGCAAGTGCATTTTGCATTTGCGCATCGAGAAGCAATAGCGGCAGCGCGAGAAAAGCGAGGAGAAGACGGTACATGTAGCTCACCTGTCCTGCCTCATAGCGCCGATCTGGATCCATCACTGGAAGAAGAAGCTGGACCGGCAGGTAAGCTTCCCCCACACCATCGGGATGGTCTCCCAAGCCCGCGGCGTTGGCCCGGCAAATGGGCAGCGAACGACGCCCGCCCGCAGCCACCCGCCGCTTTCCAGAGGCAC